>VAPK010245079.1_pt1 | contig 31355 bp, 27 predicted proteins | sample 3395031 | NCBI WGS metagenome assembly VAPK01 (sample SAMN08290443, study PRJNA428436) | hydrothermal vent metagenome | isolation source: Deep-sea hydrothermal vent chimney 1 | place: Pacific Ocean: Juan De Fuca Ridge
AATCTGTAGTCTTTTTTGTTAAGTATTCATACTTTTCCATTTGCTCTAATACAACATTACGTCGGGACAAAGCATGTTCGGGATGAATTCTCGGATTATAGTAAGTGTTAGCTTTTAACAATCCGATCAAAACAGCAGCCTCCTCCACTTTTAACGAATGAACATCTTTGTTAAAATACCTTCTTGAAGCAGATTGAATTCCCAAAACATTTTCTCCAAATGGAACCGTATTTAAATAAAGCTTTAAAATCTCATCCTTTGAATAAATTTCTTCTAAGCGATTGGCAAGTATCGCTTCTTTCATTTTATTGATTGGCATGGTTAAAGGACCATAGTTTTTACGGCCATACATATTTTTAGCAAGTTGCTGTGTCAACGTACTTCCTCCACCCGAACTTTTCTTTCTCAGTAAAATTGTTTTAAACAAAACCCGTAGCATACTGCGTGAATCCACGCCACTATGTTCATAATAACGCACATCTTCTGTTGCAACCAAAGCATTCACCAAATATGGTGGAAGGTTTTTAAATGCAACATTTGTTCTGTTCTCATCAAAATATTTTCCAATAATGGTTCCATCATCTGAAGTAACAATAGAAGCGATTTCATTTTGAAAATCTTTCAGTTCTGTTTTTGTATAAAGGTGTCCGAAAACATTGTAATAAACTGCAGCAAAAAATAGTGAGAACAAGATTACCACAGCTACCAGCAACTTGACCAAAAAAAGTAAGATTTTTTTCACCATTAATAATTTTAAAGCGATTAACTGTTACTTATTGATCTATCAAATTTTAGTAACAATTAGCGTTGCTACATAACCGGTTAAAATATTCCATTCATTGGAAGTTAACAAATTACCATTACCGTCAAAAACCCTGAATTCTGCAGTATTCGGGCCAGAAGTTCCCTGATTCAATGCCTCAATATCAATTCGATTAAAACCTTCTTTTAAATCGACATCAATCATATAATAACCTGCCTGTAAAGTGATATTAGAACGGATGACTGTTTCATTCAAAGACAATCGAACTCTGTCACCATCTACATAACTATGGTCTCTACATTCAATTCGAATTCTCGATGTGTTGGTTTCCAATTTGCCCAACTCAAGCTTGGTATGAATTTTTGTATTACTTACATCTTTCCCATTCCAGAATTTTTTAACCATCACATCTTTATCATGCGTGGAATTATCATCCATTCTACGCTGAATTTTCTTGGGAATGATACCATATTTTGGGAAATTATCTGAAATCTGTTCAAAAGTACCAAACAAAGTTATCGTTTCTCCTTTACTTTTTAAGGAGTTCAATTCAGAAAATATATTTTGCTTATCCTCACTTTTTTCTTCAGACTGATAGGTAAAGGCATCTGTTTCAATCGCCTTATTATTATCCATTTGAGCATTCAAATGACTAGCAACAATAAAGAATATAAAAAGTGTAAACTTTTTAAACAGTGATAGATAATGATTTTTTAACAACATTAAATCTTAATAAAGAATTTTTAAAAGTGGGGCAAATTACAAATTATAGCCTATAATTTTATTAAAACTTTATTAAAACTTTCATTATTTCAAACAGATGAGATGAGACTTACTTTTTATCAAGTTGTTTCTTTATTTTTCTAATGGCATTCTCAATGCTTTTATCGGGTTCTATAACGTTATAATCACCCCAGAATTCAGGATCTGAAAAGCCAGAAGCCCTGTCATTAATAATAACATTTTGCTTTAATCTTTCTTTATTCTTTAAATTTTTGTGATCTACATTTACTTTCCAGTCTGTTATGGCCATTTCAATTATCAAATGATACAAAGAATTGAATAATTTTTTATCCCACTTAATTTTAAAACTAAGTTCAATCCTTCCATAATTATAATACCACTTTCCATTATTGTTTATATAATCAACTATATATTTAGTGTGTACAGGAATCACATCAGCCTTTGCAGGTTTCTTTTTTACAAAATACTTACTTGCTTTTTTAAGGTTTTCCAGATTCAAACTGAAAACCGCTTTACTCAAGGCATATGAATTTACATCAATATATAGTTTACCTTTAAAAAGTGGCTCAACAACACTACTTTTTTGTACAAAATCAATCACAAAAACAGGTTTGTTATCCATGTTAATTGTTTTCTCTAATTTAAAATTATAGAGATCAAAAAAATCTTCGCTAAACAACAGATCTTTATTTTTAATCATATCCATATTGATATTATTGTATGGACCGCCTTGCAATTTGATTACCAGTGTATCAATTTTATTATAATCTGTGCTTTTTCTTGATTTAAATAATTTTACCTTATCTTTAGAAATAGAATGAAATGGTTGCTTATAAATTTCAACTACAGCTTCTGACAAGGAAGCATATTTACGCCTTTTCTTTATAGATTCACGATAAAAGGCATTCATGATCAATGGTTGGTCAGGATAGTTTTTGGCACGATTATTCATAACCTTCTTTAAAATAAATATGGGATCTCCGGAAACCAGTCTCACATTCGGAAGACTCTCAAAAGATTCAACCATCTTCACTTCCAATATGCCAGAAGAAAATTCATTTAGCTTCATTACCTTATTGTAATAACCCAGGTAGGAAATCGTAACACTCTTATTTAAATCTGAAGCTGGCACCTTTAATACAAACTTACCGTCCAGATTTGAAATAGTGGAAATATTCGTATTACTCACAACAATACTTGCAAACTCCAAAGGCTTCTTTGTTTTGCTATCCATCACCAAGCCAGAAAACTCAGAATACCCCTCCTGCTCTTGTTGCTGAGCGACCGAAATATTAATTGTTTGTATATATCCGAAAATAATAGCAAAGAATAGAACTAAATGAACACCCTTTTTACCTTTAATACCTGAAGAAATTCTCATAATAATAACTCTATAGTTAATAGTTATCACAAGTTAGTAATTTTAGTAGATATAAAAAATACTTTTAACTTAATTAAAGAATTTAAGAGACGATCTATCCGATTTTTTGAATCACTGGGTTGAAGGCTTTAGAGGCTATCAACACTTTATCACCAATAGACAGATCTTTTGCTTCATTATCATCCGCAATCACTTTTACCAGTTCTTTACCAATTAAAACGGTAATTATAAAAATAAAATCCTGTTTGATCATGTGAATTACTTCTCCTGTAAACTGGAATTTTGCATTGATATTATTCTTAGTAAAGACATCCGTTGGCAAACCCTTACTTTTCAATTTACCTTCTTCAATTTCAATTAAACAATCAGACATTTTAATGATCTCAGAAATATCATGGCTGATCAATATGGTAGTTAATTCAAATTCTCTATGTACCTGGATGATATATTGTTGTAGTTTGATTCGCATTTCCTGATCCAGAGCTGAAAGTGGTTCGTCCAGCAATAGAATTTTAGGTTTCTGAACCAAGGCTCTTGCCAAAGCCACACGCTGTTTTTGCCCACCAGATAATGTATCCGGTTTTCTAAACTGCAGATCTCCCAGGTCAACAATCTCAATAAGGTCATTTACAATATTTTTATCCTGATCTTTTTTTAAAGCAAATTTTAAATTTTCACCCACTGTCATATTTGGAAATAAAGAATATTCCTGAAAAAGAAATCCTAAATTTCTTTTTTGAGGTTTCAAATTGATTCCTTTTTGATTGTTATACCATTCTTCATTACCAACCTTTATAAATCCATCATCTGGTAAAAAAATTCCGGCAAGCATTTTTAAGATACTTGTTTTGCCTGCACCTGATTTTCCGTAAAGGGTTACCAGTTTTTTATTTTCAACACTAAATTGTACATCCAGAAGCATTTCACCTGAAGCTGACTGTAATTTTTTCTTTAAAGAGACATCTATCATTTTACAAACTTTTTTAAATACCCCCCATTTACCAAATACACAAATAATAATATTACAAAAGTCAAGGCAAATAATATTAAAGAATAAGTATTTGCAGCACCATAATTTAAAGATTCCACCTCATCATATATGGCAATGGATGCAACTTTTGTTTTTCCTGAAATATTTCCTCCTATCATCAAAACAACACCAAACTCACCAATGGTATGTGCAAATGCAAGGACAATTCCGGTAAGTAAAGAAGTTTTAATATTTGGAATTAGAACCTTAAAAAGCGTCACTATTTTTGATTTTCCTAAAACATACGCTGCATCTTTTAAGGAAGGTGATAAATTAGAAAAACCAGACTGAATCGGATGAACCATAAACGGTAAACTGTAGATTATAGATGCGAGTATCAACCCTTCAAACGAAAAGACCAAACGCAATCCGAACCATTCATCCAGCCAGTTACCAAAAGTGTTTGACGGACTAAAAGCAAGGAGCATATAAAAACCTAGAACAGTTGGTGGTAAAACCAGTGGCATACTCACGAGTGTTTCTGCTACAGGTTTTATCTTTGATTTGGTATATGCCAACCAATATGCAATGGGCACAGCTATTAAAAGCAATAATACTGTAGTAATAAAAGCAAGCTTAAAGGTTAATATGAGCGGTGTCCAGTCTATCATACCGATAATAATAATTCATTGGTTTTGATCATAGCACAAACGTCTGATCCAATTTCAATCTTTAATCGCTTTACCGAATTAGATGTGATAATTGAAGTAATCTTACCTATATCTGTTTCAATAATTAGTTTGCTCAGCAAATTGTCTGAATCGATAGAAATCACTTTACCAAACAATTTATTCCTCAAACTAATTCCATCCACCGAACCGATGCCTATAATCACTTCTGTTTCTTTAAAAATAACTTTGATTGGGTTTCCAACCTTCAGATAAGGAGCAGTAACGGGGGTATCAATAACAATTGCGGTAAAACTAATAGTATCTACTTTTATTGTAACGATGGACAATTCACCATTTACTTTAACTGCCTCTATTTCTCCACTGTATATATTCATTTATTATTTTATAGAATATCCAAATTTATTTAATATTTCCTTACCCTTAACGGAAAAAAGAAAATCCTGAAATTTTTCTGCTTCTTCCAGGTGAATATCTCGGTTCTTTAAGATCACCAGACCTTGTTCTATCGGAGTATACAAGCTAGAGTCTACATCTTTCCATTTTCCTGCCTCTCTCATATTTTTTGACATAACCACCGATTTGGCCGTTAATCCTATTTCGGCTACATATGACTTAATAAACTGATTGGTTTGTGCAATACTTTCTCCATAAACAAACTTTGATTTTAAAGTTTCAAACAAACCCTTCTTTTTTAAAACCTCTTCAGCAGCTCTACCATAAGGTGCCGTTTTCGGATTCGCCAGTGCAATATGGTTGACTTGTTTTTTGAACATCGTTTTAAAATCAGCATCAAACTGCGTGTTCATCGTCCAGATCACTAATTTCCCATAGGCGTATACTTTGGGTTCTTCTGTAGTTAAATCACTCTTAAATAAGGCTTTTGGAAATTTCATATCGGCAGAAACAAAAAGATCATATGGCGCCCCTTCTTTTATTTGAGCTGTCAACTTACCGGATGAGCCAACAATTATTTCATTCTCTATTCCTGTCTCTTTTTGAAACTCTTTTACCAACTCCTGCATAGCAAACTTCATATTTGCAGCTGTAGCAATTGTAAGTTTGCTTTTCTTTTCCTGATTACAGGAAATCAATAGAATAAGAAAAAATAAAATATGCTGAATTTTCAATTTAGATTCATTTAATACAAGGCAAAGATAATCAAAGAAATACCCATTCAATGGAGTTCTATACAATATATTTGATCAAGTTTAATGGTTGAAAATTAAAAAAAGTATTTTGTTTAACCTACCATCAACTGACTTTCTAATGGAAGAATATGCTCTTGTAATATGCCCTTCAACAGATTTAACGGAAGTATTCAGGTATTCAGAAATTTCAATATTTGTCAATCCTTCCTTTTTACTTAGTAAAAATATTTGTTTACACTTTGTTGGCAAATTATCAATAGCCTGCATAACCAGTTCTATCATTTTTTGCGTAGTATCCTCATCCTTATCATTCGTTATTCTATTCAAGGTTTGAATATATACTTTCTCTAATAACATAATTGATTGTTGCTTTCGGTATTGATCAATAAACTCATTATAAACCAATTTATACAAAAAACTATTTAAAGAATACTTTTCATTTAAACTCTTCCTCCTTTCCCAAACTTTAACAAATACGTTTTGAACAATATCTTCTGCTAAAACATGGTCATTAACAAGACTATTTGCATATATACATAGTTTGTGGTTGTACATTTCCACCAACATAGAAAAATATTTTTTATTACCCTCTTTCAAGTGGCTTACAAACGATTTACTATGTTTAATGCTTTTCTTCATTAATTAAATATTGATGTAAATATCAAAAAAAAAGTTAAAATAGTTAAGGGTTAGTTAAAATAGTTTCGTAATAAATAAAAGTTTACGTCGATGAAGTTGCCAAAAACAGAAAAATTAATCATTAAATACCTTTCCAATTCTATAACTGCTGCTGAATTAGATAAGTTATCTATTTGGGTAAAAGAACCTGAGAATGAGCAAATTTTTCTTGAATACATTAAGATAAATTACGCTATTGATTTCAACATGAGTCAATTTGACAACGATAAAACAAAAGATGTATTATTTGAACATATTAAAAGCAAAAGAAATATATTTAAAATAATTAAACTTAATTCAGTTTTTAAGTATGCAGCAATCATTATAGTTGCTATCGGTCTTACACTTTTCTATAAAAAAAATACTGACCCGAAACAAAAATTAATAATAAGTGATGAAGTTATTACCATTAAATTAGACAATGGTGATATCGAAGTAATAGACACTTCTGGAAAGAAAAAAATTATTAATAAAAAAGGGAATATAGTTGGAATTCAAAAAGGAAGTGAATTAAACTATCAAAATCAAGAAAACGAGCAATTAACTCCTTTATCTCATAAGAAATCAGAAGAGTTGGCGTTTAACGAATTGACTGTCCCATTTGGTAAAAAATTTCAAATTATTCTTTCTGATGGTACAGAAGTATATTTGAATGCAGGAACTACTCTAAAATACCCTATCCATTTTATTAACGATGCTGAAAGAAAAGTATATTTATTAAATGGAGAAGCATATTTCGATGTGACAACTGATACTATACATCCATTTATTGTTTCTACAAGTAAAATGAATATCCAAGTTTTAGGAACAGAGTTTGATGTTTCAGCCTATCCTGAAGATGCTACAATTAGAACTGTTCTGGTAGAAGGATTGGTTCGTTTAATGGGAAACAATCCTACATTAAAAAACTCAATTTCAGTTTTAAAGCCCGGATATAAAGCAGAGTGGAGCAAAAACACCAATAACCTTTCTATATCTAAAGTTGATACTTCTATTTATACAGGATGGAAAAACGGTAAACTTATATTTAAAAATATGAAGTTTAAAAATATCCTCATAAAATTAGAGAGGAAATACAATGTCACTATTATTAACAATAATAAAGAATTAGATGATCAATATTATGATGCCACTTTTGATATTGAAACCATTGAGCAAGTCTTGAATTCATTTAACAAAAGCTACAAAATCGAATATACTATTAAAAACAACCAAATAATTATTAACTAAAACCTTTTGCCTATGAGACTACCTTAAGTACTAACTTCAAGCTACAAAAAAAAAATCGAAAGATGCGCCAACATCCTCCGATTATAGTTTGACTAAATTAATAATCATTTTAAAACACTACAAAAGTATGAAAAATCCTATTAGGAATAGGAGCTTGCTTCTATTCTCTTTAAAGTTCGACCTAAAAATGAAAATAACAGTTTTTTTACTTTTCATTACACTTATCAATATTCAGGCCAAAAACTATGCACAAAATACAAAAATCACACTGGATCTTGAAAATGTAACCATAGAAAAGGTTTTCAATGAAATTGAATCATTAACAGAGTTCAAATTTCTTTTCAATAGAAAAGACATAGATGTTAATAGAATTGTTTCCGTTAAGGTTAAAAAAGAAAAAGTTAGAAATATTTTAGACCTTTTATTCTTAACTATACCTGTATCTTATGAAATGTTAGATAAACAAATTATTTTAAAATCAGATGTTAGAAAAAAAGTAATTCCATTACCTATCATTAAAGAAAAGGTGCAACAAAAAGAAATTACAGGAACCGTTACTGATAATGATGGGTTTCCATTACCTGGTGCTGCTATTCTTGTAAAGGGAACAGATAATGGTACAACTACAGATTTTGATGGAAAATACAGCATAACTGTTTCAGAAAATGCTACAATTTTGGTGGTATCGTTTATGGGTTTTGGAACTCAAGAAATTGAGATTAATAATCGAAATGTAATTAACATTAAATTACTATCAGAAACATCCTCTTTAGATGAAGTAATTGTTACTGGATATACTTCAGAGCGAAAGAGTGACCTTACAGGAGCTGTAGCTATTGTTAATCTTGATGAAGTTGTAACTCAGCCAGTAGCTGATGTAAACAGCATGTTACAAGGTAGAGTTGCTGGTGTTAATGTTATGAGTTCAGGTTCACCTGGGGATGTTACCACTCTTAGAATTAGAGGTTTTAGTACCATTAGAAATAATGACCCTTTGTATGTGATTGATGGTGTTCCTACAACTACTGGGTTAAGTTTGATTAACCCAAATGATATTGAGTCATTACAAGTATTAAAAGATGCATCATCTGCAAGTATTTATGGCTCTAGAGCAGCAAATGGTGTTGTTATTATTACAACTAAAAAGGGTAAAGCGGGTGAGCCAAAATTTTCCTTTGACATGTATTTAGGTAGTCAAAACGTTTCCAATCTACCAGATATGTTAGATGCTCAAGAATATGGAGATGTATATTGGCAAGCTTATGAGAATGATGGTATTACTCCATCACATTCAATTTACGGAAATGGGGTTTCTCCTGTAATACCCACTTTTTTAGATGCAGAAAACACCATTCCTTCTGCTAATACCAAATGGGTAGAAGAAATTTTTAACCCCGCACTTATTCAATCTTATAATATAAGTTTCTCTCAGGGAAATGAAAAATCACATTCTTTGTTCTCTTTAAATTATTTTGATCAGGAAGGTATATTAAAATATACAAATTTTAATCGAATTACAGCTCGTCTTAATTCAGACTACAAATTATTTGATGATAAAGTTACCGTTGGAGAAAATTTAACTGTGGCCTTTTCAAATTCTGTAGGTACAAGTACAAATTCTTTGTTAGGAAATGTTGTTTACGATGCATTCCGCATGCCAAGTATTGCCCCTGTATATGATATAAATGGAGAGTTTACAGGATATCCACCATCTGATGTGCAAAATCCTTTAGGAAACTTATACCGTAACAAAGATAATGAGAGAAATAATGTGAAGATTTTTGGTAATTTATTTGCTGAAATTCAACTAATTGAAGACTTAAAATTCAAAACGAATTTTGGTATTAATTACACTACTTATAAAAGTGAAAATTTTAATCCTACTTTTGAAGAACCTAATGCTCACAGAGCAATAAATGATTTATCTATTGAAAATAACATAAAATTTGATTGGGTTTGGTCTAATACACTAAATTATACAAAAACATTCAATGATAAACATAATTTGAATGTATTAGTAGGTTTAGAAAGCATTTCGAATGTATTTGAATATACGACTGCTTCAATACAGGATTTACCGACAAATGAACTCAATATTAGAGTTTTAAATGCTGGAGATCAAGGTACACAAACTAACACAGGTGATAAAATTGAATTTACCTTATTTTCTTATTTTGGGAAAATAAATTATAATTATGATAATAAATATTTATTTTCAGCTACTTTAAGAAGAGATGGAACTTCTAAACTGTTAGACAATCGTTGGGGTACTTTTCCTGCTCTATCTGTAGGGTGGAGAATTTCTGAAGAAGATTTCTTTAACAAAGAGGGTGTATTATCTAATTTAAAATTAAGGTTAGGTTGGGGAAAAACAGGAAATCAAGACATACCTGCTTATCAAACTGTTTCAGGATTTAGTAGTAATCCATATTATTCCAATTATGCAATTGATGGATCTCAAACAAGTACACAAACAGGATATACTTTATCAAGAATTGCAAATCCAGATTTGAAATGGGAGACAACAACACAATCAAATATTGGATTAGAATTTGGATTTTTAAATAATTCATTAAATATAACAGCAGATTATTTTATAAAAAACACAGAAGATTTATTACTATTTCAAACACTTGCACCTGACGTAGGTATTACCAATAGAGGGCAATGGAATAATGTAGGTGAAATGGAAAACAAAGGTTTTGAATTTGATATAAATTACCAAAGCGACCGTACCAAAGATTTTAAATTTAACGTAGGTTTGAACTTTGCGATAATTGATAATAAATTACTTTCTTTAGGAGAAGGAATTGATTTTATTGAAACAGACCCAGCAGTTTTGCATAGTGTTAATTTTGATCAATCAACTTCTAGAACGGCAGTAGGACAACCGATAGCTTCTTTTTACGGTCATGTGGTTGATGGAATATTTCAAACTGATGCAGAAGCTGCATCTAGTATTCAACCCAACGCACAAGCCGGAGATTTTATTTTTAAAGATTTAAACGGAGACGGAATAATTGATGCTGAAGATAGAACATTTATAGGATCACCACATGCTGATATTACCTATGGAATTAATATGTCAGCAGTTTATAAAGCTTTTGACTTTACATTATTTTTCCAAGGTTCTCAAGGTAATGATATATATGATTTATCCCGTTATTATAACGACTTTTTCAATTTAGCAAATTATAATAAACACGGACGAATTTTAAATGCATGGACACCTCAAAATACTAATACTGACTTAGCAAGAGTTTCATTAAATGATTTAAATAATAATATCCGTCCTTCATCTTATTATGTTCAAGATGGTTCTTATTTTCGGTTAAAAACATTTCAAGTAGGATATTCATTTCCTGAAAGTATAGCCAAAAAAATAAAAGCATCTAGATTTAGAGTATATTTTGAAGCTTATAATTTGTTTACTATTACGAATTATGATGGTTTAGATCCTGAAATCGGTTTACAGAGTTATACCTCTGATGATCGAAATTTAGACATTGGTGTAGATAGAGGTATATACCCTAGTTCAAAGACATTCACCTTTGGGATTAATATTAATTTTTAACAACAATCAATCATGAAAAATATATTATATATCGTATTTATTATAGGAGTTTTTTTCACTTCTTGTAGTGATGAATTCTTAGAAAATGAACCCTATGGAGAACTTACTGAAGAACAAGTTAGTGCACCAGAAAATATTGAATCTTTAGTAATTTCTGCCTATAGTATTTTAAATGGTCAGGGAAACGAAGCAAGTAATGCATTTAATTCACCAGCATCAAATTGGAGTTTTGGTGATGTTCTTTCCGATGATGCATACAAAGGAGGTGGAGGAACAGGTGATCAAAATCAAATTCACCGCATGGAAATTTATGCAACCGATCCTCAAATAAGAGACGTTGAACAAAAATGGGCAGTACTTTATGAAGGAGTAAAACGAAGTAATACAGTTCTTAATATTTTAAATAATTCAACTGAAATTAGTGAAACCTTAAAGACACAACGTACTGCGGAAATGCATTTTTTAAGAGGTCATTTTTATTTTGAATTAATAAAATTGTATAATCGAATTACATACATAGATGAAAATGGAAATTATTTATCTAATACGCAAATAACTCCTGAACAAGTATGGGCAAAAATAGAGGATGATTTTAATGCAGCCTTTGATGTTCTTCCTAGTACTCAATCAGATCCTGGACGTCCAACAAAATGGGCAGCCAAGGCATATTTATGTAAAACATATTTATACCAAAAAAAATGGACTGAAGCCAGTCTTGCCGCTTCTGTTGTTATTAGTGATGGAGGGTATATTTTAGAACGAAATTTCAATGAAGTGTTTTTACCTGATAATGATAATGGTTCTGAAGTTGTTTTTTCTATCCAATATTCTATTAATGATGGTTCTCCTAGGAATTATAACGGCTCCATAGGTGATCGTTTAATGCCTCCAGGCGGCCCAAGATACCCTGGTTACGGTTTTTTAAGACCTTCACAAAATTTAGTCAATTCTTTCAAAACAGATATTAATGGATTACCATTATTAGATAATATAGATATTACAGATACAAATACCGTAGATCCAAGATTAGATGTAACTATTGGAAGACCCGGAATTCCTTACAAGGATTTAGGAATTGAATATAGTGATAGTTGGGCTAGAGATTTAGAAACTTATGGCCCCTATGGTCCTAAAAAAAGAGTAATGTCAGCAAATGACCCTCATTATTTAGCATCATGGCCTTATGTTACATCTTCAAATTACCTAATTATCCGTTACGCTGATGTACTACTTTGGAAGGCAGAAGCTTTAATTGAACTCAACGATTTACAGGGTGGTAGAGAGTATATCAATATGGTACGAGATAGAGCTAAAACAGGAAATTACATTCAAAATCTGGATAATACTGCTGATGCAGCAAACTACCTGATAGAGCCATACAGTACTTTTGCTTCAAAAGAAGAAGCTATTACAGCTTTACGTACAGAAAGACGTTTAGAAATGGCTCATGAAGGACAACGATTCTTTGATCTAGTTCGATGGAATATTGCAGCTGAAGTGATAAACACTTATCTCGTAAAGGAACAAATCAAAAGAGGTTATTTAAGTGGTGCAACATTTGTAGCAGGCAAAAATGAATATATGCCGATTCCTCAAAGTCAAATTGACGGAGGAGGAACAGATGAAGCTGGTAATTCGTTAAGCACACAAAATCCTGGATATTAATATCCATAGATAATTGATAAATTGTAAATGTTCAACAGTTTCTGATAACAGATAATTAGTTTGATTATTTTGAGTTGAGTAATTTAAGCACATCTTAGATTTTGTTTCTTTGATGTGCTTATTTTTAAAAGTGCTCTTATATAGAAGTCTAAAAAAGAAGTCTAAAAATATGATGCAATGAATTTAATTTTACACATGATCTTATTTTGTTTATAGCGGCTTACTATAGTTGATTTAAAGGAACTCCTTTTTTGCTATGTATTTTATGTTTGAAATAAGTAAGAATACTTTAGTCTAAAGACTAATAATTATTAAATTAAAAAATGCAATATAAATATATCTTAATTAGTGTTTTATCAAGTCTAATCCATATAATTGTTTATTCACAGGATGTTGAATTAAATTACACAAAATATGTTGATCCATTTATTGGGGTAGAAAATAAGGGAAATACTTTTCCTGGAGTTAGTCTGCCTTATGGAATGGTGAAATTAGGTCCAGATTGTTATCGTAGAGAAACGAATTCAGGATATCATCCTACAGGAGATATCTGGGGCTTTAGTCATACCCATGTTAGCGGAACAGGTGGTGGACCAAAATATGGAAATGTACTACTAACTGCTACAATGGGACGTTTGAATATTATTGATTATTCTTCACCCAGAAAGAATGAGAAAGCATCTCCTGGATATTATAGTGTTGACTTAGAAGATTATAGTATTAATGTAGCCTTAACAGCAACTCATTCTACAGGTTTTGATAAATATACTTTTCAAAAAGAAGGTGATGCGCATATAATAATTGATTTGGGAAGTTTTTTGACACGAAGTTGGGCATATGGAGAAAATCAACAATTAGTAGGTTCTTCTATAAAAATTTTAAACAGTAAAGAAGTACAAGGTTCTACAATCATTAAAGGGGGGTGGAATAAAGGAAAGCCCTATACTGTATATTTTTATGCAATAATAGATACTCCCTCTGAGATGTATGGGACATGGAAATCTGGCAAAAAACAGAAGCTTAAAAAAGAACAGTTAGATACTGGTGAAAAAACAGGAGCTTATTTCACATATATTGTAAAAAAGAACCAGATAATTAAAGTAAAAGTAGGAATATCATTTTTAAGCATCAAAAAAGCTAAAATAAATCTTGTAAATGAAAATTCTCATTGGAACTTTGAAAAAATAAAAAATAAAGCTGAGAGACAATGGAATAAAAAACTGAGTAAAATTGAAATTTCAAAAACATCAGAAGATATAAAAAAAATATTTTATACAGCTTTATACCATTCTTTTTTACAACCTATTAAAAAAACAGGTGAAATTAAAAACTGGAATCACGATGAAGTTTATTATGATGATTATTATGCCATATGGGACACTTTTAGAACCTTACATCCTTTGTTAACTTTGGTTGACACAAAAATACAAGTTGACATTATCAATTCATTGCTAAATATTTATGAAAAAGAAGGATATATGCCTGATGGAAGAAGTGGAAATGATAATGGTCTTACACAAGGAGGAAGTAATTGTGATTTAGTAATTGCAGATGCTTATTTAAAAGGCGTTAAAGGTATTAATTATCAAAAAGCTTATCAGGCAATGATAAAAAATGCAGAAATACCTCCTAAAAATGAACGAAAAGAAGGTCGGGGTGGTCTTAATGATTACAATACATTAGGTTATGTATCCACTTCTTTTGAGCGCGCAGGAACACGAACTGTAGAATATGCTAATTGTGATTGGGGAATTGCCCAGGTAGCAAAAGGTCTTGGGAAAGAGGAAGATTATCAAAAATATAAAAGTAGAGCCTCCAATTGGAAAAATTTATGGAAACCAATTGAAAGTCATGGAGTAAAAGGTTTTATTAGTCCGAAAGATAATCAAGGAGTCTGGATAGATGACTTTTCGCTTTTCAAAAGAGGAACTTGGCATAATTTCTTTTATGAAAGTATTTCCTGGGAATATTCATTGTATGTCCCTCAGGATGTAAAAGAGTTGATAAAATTATCAGGAGGAAATAAAGCCTTTATAAATAGATTAGATACTTTTTTTGAAAGGAACTATTATAACATAGAAAATGAACCAGGTTTTTTAACTCCTAATTTATATACATGGGCAGGAAGGTATGACAAGACGGCAAAGATTATTCATAAAATAATTACCAAAGATTATCATATAGGCAGAGGTGGTTTACCCGGGAATGATGATTCTGGTGCAATGTCTTCATGGTTTGCTTTTCAGGCAATGGGTATTTTTCCTAATGCTGGTCAAGATGTATATTTAATTGGTAGTCCAATTATTGGAAATACGAAAATAAAAATGGATAATGCTAAAACATTTGAGATTAGAGCACATAACTTATCTAAAGATAACATATATGTCATTAAAGCCACCTTAAATGGAAAGCCCTTAGTTCAATCATGGTTCAAACATACGGATATTAGTAAAGGAGGAGTCTTAGAGCTTTTTATGAGTAGTACTCCTAATAATTGGGGAGTTAAAAATCCTCCACCGTCTATGAGTGATAATCAAAACTGAAAAATAAATAAAATGAAACTAAATTTTTTAAAAAGACTACTATTTGTTTTCTTTTGAAACTCTTATACTAACTCCTGCATGGCAGACTTCATATTTGTATTAGTTGTAATCGTAGGCTTGCTTTTCTTTTCCTGATTATAGGAAATCAACAGAATAAAAAGAGAATATATATCAATCCCATCAAGAATAGAATTAAAACTTGCACAAAGATAAGCAAAGAATTTACCATGAATATCCCAGTCCATAAATAAAAAATCCATCTAACATGTATACATTAGATGGATATGTAAAATTTTAAGTTTAAATTTCTAATGATCCGCTTCCGGAGATATATATTTATAAACCAATCCTGCCAGTACTGCACCTACTATTAGTGCTAACCAAAATAATCATAATTGCTCCGTTGCCCATCCGCCCACAAATAAGGCCTGACTTGTACTTCGTGCAGGGTTAACAGATGTATTTGTAACCGGTATGCTGATCAAATGAATTAAGGTAAGTGACAAACCAATCGCCAGTCCGGCAAAGCCTTTAGGAGCTTTTGAATGTGTTGCTCCTAAAATAACAATCAAAAACATAAACGTCATCACCACCTCTGTAAGTAAAGCTGCAAACATACTGTATCCACCCGGAGAGTGTTCTCCATAACCATTGGCTGCAAAACTACCCAATTGAAACCCTTCTTGACCTGTAGCTATAAAATATAAAATTGTTGCTCCTGCGATTCCACCTAAAACCTGTGCTCCTATATAAGGAAGCAGGTCTTTTTTATCAAAACGACCTCCTGCCCATAGTCCAAATGAAACAGCCGGGTTGAAATGAGCACCTGAAATATGTCCAACAGCATATACCATGGTTAAAACCGTCAATCCAAATGCAAGAGCCACTCCTGCAAATCCAATTCCCAGATCTGGAAATCCTGCTGCCAACACGGCACTTCCACAACCTCCAAGTACCTACCAAAGTGTACCAATAAATTCTGCTACTAATTTTTTCATTTTATAAAGTTTAGTTAAACAAATACCATCAACAATCTTCTAGATTATTAATGAATTACGATTTACAAAAAAATATTTACAATTGATAAGAACAACCAATTTCTAAATTGCTGCTATTATAACCATTATTTGGTTTGCTTATATTGGCATTGGAAACATGCCTGATACTGTATCGAAAATCCAAATAAAACCGTTTTATCTGATAGGAAATTCCAAGTCCGAATATATCAGAAAAAGCAAATCCTGCATTCATTCTTTCGGTGTCAGTGTCTGAATACATTGGCCCAACGCTCCCCAAAGCATAAGTAGTTAAATAATCCGATATTTTAAATCTGGCAATCAAACCAATATTCAAAACGTACTCATTGATATTCTTTTCTTTGGTAAACTCTTCTCTTTTTTCTAAATAATCATCACCCCAATCAGGTCTTAAATAATACTTATTAAACAACTGATGCTCAGCTAAATAACAACCAGGTTCTATATGCAACTCAAAATTCCATTTTGCTCTTTGCTTCAGCAAATAGTTTATTTGCATTTTATAAAACTGCACATCGTAAGAATAATCTTTTGAATTGAATGGAAAACTCTCTTGGGTTCCAAAACCAAAATTAAAACCCAGCTTTAACTTTCCATGTTTTTGCAACTCATTCTGAGCATTCATTTTTACGAAAAAACATAGTAAAATAAGGATAATCCATTTCGAAACAATTTTCATAAGTTGATCATCTTGTGTTATGGGTTTTCTATTTTCCAAGCATTATAAAAAGTAGCTATTTCAAGTGGAGTCTTCAATTCATTATTTTCAATTTTATCAAACAATACAGGACAATCTTCAAAATAAGCCTTTAATTTACCTTTTTTTAATCCAAATATTCCCTGGGTCACTCTTTGCAAAAAGTTTTCATCACTTCGTTTAAACAATGGTATCTGATCAATATAATCTGAATCCGGATCCGTAATTTCCATTTGATAAAGAGTAAGATATCCTCTTAAATCTACCTTTAAAAATTGCTCTTCATCAATATCAGGAACAATAATATAATTTTCATCTATTAAATATCCATTGCTTTGTAACTCCAAACTTTCAAACGCTCTATCTCCCTGTTTGTAGCCAAGAATTTGATTAGGGCTGTATTTTCTTTTTTGATGACTGTTTTTGAAGTATATTTTAGGATATAATTTACCAAAAGGAGGTGGTTTTCTGTCTTTTACAAATCCCTTTATGGTGTCATTACTATTCGTGATAATATATCCTGGTTCATAACCTTTTTGAGCGACAACAAAAAAAGGACAAACAAAGACAAATAAGAATAAAAAAAAATTAATTTTCATCGGTTAAATATACCAAAATAAAAATTAGCTCCACAAATCTGGCTAAAGCCTTTATTTTTTTGAATTGTCAATTTTCTTTTTGATCATGGCAGGATTTCCTGCAACCATCACATGATCGGGTATATCATTTACAACTACAGATCCTGCAGCAATTACAACACCATCTCCAATACGCACACCCGGACAAATAATAGCACCTCCACCAATCCATACATTGTTACCAATACTTATTGACTTTGCATATTCAAGCAATGAATTTCTTGTTTTTATATCTAACGGATGTGTGGCTGCATAGATCTGAACATTAGGACCGATCAAAACATGATCGCCAATTGTGACTTCTGCCGCATCTAAAATACAGCAGTTAAAATTGATAAAAACCTTATTACCCAGTCTGATATTAGATCCGTAATCACAATAAAAAGGAGGCTCTATCCAAAATGACTTTTTATATGATCCTAACAAACCTCTAAACAATTTGTTGCGTTCTTTTATTTGATCATCTGGAAGACTATTGATTTTTTGAAATTTTAACCGGGCAATATATCTTTCCTTTGACAGACCTGCATCCATAGGGTTATACAATTGTCCGGAAAGCATTTTTTCCTTTTCAGTCATATTTTTTATGAAACTTGCCTGAATTATTTATTTTTTAATCCTTTTTACAAGATCTTCTCTGGCTACTTTCAATTGTCTTCCTATTGGCTGCCCTTTTCTAAAGGTCTGGGTACGAAGACTCAAATCACCCGTTGGAATTTCAAAAGGTTTCGTATATTTTTGACCAAATTTAACCGGATATGTATTATTAACTGTGTAAAAAATATCTGTATCAGGAACAGAATTTTCTAACTTGCACATTACAATATCTCCCTCCTTATAAATTGTTATGGTTGGATCATAAACAGCTTTACATATGTTGATATTTTCTTTATCAAAACGATCAAAATGCACCTCTGTTCTTCTCATAAAGTCATCCCAGTTTTTTTCTTTTTTCTGACTCCATAAAGATTCCGCAATAGCGAAAGATCTCGGGTAGGTCATATAAAAAGCAAACTGCATGGTGGGCACTTCCTCTGTCCATAAATTTCCTTGTCCACCTAAAATATATTTCGGCTCTACACCCTCAGGTAATGGTTCAAATTCATAGCTCTTTTTCAGACTTAAACTTGCATAGATTTTATTCTCAACACTAACATCTCCCTGCATATAATCCAAATAAGCATAGGTTGTTGGTGTCATCACAACTTCATGACCCATTTTTGCTGCTTCAATTCCTCCTTTCATGCCTCTCCAGCTCATGACAGCTGCATCATCTGCCAAACCTCCTTCCAGAATCTCATCCCAGCCAATCATCTTCTTTCCTTTACTGCTAATAATCTTTTCCACACGTTTCACAAAATAACTCTGTAGTTCATGACTGTTCTTTATCTTGTGTTTCTTCATAAATTTTTGAATTTCCGGATTTTCATCCCAATATCCATGATATGCCTCATCTCCTCCCATATGGATATACGTACCAGGGAAAAGCTGCGCAACTTCTGTAAAAACTTTATCAATAAAATCATAAACATTTTCATCAATAGGGTTTAATGTGTTTTCTACCAGCATTTTAAATTTTCCGCCACCGTACCATTCTGAAAATTTATTTCCCGGACTTACATATTTAGGTTCTTTTTTTACAGAAAGCTCAGGGTATGCAGCTAGGGCAGCCATACTGTGACCAGGAAAATCAATTTCGGGTACTATTGTAATATTTCTGTTGGCAGCATAAACTACGATGTCTTTGATCTGTTCTTGCGTATAAAACCCTCCATAAGGTGTCTTTTCTCCTGGTTTTGGTTCGGCAATATCAGAACCAAATTTCCCATGTCGTTCAACTCTCCATGCACCAATTTCAGTTAACTTTGGCAAGGATTTAATTTCAATTCTCCATCCATTATCATCTGTTAAGTGCCAGTGAAAAATATTGAATTTATACTCTGACATTTTATCTAAATAGGCTTTGATCTCCTCTACAGTGAAAAAATGACGACTTACATCTAACATCAATCCTCTCCAGCCAAATCTTGGATAATCAGTGATTTTACAACCCTCAATTTCAAAATTTTTGGTCTCAGAATTAGCCGTTTCTAAAGGAATCATTTGCTTTAACGTTTGAATACCATTGAAAATACCTGCTGGTTCATTCGCTACAATTTTAATTTCATTTTGATTCACTTCCATTATATAACCTTCCTTACCAAGTTCAGGGTTAGCACTTTTAAGAAGGGTTAACTGAATATTCTTTCCTTTTTTATTGGAATTTTGTATGGCTACATTTATCTCATACTGAGATAAAAAATGTTTCATTTGTTTGGCATACTCTATTACATCAGCATTATTCGAATTTAAATAAAGACTAACACCATTCTCTAAAATAAATGAATTGTGTGTTGATGAAAAATTAACTGGGGTTGGTATTATGGCATGTTGCCCAAAAGAATGATAAAAAAATGAAAGAAAGAGTAATGATAAAATAATTTTTTTCATGGTGTATAGATTAAGATAATCGGTTTATATTTATAGTAGGTTCAATAATAGTAAATTAAAATTATATAGATGAATAATCTAGACAAACGGTATCACTTTATCGACATATCAACAAAAAATAAAGAATTCAATTTTTTTGTATTGAAAAAACTTCCTTTTATGGATTCTAAATATCCGATATAATTACATAGCAAATTTCAATATGTTATAAAAAACCACATCATTTATGATGATTATATTGTAGAATAGTATGGTCTTTGAGAAACTTCTTTTTCCTTTTTATAAACTTTTTTTGCATAATACCTATCTAAACAGTCGGGTAGGGCTATTTCACAAAGCTCCACAAAGTATTTCACGAAGTTTCACAAGGAATATTTTGATTCTTTTTTGCTAAAAAGCATCAAAAATCACTAATTCTACACAATTCTAAAAAGAACCTTTCTGATTAAAGCGTTTCTTTTAACCATTTGTAAAATTCTCTTTGCCAAACCAATGAATTTTGATAATCCAGCACCCAGTGATTCTCTTCAGGGAAATAAAGCAATCTGCTTTTTATTCCTAGCAACTGAACTGCCTGAAAAGCTTCCAGTCCTTGTCCGATTGGCACTCTGTAATCCTTTCCTCCCTGGATGATCATGATGGGTGTATTCCATTTTTCAACCTGTTCAATCGGATTGAAAAGTGTATAACTTTTTTGTGCTGCCTTATTATCTTTTTCCCAGTAGGGCCCGCCAAGATCCCAGTTTACGAAAAACAATTCTTCGGTAGTTCCATACATGCTTTTTTCATTGAAAATTCCATCATGTGAAATAAAAGTTTTGAATCTATTGTTATGAATTCCAGCCAGATAAAAAACAGAATATCCTCCATAACTCGCTCCTATACAACCTAATCTATCATTATCTACATAAGGTTCTTTTGCAATATCATCAATCGCAGAAAGGTAATCCTGCATGTTTTGTCCGCCGTAATCTTTAGAGATCTGTTCATTCCATTCAACACCATATCCCGGCATTCCTCTTCTGTTTGGAGCAATAATAATATAACCGTGTGCAGCCATTAATTGAAAATTCCACCGATAAGAATAAAACTGACTCAAGGCACCCTGTGGACCACCCTGACAATATAATAAGGTAGGATATTTTTTATTAGGATCAAAATTTGGAGGGTAAATCACCCACGAAAGAAGGTCTTTACCATCGGTCGCTTTGGTAATCCTTTTTTCAATTTCACCCAAACTCAGACTATTATAAATTGCATCATTTTCATGGGTTATTTGGTTCATTTTACCATTTTTCAAATCAACCGTATACAATTCTGGAGCATGGTTCATATCTCTACGGGAAACTACCATTTTATTTTTTTGATGACCAACAATTCCATTTACATCAAACTGCCCTTTGGTAATTTGTTTTGGCATTGCTGAAGCAGAGATCTCTATCTCAAACAACTGAACCGTACCCAAAACAGGAGCATTAAAATAAATCTTATCTCCTTTGTTGCTCCAAATAAAACCATTTACAGTACCATCCCAGTTTTTTGTAAGATTGATATCCTTTCCTTTTCTTCTAATAATGATATCATTCTTATCTGCCTCATAACCATCTCTTTTCATTTGTAACCATGCCAATTCCCCCTTTGCAGAAAAAGAAGGAGCAACATCATAACCTTTGTTATATTCTGTGAGGTTTTCTGTTTTTTTTGTTAACAGATTGTATTCATAAATATCGCTATTGGTTATTTTAGCATATGCAGTTCCTTCATATTTCTTAGCAACATACAACACTTTTTGACTATCAGGACTCCAGATATAATCTTCAGATCCACCAAATGGTTTTTGCGGACAATCATAAGGTTCATCTTTCATTAAATCAATTTCAACTTCTTTAGATTTAATAAAAACATGACTAAATTTTCCATTATTCCATTTATCCCAATGTCTGTAATTCAAACTGTTGTAAATCTTCACATTGGATTTAGGCACATCTTTATAGTAATCCTGACCAGTAACAGGTTGGATCTTTACTTCTTTTGAAAAGAGTTCATACTTACCATCAGGAGACATCATTCGGTTGGAAACCAAATTAGAATAATCCTTAATTAATTTAGGTGTTCCTCCATTTACCGGTAATAAATAGGTTTTTTTGCTTCTGTTATCATCTTTGATATTGACTTTGGAAACATTGTAAATAACATTTTGCATATCATTGGTCAAACCAACCGCAGATACTCTGTTAAGTGTAATCAATTGTTCAGGAGTCATTACTTTTTGAGCAAACAAAGTAGAACTCAATCCAAGTAAAACAACAAATAGATATATTTTTCTCATGGGAATAATTTTTTCCCAAAGTTAGAGAAAATTCATCTATTGTTTTGGCTTCTTAAAATAAAAAAATGGTTTATTAAAAAGATTTAAAAACTCTAGCCAAAGAGAAACCAGGAGCATCTATCTTTAAATCTAAAAAATATCCAAATGGAGTTTGAAAAACTTCATAACCAACATTCTGTAATCTTTCCTGAACATGATCAAAAATTCTTTTTGAAAATTCGGGATCAGCTTTACTTTCGGATAAATGAGCAAAAGAATGCAATACAACTTTTTTCGTACCATTCTTACCACAAACCCATTTTATATTCTTTAAAAGCTTTTTTGCTACCTGAGATTCTTTTTCAAGATCTTCAGCTTCTACCTGAATAAAGGCTGTTTGAACCTGATCAAAAGAGGCTGATTTTTCATCTACCTCAGCCATTTCCAATGTTTTAGAAGTTGGTGTGTAGGCAAATACTTTACAATAGATTAGTAATACTTTCATAAATTGGTAATATTAAACGGTATTACAACAGAGCTACCAAATATCTTATTTAATGATCACACTGATTGTCTCCGGCAATTAACTGATCCTCTAAATATTTTTCAACAAGTGACTCTGGATTTTCAGAATTAATTCCCATAAAAACCTCAATATTATGATGTACAAAAATATCCTGAGCTTTCTGCCCCATTCCTCCAGAAATAATAGTACTTACACCTTTTTCTGCCAAAAATCTTGGATAGGTTCCCGGTTGATGAACGGGCGGTGTAAAATATGTAACATTTATAATTTTTTGGTCCTCGGTTTCCACAACAGCAAATTGTTCACTGTGCCCAAAATGAGCGCATAATTTCTGATTAATGGTGGGTACTGCAAATAACTTTTTCATCGATTGACAATTGAATAAATAATAACACAAATATAATTATTCTTTGTGAATTTTAACTTTATAATAAGGCTCTTAAGACACAAACCAATGTTACAAATGAACAGTGAAATTTAGTACTTTTCAGGAACAAATGTCTGGTCTGAAAATGGCGGTCGAATATATCCTTTATCCATTATTCTCGGTGGTAATTCAATCCTGTCATGTTCTACCTCCTTATAATCAACCGAACTTAAAAGATGGCTAATACAATTCAATCTGGCAATTTTTTTATTGTCGGCAGGAACTACTGACCATGGTGCTTGTTTGGTGTCGGTATATTTGAACATTTCATCTTTTGCCTTACTGTATTCCAGCCATTTTTCACGAGATTTAAGATCCATGGGGCTCAGTTTCCATCGTTTGGTTGGATTATCAATTCTTGACTGAAATCGGCGTTCCTGTTCTTCATCTGAAACTGAAAACCAATATTTTACAAGAATTATTCCTGACCGTATCAACATTCTCTCAAATTCAGGACAAGTACGCATAAACTCACGATATTGTTTTTCTGTACAAAAATCCATCACATGCTCAACTCCGGCCCTATTATACCAACTTCTGTCAAATAAAACCATTTCACCGGCAGCTGGCAAATGAGGAACATATCTTTGAAAATACCATTGTGTTTTTTCTCTATCTGTAGGAGTGCCAAGTGCAACCACTTTACAAACCCTTGGGTTCAGACTTTGTGATATTCTTTTGATCACCCCACCTTTTCCTGCAGCATCTCTACCTTCAAATAATACTACAACTTTTAAACCTTCTTGTTTGATCCATTCCTGTAATTTAACAAGTTCTATCTGTAATTTAGCAAGCTCTTTGTTATATAATTTTTTGTTTATCCTTCGCTTATCCCTTTTTTCGGGTTCAATACTCTTAGATTTGGGGTTTTGATTAATATCATTCATAAACACTTATTTTAAAAAATGGAAGTTATGAAAAATAACTTTCAAATAAAAATGTGTTATTCTTAATAATTAAAATCAGCCATAATTTTTACCTATTTCTTTCATAATTCTCATCATGCTCATTCCTCCCACAACTACAGATGTTGATAAAAGGCCTCCCATCATTCCACCAATTACACCAAGAGTTGCTGCATCCGTTCCTGTCAAGTATAGATTTTTTACAGGAGTTTTAGGAGTGATCCACTTGTATTTATATCTTTCTGGTGTAACTGGAATTCCATAAAAGCTACCATTTTTCCATTTTGTAAAATACTCCATGGTCAAAGGTGTTGATAATTCAGCATAGTCTACAAGTTCCGTTAAACCGGGAATGGACTTCTCAACAAATTCCAATAACATTTTAGAATAGGATGTTTTAAAATTTTCATACTCATCTCCACGTTTCATCCACTTTGTGTCTTTCCAATTTTTTAAATTTTCAAAACTGGAAAAATTAATTATTTCAGCGGTATGTGATTTTGCTTCCGGATTTTTCAAAGACGGAAATGATACAAATGCCGAATGAATTTTCTCATAGGAATCACTATTATTAAAAATACTATTGTGATCATAAGAAGTAAAAATCCAGTGATTCTCACCTTTTATCCCCAATTTTTCAGGACTTTCCTTTAACCCTAGATATAAGGTATTTGAAGACAATTTACTCACTGCACTTTCAATTTCATCCTTAAACGGAATATCAATTTTCTTACTTATCAAATTAAAATAAGTATTATAAGCACCTGCATTAGATATAGTAGCATCGGCAAAATATTCTTCTTCTTTATCTCTCTTTTTTACTTTTACACCAATTGCTTTATTATCTTTTATAATTATTTTCTCAACATTTCTGGCCGTTAATACAGCTCCTCCTCCATTTTCTATAATCGGAACCATATATTCTGCAAATGAACTTGCACCTCCAACAGGATAATACCCTCCATACCAGTAGGATCTCACTACTACTGCATGCATTACAAAGGCACTTTTATCTGGTGACAAACCGTAATCACCCCAAATAGAGGTCAATAATGCTTTTATTTTTTCACTTTTGAAATTTTTATCCAAATAGTTCTTAGTTGTTGATAAAGCAAGGTCTTGATTTTTATTGTTTAAAAAACGAACAATATATCTAAAGAGTGAAGGCATGATTTTAGATGAAATATCTTTTTGAAACCAGCTGGAAGCAGTACGAATATCCTTAAAATATTGAATAATTCCCACTTTTTCTTCCGGAAACATTTTAATCAGATCTGCTTCAAATTCTTGTGGATTAGATGGTTGTTTAAAGGTGAAATCAGGATAAATAAACTTCTCGAAATAATGTGGCATTTTATTCCACTTGAGCTGATTGTTAGTTAAAAAATCAAAGATCTTTCTGTATTTAAGCCCCTCTTTCATTTCTCCAATGTAATGAACCCCAACATCCCAATGATACTTTTTACCATTTTTCACCCGCATAAATTCATGGGTCTGACCTCCAGCTTTAAAATGCTGTTCCAATACAAGAACTTTCTTTTTAAAAACCTTTGTCAGTAAAACTGCTGTAGTCAGCCCTCCTATTCCGGAACCAACAATGATGGCATCATATTTTTTCTCCATAAAAACCTATTTGACGTTAAATATAAGAAATATTTAGTCCAGTTTTTATAAAGAAAATCATGTTTGCATAGGTAAATCTCTGTGTGTTTTTTGAAACGATAATCCAATGATGAAACTTTATTTCGGAATTCTTGTATGCCAATTAGAATTACCTTGACATTCTCCCCAGGTCGGTTCACTTGAGGTATAGAATCTTATTTCAACAAAACTATAAAGTTGTTTTGATAGGTTTATTAACATCTTTTTTTGTGCTTCTGGCATCTTAATAAGGTCAATTTCCTTAACTGCAATAGTTTCTTTATCAATTTGCCTGGATAAACTCTCAATCAAACTAACCGATTTTGACAAATATTGTTTTGCATAATTTGTTTTAAGAAATCGTTTTACAAAATCTTTAGCAATTAAATTATCATCTATCGTCCATGGTCCAATAATATAGATCAACCTTTTTAACGAATCTTCTGAGCTTAAATTTATTTTTTTATCTGGTAAACAGCCAGCGGCTGTCATAAAAGGCAGAAAAGCAATTAATTTTGACCCCTGTATTACAAATCTTCGCCGTGTTATATCATTCATAATTTCAGTATTTTTTACCTTTAAGATGTGCTGCTAACCTCAAAGCCAAAGCAACTATTGTTAATGTAGGTGGATTTGAACCCATATGTGGGAAAACTGAATTACTCACCAAATAAAGATTATCTAAACCAAATACTTTAAGATTTTTATCACAAACACCTTCATCCGGATTTTTAGCCATAGCTGTAGCTCCTGAAGGATGGTAACCTAATCCATATCCTTGAGGAATAACTACTGAAACATTTTTTGCTTCCATTGCATCAGCTAATTCAGGTGCAAGTTCAACTAACTTTTCCGGACCTCTGCGATCCCAATCTGTAAGTTTCATCGTAATTTTCGCAACTGGTGATCCAAACGCATCAAGTTGTGTATTGTCTAATACTAATTTCCCCTTGCCTTCCATTTCGGTAAATGCCCAAAGAGAAGCCATTTGAGGTATCTTATTTTGAAGGTTTTTAATTGAAAGATCATTATCTTTAATGGACCAATCGACAGCTTCATTCCCAATAGAAAACCAATCAATGGCAGGAGATGCCTGCATGGTAAAAGTAGGCTGTTCTACTCTGTTCAAATGCTTTCGAAAATGATCAGAAATCATGGTTTCAAAACCTAAACGACTCCCTACAGAACGACCAAGATCAAAGGTGATGTTTGGAGATGGATGATCACTCAAACCTACCCCTAATTGTTCTCCAAAATTTCCTAGTCCATCTTTATGCATGCCATTATCCGCAGAAAGCAAAAGCATTCGAGGCGTTTCTATTCCACCCAATGCTACAATAAAAGTTTGAGCACGAATAACCACTTCTGATCTGTCTTGAATATGTATAGCATGAGCAACTACTATTTTATCTCCTTTTTTATTTGTTTCCAATTTTCGTATACTCATATTTTTCAGAATCGAAACATTTTCATGTTTATCAAGAATTGGTACATGAACTCGATCTGGTGAATAGCGAGCTCCTGATGGGCAAAACTTACATGCACGGCAAGCCATACAAGCCGAACGACCGCGATAAGAAACAGAGTTAACTGAACGTGGACAAGAATGGCCGGTAATTCCAAGTTTTTTTAGTGCGGGACCAAATATTTCACTGTCAAAGTAAGAAAATTTATGAGCTGGCATTGGAAAAGAACCAGACCTTGACGATGCATAAGGATTGTCCTCATCTCCGGAAACGCCTATTTCATTTTCCGCATGAAGTAGCCATGGTTCTAATTCGGAATAACTTATTGGCCAGTCACGACCATATCCATAAAGCGTCTTAACTCTCATATCTTCCTCAATAGGTCGCATCATAAACCCTTCAAAGTGAAGTGCAGTTCCTCCAATACCAAACAACCTAAGGTTTGTGTACTCGACTATATGCTTATCTGTACTTGTGGAAGTATGTGGCGTAACAACACCAAGATCAACATTGTCATTGTAATCGGCAAAATCATTGATTTCTTCCTGACTTTTAAGTAACATATTGCTGCGATCCTCTTCAGAAAATGATGGTCCTTGATCTATTATAACAATCTTTTTATCTGAAAGTGCCAATTTGCTTGCAAGTAAAATACCTGCAATTCCACCACCAACAATGCAGTAATCTGTTTTTATTTCTTTAATCATTCTAATGATTTTTATGCTACAATTATTCTATTATCAATCATCAGAAAAACTACATTACATAATTTTTGTTATTTGAAACAGATTATTTGATAGGCTATAGCTTATATTAAGTGACTAAAGTTACAAAATAATTATACATGTAAAACTAAAAATCTCCTAGAGTTTCAACCTTCGGAGATTCGAGACTATCTTTATATATAATCTGCAATGACTATTAATAGCTAATCAACAAATGAGATCTATTAGCTATAATTTTGAAGAAATTCAATAGCAAAACTCCTATCGAATCAACGGTTACAATAAAACTATAAGATGTTCCATTCTCAACTGTTTTAGTGTATGATTTCAGTTAGATACTCATGAACATATAAAGCAATTAGCATCAATGGGGTGATTCTTTTTCAAAGGTTGCTCTTGTTAATCTGATAACTAAATTAGAATTACCCTCCCAATTCTACCATTCTTTTACCTACATGTTCCAATACTTCATTGAGTTCTTTTTCTGGACTAAATTCGATGAATTTTATGTCTTCTTCAACTATAGCAGTATGTCCTTTTGGCCAGTAAAAAATATCTCCTTTTCGAGATACTTCCTCTGATTTATCATCATTTATAATACGTATTGCCCCCTCAATAATATAACCCCAATGTGGACAATGGCAACTATTATTATTAAGCCCATGCAGTAAGGGTGTGAAATCAAATCCTTTGGGCAATTCATTAAAAGCAATGGTCATGCCACCATAGCCTTTTATGTTTCTCAATACAGTATCTGATGTTTGCATCATAATAGGAATGTCATTTTTGTTAATTTTCATAATATAATTGATTTTAAAATTGATTAAATAATTTTTATAATTTCTTAAATATTAGGTTTAATTATAATTCAGAACTATTTGTTTTATTTCTACAAATTGCTATGACTTATCAAACTTGTTTTTTAGTTTATTAATTTTTTATTTTTATTTGTGCACTATTAAAAATTTTCATAACCCTTATGGTTTTGCTTCCAAAATCAAATTAAAAGGTGTTTCAGAGGCTCTTCTAAATTGACTAAATCCACCAGAATTAATCGTTTCTTTTAAACGTTTTTCTCCTGATTGAGCACCTAATGCTTTTCCAACTTCTTGATTTAAAGAACACGGAACACACAACATAGTTGAGAACGCGTAAAAAGCCCGTCCAACCGGATTTAGGTTTTCTTCTAAAGAGTCATGAGCGTATGGTTCGACTATCATACAAGTACCATTTGGTTTTAAGGCATTTTTTGCATGAGCGCAAGCTCCAATAGGATCTCCCATATCATGTAAACAATCAAAAAAAGAAATAAAATCATAGTCTTTACCTGGAAAGTCTTTTGCTGTTGCAACTTCAAAAGAAACATTTGTAATACCAGAATCTTTTGCTCTTTCTTTGGCTTTTTCTATAGATTTACTATGGTAATCAAACCCTATAAATGTAGATTTTGGAAATGCCTTTGCCATAATAATAGTTGATGCAGCATGACCACAACCAACATCAGCTACTTTTGCACCTTGTTGCAATTTTTCAACAACACCATCCAAAGAAGGCAACCAATTACTTATTAAATTCCCTTCATAAGAAGGACTAAAAAATTTTTCAGTACCACAGAATAAACAACTATTATGATCTCCCCATGAAACACCTTCTCCTGTTTTAAAAGCCTTTTCAATTTTTGATTCATCAAAATACAATGATGAAATTGCATAGAATGCCCCAGTCATAAATACAGGACTTTTTTTATTTCCAAAAACGGCTGTTTGTTCTGGAGTCATTGAAAAAGTATTACTTGCCACATGATAATTAATATAACCTGAAGCTGCTTGAGCAGATGCCCATTCTCTTATATACCTTTCAGAAGTTTTGGTTACATCTGCAAGTTGTTCAGATGTCATGGAGGATGATTCAGAAAGTGTTTTGTAAAGGCCTAATTTATCTCCAATTGTGATAAGTGGTCCGTTTGCTGCTGCTCCCATTTCTGTTACCACTTTACCTAATAAATCGTTTAATTTTGTTTCGTTTAGTTCCATAGTTTGTATAAAATTTAATTTTAAAATTAAAAACTATACGATATTACATTTATATAAATTAATTCATTAGAACTATATTTTCATTCTATATAAATATACAAGTATTCACATAAATAACTTGAACTATATTTGCAAATATTATAAGAAAATACACTTAACACGCTTTTATTTAGCTACATACATATTGCATTGAAGTTTAATATTATTATGCTAAATTATACATACATATCCTTGTAAAGAAAAAAGCTGCCATTAAAAATGGCAACTTTTTAAAAATAATAAAAACAAATGTTTTATTCACGAACCATTTTCATTGGTAATAAGAATATTTCTCCAACTCTAGTTGACTTATGACTTACTTTTTTATAATTCAACTTTCTTTTTAAGTACGCTTCAGCTTTTGAATTTGGTGAAAGCACTGAAAGTATTACAATTTCTTGATTGCTATTTATTGTAAATAATACTTCTGCCTTACACTCATCCATTTGATAGTCATATGGACAATTTTCACCAATCAGATCAACAATCTCAGATCTTAATTGTGATGTAGGTTTTAAAGGATCCATTGTTGAAGCTGATGCGTTCATTACAAATAATACGAATACAATACTAAGAATTTTTAAATTTTTCATGATAAATATATTTAGATTAGACAATTATTTTTTTGTTATGATATTTTGGTATTCATTCAAGCTTTTAGTAATAATTTATATAAATTTTCATTGAATTCAGATTTATAGAGTATACAATAGTTTCTCTATCAAATACACAACAAAATTAGAATCATCTTGCAATGATAACTCGCACTATTCTTTCAAAAGCTTGTAATAATCAGTATATTACAATAAAAGCTTGGACTATCATTGCAATTCTACTGCGATAAATAATATAATATTTTGATTATATGCTATTTAGACAAATCACTTGGAGTAAATCCAAATTCTTCTTTAAAAGCACGACTAAACCATGAAGGATCGTTAAATCCAACATCATACGCAATTTCAGAGATGGATTTATCTGTGGTCAATATCATTTCTTTGGCCTTTTTCAATCGAACAGATCGAATAAAAACTG
>VAPK010146634.1_pt1 | contig 31261 bp, 24 predicted proteins | sample 3395031 | NCBI WGS metagenome assembly VAPK01 (sample SAMN08290443, study PRJNA428436) | hydrothermal vent metagenome | isolation source: Deep-sea hydrothermal vent chimney 1 | place: Pacific Ocean: Juan De Fuca Ridge
AATTAAGTGGGTCAGCGAAAACGAAGAGGCAGAAATGTGCATGGGGTTATTCTACTGGACAAACCCTATAATATTTCTTCAAATGGCGCACTGCAGTCCGTAAAAAAAATATTTAATGCCCGTAAGGCGGGACATACTGGCAGCCTGGATCCATTGGCAACGGGTATGTTACCCATTTGTTTTGGCGAAGCTACTAAAGTCTCTGCGTTTTTACTCGATGCCAATAAAAAATACCGTACCACGATAAAATTGGGTGTGCGTACCACGACGGGTGATGCAGAGGGTGATATTATCGATACCCGGCCGGTAAGTGGTATCACATTTAGACAACTAGAAAATGCGCTGCGCGAGTTTACTGGCCGTATTGAACAAATACCACCTATGCATTCCGCGATCAAAGTCAATGGTGTGCCGCTCTATACACTGGCACGTCAAGGCATCGAGATAGCGCGTGACACACGTTATGTAAATATCTTTGACTTAAGCATATTGGGTTTTGAGGGTGATGAGCTTAGTCTTGATATTCATTGCTCAAAAGGCACGTATATACGTGTTTTAGCTGAAGATATCGGCGAAGTGCTGGGTTGTGGTGGGCATGTTCAATCCTTACATCGCTATAATGTAGGCCCTTTTGTGCAAGAAAAAATGGTTTCCCTGGATTTTTTGCGCTCATTGGCCACGCAGGGCATACAACGACTCGACGATGCGTTATTGCCGGTTGAATGCGCCATTTCCGACTGGCCAGAAGTGAATCTAAGTGATGATCTGGCTTATTATATACGCCGTGGGCAGGCCGTTTTTGTGCCGCAGACAGTCACCGAAGGTTGGGTAAAATTGATGTCCGGTGAGAACAGGTTTCTCGGCATTGGACAAATTTTGGACGACGGCAAAGTGGCGCCCAGAAAGTTGATAAATGCCAATTAATAGCCAATTATCCGTCAATTAGTTACCCCTAAAACACCGATTGACGTTATTTAATCCCGTTTGCCTGCAAGAACACGTGTGCATGAGTACCCTGATCATTCCTGAAAATGGCCCTATTTTGGCTACTTATGGGTGCAAGTGTCGTATTGGACTAACTGCGCTTTTTAGTGGGAGATTATCGAGGAAATTCGGCATTTTCTCAGTGTTTTTAGAGATTTATCTTGTCCCTGATGGGCTTGAAAGGTAATATACGCGATCCAGCGAAAGAGATAATCAGGAGTGCTGCATGGCATTAGATAGACTAGCAAAAGAAAAAATAATGAAAGACTTTCAAAAGTCTGCTGACGACACCGGATCAGCAGAGGTGCAGGTTGCGCTTTTGTCTGCTCGGGTAGACGATTTATCCAATCATTTTAAAGATCATATTCATGATCATCATTCTCGCCAAGGGTTATTGCGTGTAATTAACAAGCGACGCAAGCTGCTTGATTACCTTAAAGGTAAAAATGTAGATCGCTACAGAGATCTTATTTCACGCCTTGGTTTACGTAGGTAGACTTGGTTTACCACGTAGTACGTAGGATAGTACGTAGATAGAGGATAGGTAGATAGTTTACGTAAACAACTTATCACTAAACTATCTACCTACGTAAAGAATTTGTTTTAGTTACACATCTTTTTATAGAAAATTATAGCAAACTATTAATTACAATTATTAATTACAACTATTAATTAAAAAAGAATGCATGGTGCACGTGTTTAACGATTTCCAATCATCTTTAAGTTCGACTTCAAGTCCAACTTTCTAGTCCAACTTTTAGTCCAATAAGGAATTTACTGTGGCTCAGATAACAAAAGAAATTCAATTTGGTGATCAAATTGTAAAATTAGAAACTGGCGAGATCGCTCGCCAATCAAGCGCCGTGATGGCAAGTATAGGTGACACAGTTGTTCTGGTAACGGCTGTCGCGAAAACGCAAGCGGATCCAGGTAGAGATTTTTTTCCTCTCACGGTGAACTACCAGGAGAAAACCTACGCGGCGGGTAAGATACCCGGCGGTTTTTTTAAACGGGAAGGCCGGCCCAGTGAAAAAGAAACCTTAACCTGCCGCCTGATTGATCGCCCCATCCGACCCTTGTTCCCAAAAGAATTCATTAACGAAATCCAAATTATCGCCACTGTTGTGTCTATTGACCCGGAAATTGATCCTGATATTCCCGCAATGATTGGCGCTTCAGCAGCATTGTCGTTAACAGGTTGCCCGTTTAAAGGGCCAATTGCTGCTGCTCGCGTGGGTTATAAAGATGGAAATTATATACTCAACCCAACTAAATCACAGTTAACAGAATCAGATCTGGATTTAGTGGTTGCCGGCACATCAAATGCGGTACTTATGGTTGAATCAGAAGCTAAAGAATTGGCTGAAGATGTTATGTTAGCCGCCGTCGTGTATGGACACGAGCAAATGCAAACCGTTATTACCGGTATCAACGAATTCATTGCCGAAGCGGGCGTGACCTCGTGGGATTGGCAGGCGCCGGAAAAAGACAGTTCTCTGGTTGCAAAAGTAGCTGAACTGGCTGAAAGCCAAATCAATGAAGGCTATCAAATCAGTGAAAAACAAGCGCGTTATACCAAGTTGGGCGAAATTCGTGCGAGTGTCGTTGATAAATTAACGGAAGGTGAAGAGCCACAGTGGTCAAAAGACGATATTAGTGGCGCCGTTTCCAGTCTGGAGAAAAAGATCGTACGTGGTCGGGTTATATCGGGAGAACTACGTATAGACGGACGTGATACCCGCACCGTTCGACCCATTAATATTCGTGTCGGTGTATTGCCGCGCACACATGGTTCTGCCTTATTTACCCGTGGTGAAACGCAAGCGTTAGTGGTGACGACATTAGGTACTGGTCGTGATGCACAAATTATCGATGCTATTGAAGGGGAACGTAAAGACCCTTTTATGTTGCACTACAATTTTCCACCTTACTGCGTAGGTGAAACCGGCTTTGTGGGTAGCCCCAAACGTCGTGAAATCGGTCATGGGCGTTTGGCACGACGTGGTATCGCTGCGATACTACCTGATATGGAAGAGTATCCTTATGTATTACGCATTGTATCCGAAATTACTGAGTCCAATGGTTCCAGCTCGATGGCCTCGGTGTGTGGAAGCAGTCTTTCTATGATGGACGCGGGTGTGCCGATTAAAGCGCCGGTAGCCGGTATTGCTATGGGGCTGATCAAGGAAGAAGATAAGTTTGCGGTATTGTCCGATATCCTCGGTGACGAAGATCATCTCGGTGATATGGACTTTAAAGTGGCGGGTACCGCATCAGGTGTGACCGCGTTACAAATGGACATCAAAATTGATGGTATCACAAAGGATATTATGGAATCGGCATTAATTCAGGCTAAAGAAGGTCGGTTGCATATCCTGGAAGAAATGAACAAAGTGATTTCTGAACCCCGCAGTGAAATGTCGGACTACGCACCTAGAATTATCACCATCAAAGTTCATCCAGATAAGATTCGTGATGTTATCGGTAAAGGTGGCGCAACAATCCGGGCTATTACCGAAGAAACTGGCGCCACTATAGATATTTCTGACGATGGCGTAGTGAAAATCGCATCTGTAGATAATGCAGCAGGTCAAGCAGCACTCGACAGAGTCAAACAAGTTACTGCGGATGTTGAAGTCGGTGGTATCTACGAAGGCACGGTGGTTAAATTAATGGATTTCGGTGCGTTCGTTTCGGTACTACCAGGAAAAGATGGTTTGGTTCATATTTCTCAAATATCAGAAGAGCGTGTTGAGAAAGTCAGCGACAAACTGACCGAAGGTGAAATAGTTAAAGTGAAGGTACTCGAAATCGATAAACAAGGCCGTATTCGCTTGAGTATAAAGGCGTTAGTACAGCAATAGCTCAACAACACAACAGCAGTGTCGGCGTTTCTATTTCTTTATTCAGCAGAATAAAATAAAAGGAGCATCTGCTCCTTTTATTTTCTGTGCATTAGGCGTCCGCAGTAGGTTCAACTGATTTATTTAGTGTTAGTGTAAGGTGTAGGCCCTTCCCATTTTTCATTCAGTAAAAATCAATTAGAACGTCCTACGTGCCATCTTTACAGGACTTTATATGGTCAGCGTTTGCCATATCAATCTTCATAATGTGATTAACAAGCCAATCTGTAAGTTTCTCATAAGAAGAATGCGCTAAATCTTCTGATACGCCCGAAATGCGAATTTGTTCTAGCAAGGAATCAATTGTTACCATATAGTGCTTATGTGCTTCTATGTTTTCACCTGCCATCGGGCAATTAAAACACGCTATGGAATTTTCTTCTTTCCCAAAATGCCATTCACCATAATATTTTAAAAAAATAAGTAATTTTCTGAGTTCCTTAGCGCCGTTACCTCGTTCAAGTGCGCCTGCAAAATCGTATAACACAACAAAGAATTGTTTATGCTGCAAGTCAATTGCAGGATCACCCGTTGCTATAGATTCGTCCCATGTATATTTTTTTACCATAACCCCTCATTTTGCCTAACGATGTGCTGCTTGTATTTACACTCTATTAACTTTTGATACTAAGAATCATAAATTAATTCTACCAATGTATAATTAATGGAATATCAGGCCTTAAATTTCCAGTGAAGCCACATTTTTGATTATCGAAGGTTATTTCCATAAGATGCCGTTTTCCATGATCCTAAATAAATCAGTTGAATCTGCTGCACGCTCAGTTGGACGCGTCGTCATGGATTAAGCGTAAGCAAAAAACCAGAATAATAGAGTTTTTCAGTGGCTCCATCCATCTTTACTCTTACAGTTCCGCCCTCACCATTAGCCAGCCCGATTACTACTGCTTCCGTGTCTGAAATGGGAATCAGCGCAATCTTCAGCTTGGTGTTCTTATTCGCTGATTTTGCTTGAACCGTTACATTAAACAGTAAAACACCATCCTCAATCACAAGTTGTAAATTGTTAATAGAGAATAGCTCATCAAGCGTGTTGATTTCATAACTCCCAAGTCGATTTTTCCATGTTTGAGGAATCTTGTAGTGGGTTATTTTTTGAAACGCAAATGGGGCGGGCAGTCCATGTAATAAAGCAATAGACTTATCGTGGACTGCTTTGAACTGGAGCGAATAATTCAATAATGGTATGGAAATAAAGCCAAGTGCTGTTGCCTTTGGCACAAAAGTATCATGGCTAACCGGTATTAAATCAAGCTTATTGCCCTGAAATCCAATTTTCAGATGGCTATCATTACGTTTAATGCTAGTCATATTTCCGAACACGACGTACTGTCCCGCATAGTTATCAAGCGTCTTATTGGGTACAGATACGGGTACAATATCTTTTATCTGCTCTTGTGCAGGAATAGATTTGCCCGTCTTTGCTTGCAAAGCCAATTGCAAACCCTTTATACCCAAATCAGTAATAAAGTGACGAGCTTCGTCGGTATTTGCCAATATAATAACACCGAGTTTTCTATCAGGCAGCAAAGAAATATGGGCTTGATGCGGTGTGCCTGCTCCATTATGCCAAGCGAGGTGATCATCAGTAGGAAACCTTAAACCTCCCAATACCCAGCCAAGTCCAACTTTATGGCCAAAATCTAACTCTAATCCAGCGAATTGTTGACTAAATATTTCTTCCAGTATTTTTGGTTTAACAATCGTTTTATTTCCCAAGTTTCCATCAGAAAAAACAAATTGAATAAAACGCCCCATATCTTCAACATTTGACAACATTGCTCCGGCAGGTAAGTCGCGAAGAGGTGTTCTTTCCGCTTCTTTTCCCTCGCGATATCCTTTTGAATAGAATTTTTCCATCTGTGGCGTCAATGCAAATGAGGAATGTTGCATGCCTAAAGGTTGTAGAAAATTATCACTCATCGCTTTTGAGAAAGGTTTGTTTTCGATGACTTCTATGATTCTTCCAAGGATACTAAAGCCGATGTTTGAATATTTGTACATCGTTTGGGGTGGGCTTGCCAGACTCTCGTCTTTTATGCTATGAACCAATTCTGCTACAGAGATGGGATTTTGAACCCACATACCCGCTATGATATCTGAGGGTAACCCGGAGTGATGAGATAAAAGAGAGCGAAGGGTCACCGGGTGGGTATTTTTAAACCGGCTTCTTACCGAAAAATCCTTGATGTAAGTTGTAACGGGTTGGTCAATGTCAATTTTTCCCGATTGATGCAATCGCATTATTTCTGTTGCAGTAATAACTTTCGATATAGAACCAATTCTATAAATTGTCTGACTTGATGTTGATAAATTTTTTTCCTCATCAGCAAGACCGAATCCTTTTGTCCAAACGATTTTTTGACCGTCAACAATTGCAATACTCAAGCCTTTGACATTGTGCTTTTTCATGTCTTTTAGGATTGACCAACTCAAGTATTCCTTCAAATATTGATAATCTCCTATCTTTAGTATTGTAGGCTTTTGTGGTGCAGTAGTGCATCCGCCAGCTGAAAGAATTACGGCAGCAACTACCGCAATAAGAGATAGGCAGTTAAAAATCACACTACAATTCATTGTTGTAATTCAAACTTGATACTCAGCATCTTGCACCTACCTATGCTTCGACGATATCGCCTTTTAAACTAGTGACGAACGCAGCTACATCTTCACGTTCTTGCTGAGGAACTTGCAAATTCTCCATTGTGGCGCCTGCATGTTCCATAAAAATGGACCAATCATTTTCACTAATTTTCATGCCCTTATGTGATGTCTTCATATCTCGACCAGTGTAGTACATAGGGCCACCGGCACTAGAACATAAATAGTCAATCAATAACTGTTTTTCTCTCGCAATTCCATCATCTCCTCTATTTTTCCAGAAACGGCCTAATTGAGAATCTCCCTGTAACCGTGGCAGCATATCATCTGTAAAAGCTTTAATGCCGTCATAGCTACCTAGACGTTCGTAAAGTGATTTTTGATTCACTGTATTTCTCCTAATTTTTTATAAAGTATAAAGGCATAATATTTACATAACTGGCGTATTTTTCAATGACTGATTGTGTGAATGAAATGAACACAAAACCGTTGAAAAAATGTCCGGTTAATGTTTTTGGCAGCTCAAATTTTAGCACGCACTTTTGATATAAACTGTTTCATGTTTTGAGTAAGTTTTGCTACAAAACCTAATAAATTGCTTTTCACTGCACTTTCTAGCTAGGTTTTTGTTCGCTTAATTCTAAAATTAATGGTGCTGTCTGGAATCGTTACCGTATACCCGTGCTGAGAGTCTAACCAATCGTTCGTTTTGGGGGTAGTTACTTTGAATTACTGAATATGCGTTAGTAAATGTTTACAATTGTGACAATTAAGCATTATATGTTATATCTATATTATAAGTTACAGGTTTAAAGTTGTGTATATGAGAAAATGGCTAATTAGTTAACTAGCTGTAATTAATGAATTTTTAGGATGCTTTGTGCATACTGATTTATCGAGTTTTTTTGATTGGTTTTCTAAATCACGTTAATCCCTAAATATGGTCAGCATTAACAAACAACGCATGGTCCCTGTCATTGAAGAGCCTTTTGTGGTTTTTTTGGTGGGTATGCGCATCAACAAATTCTGGAAAGTGCATAAATGGCTGCCCCTTTATTTAAAGATGAGCAAAATAGTCAAGGAACTCAGCAATATGCCAGATATCGGTTTTATGGGGCATGAATCGTGGATGGGTAATCCCCGATTGATTATTCAGTACTGGCGCTCATATGATGAATTACAGGCCTATGCACGCAGTAAAGACGCGACTCATTTTCCAACCTGGGTTTCGTTTAATGAAACAATCGGTCGTAGTGCGGATATTGGTATTTGGCACGAGGTATATGTAATAGAGCCGGGGCATTGCGAAGCGGTTTACACGCATATGCCCGCATTTGGATTGGGTAAGGCGACCAGACTGGATAGCAATGCAACCTTACGTATACGAAAAAAGCGGATAGTGAAGGAAAAAGATGACGATTCAAGCGAAGACTGAGGATAAGCTGTTTCCTGGTCGTTATTGGCATAGGCTGGATGATGGCCGTATTCAGTGCGATGTTTGTCCCCGCTACTGCAAATTAAAAGAAGGGCAACAAGGATTATGTTTTGTTCGTGCCAATGTAAATAATCAAATCGTTTCGACTACCTATGGTCGCTCCAGTGGTTATTGCATCGACCCGGTTGAGAAAAAACCACTCAATCATTTTTTACCCGGTACCCCAATACTGTCTTTTGGCACAGCAGGTTGTAATCTGGCGTGTAAATTTTGTCAAAACTGGGACATCAGTAAGTCACGTGAAACCGATACTCTGGCGGATCAGGCGTCACCACAACAAATTGCAAGGGCGGCTAAAAAATTAAACTGTAAAAGTGTTGCTTTTACTTATAATGATCCTGTTATTTTTCTTGAATACGCAATTGATGTAGCGAAAGAATGTAAGGCTTTGGGAGTGAAAACAGTTGCGGTCACAGCAGGGTATATATGTGAAGAACCGCGTGCCGAATTCTTTTCTCATATGGATGCCGCAAATGTTGATTTAAAAGCATTTACTGAACGCTTTTATTACAAAATAACTGGCGCCCATTTACAAGACGTGCTCAATACCCTTGTTTATATTAAACAGCATACGGATGTTTGGCTGGAACTCACCACGCTATTAATACCGGGAGAAAACGACAGCGAAAAAGAATTAAATGAGATGACAAACTGGGTAGTGAAAAATCTTGGCACAGATGTCCCAATGCATTTTTCTGCGTTCCACCCTGATTGGAAAATGAAAGATAAACCATCGACACCTCCCTCAACATTAAAAATGGCGCGACAAATTGCGCTGGATAACGGTGTGCACTACGCTTATACAGGTAACGTGCATGACAGTGATGGCGGCAGTACCTACTGTCATCAGTGCGCTAAGAAATTGATTGGCCGAGACTGGTACGTGTTGTCCGATTGGAACTTAACTGCGGAAGGACATTGCAGATTCTGTAATACACGCTGTGCAGGTGTGTTTGAAGAACAGCCAGGAAACTGGGGTGCCAAGCGTATGCCGATACGCTTAGTTGATTTTATAGATTGATTTTACCTTAATGTGCCTTAGAATGCGCTCATGGGAAATTTGTTTCAAGCCGCTGACAAATGTATTAAGGCCTCAAATATTGAGCAGAAAATAGAGCTTACACGGCAAACCTGTGCAGCGCTTAATTCTGGTGAATTAGATATACAATCTCTGTTACCACCTACGCCGATCACAACCCCAGGTCGCCCTGTAAAACCCGAACTGGTTGATTCGCGAAACCTGCCGAGGCGTAGAATGGGTTCTGTCGCTGGCTGTGCTGCCTTACTCCATTCGATTGTCCATATTGAGTTTAATGCGATTAATCTCGCGTGGGATGCTGTTTATCGGTTCAGGGATATGCCCTTGGCGTATTATCAGGATTGGGCCAATGTCGCGCTAGAAGAAGCTTATCATTTTAAATTGTTGCGCAATCACCTGAATACACTGGGTTATGATTACGGTGATTTTGTTGCCCATGATGGATTATGGGACGTCGCGAAAGAAACTGCGCACGATGTATTGGTGCGCATGTCGGTGGTACCGCGTGTCTTAGAGGCTAGGGGGTTGGACGCAACACCGGCAATTATTGATCGTTTTATCAGCATTGGCGATAAAAAAGCGGCTGAAATTTTTGAAATTATTTTGCAAGATGAAATCGGGCATGTTGAAATTGGCACCCGTTGGTTTGCTTATTTATGTCAGCAACGCGGCTTGGATCGCCAGACAACATTTGTCACGATGGTAAATAATCATGTTAAGGAGCGAATCAAAGGCCCCTTGCATGTTGAAGCAAGAATTAAGGCTGGATTTGATAGCAAAGAAATGGCGTATTTGTCTAGCGTCGTGAATAAAAGGCTCTGAATGCGCCTTTTATTCACTACACATGATCAGCTGGTTAATTTATCAATTCAACAGACAAAGTATAACTTAATTCAAAGGTCCCTTAAATCTAAATTAAACAGGTAGGAAGACTCAGGAATGACATTAGTAATCAAACGTACACTCATTTTTTTTTCATGTTTCGCACTATTAAATTGTGCTACCCAGGAAAATATCAAATCGCCGCCTGTTGCGGGTCCGGCGCTCGGAAATTTATTTATTTTTTCAGAAACTGCACCAGGCAGCGTGCCGGCTCAGGTTAGAATATATGTCAATGACGATTTTATGCGAATTGATGATGATAACAATTCCAGCGATTACGTTTTGTTTGATCGTAAAAACAAAATCATTAATAACGTGGTAGCCGAGACGAAAACAATTTTCGTAATTAATCAAAATAAACTCGATATAAAACCACCCATTGAGATTAAATACGAACATGTAAAAAAGGAAAGCGGCGCGGTAACCAAACAACGTGGCGGTATGACGGCGTTTTTCTATAAATTCAGTGCAAATGGGAGTGAGTGTTATAATGTCGTCGTGATTGAAAATTATATGTCAGAAGCATTGCAAGCATTTAAAGAGTTTCGGTTAGTATTGGCAGGGGAACATTCAAAAACCATGGGCCGTATACCGGGTCAAGAGTACGATGCGTGTGACCTGGCGTTTAATATTTTCGAAAGCACACGTCATTTACAATATGGGTTTCCCGTCCGTGAGTGGGATAATAAAGGCTATCAGCGATTTTTGATTGATGTGAAATCTAACGTTGCTACGCCTGATGATTTCTTGGTGTTGCCGGAAGGATACAAATCTTATTCGATAAGCCAGTAAAATTATTTACCTAGTGTTTTAAGATTGTAGCCAATTTTATCAACAACCAATACGCTGCCGTGTTTATACCAGTCACCTAATACGACTCGCTGAGCACTCTTGTTGTTGAGTTTGAATTGGTGTGTAGCGGGTCGATGGGTGTGTCCATGAATTAAATGCAGGATGTTATGTTGCTGCATGATGGTTTCGATTGCTTGTTGGTTTGCATCGACGATTTCTGCTTTTTTTTGTTGCGTTTGTATTTTGCTTTCGCTGCGATATTTAGTTGCTATTTGTTGGCGTTGCTCTGGCGTCATTGCCAGAAACTGAGTCTGCCATGTCTCGCTTCTTACCATGCTGCGGAATTGCTGGTAGGAAGTATCATCCGTGCACAGCGTATCGCCGTGCATAAGGAGGGTCGGTGTTCCATATAAGTCTATGGTGCTAGGATCAGAAATTAATTCACATCCGGTTTGTTCACAAAATAATTCGGCTAAAAGAAAATCCCGATTTCCATGCATGACATAGATGGGAATGCCACTTAGCGTCATATTTTTTAGCGCAGCCAGTATTGTTTGATCTGATGCGGAGACGGCATCATCGCCGATCCAGGCTTCGAATAAATCACCTAATATGTATAGTGCATGGATGCCATTTGTATCGTTTGCTAAAAAATTCAGAAATAATGTATTTATATGTGGTCTGTCTTCGCACAAGTGCAAATCAGAAATGAATAGGGTAGGCATTACAACCCCTGTTGTGCATAAAGTTGTGTATTAAGGGAGCCTCTGATTAAGTAACTACTGCGCGCTGCTAATACCGGTTATTTGTGTTGCTTTGATAATAATAACCGGGCTAGCGGGCACATCTTTACTAAACGGACCGGCTGGGCCTGTCGGAAGTTTTTTAATTTTATCTACGACGTTCATACCCTCGGTGACTTTTCCAAATACGGCGTAGCCCCAGCCGCGCATTGTAGGCCCACTGTAATTGAGAGAATCATTATTGGAGACATTAATGAAAAATTGCGCGGTTGCAGTATGAGGTGCGCTGGTACGCGCCATGGCGATGGAGCCAACGACATTTTTAAGTTTATTGTTCGCCTCATTTTCAATTGGAGGATTTGTCGGTTTTTTCTTGTACTCTTCATTAAACCCGCCGCCCTGGATCATAAACCCATCAATGACACGGTGAAAAACGGTGCTGTCATAAAAACCGGAATTTACATATTTCAAAAAATTTTTAACAGTATTCGGGGCTTTTTCGCTATTAAGTTCTAGTATGATATCACCAAAATTGGTTTCGAGCTTGACTTGCGGGCTTGCTGCTTGACTGTTAAATGGCAGACTCACTAAGAAAAGGACTGAAAAAATGCTGATGAGTAGTTGCTTCCTAATAAAATAGCTAACATCGTTTTTTTTGCTAGTGCTATTTTTAGAAATACAAGTTTTAGAAATACAAATTTTGGAAATAATAGTTTTCATGTTTACAACCCTTGCTTGGACCTGTGTGAGTGAATTTATGTAATAATAGTCTGTTTGCTGGACGAGTAAAGAAGTAGCAATCCACAATTCAAACTTGGACTTTGTTTCGCTTTGTGCTTTCAGTTACTATGCAGTTACTATGCCTATTTTTTATTGAGCATAACGCCTGCTTAAAAAACCAACAGTAATATGAGTATTATCATTTATGCTGCAGATTTACAATACCCTAACCAAGCAAAAAGAAACATTCAAGCCCATTGATCCACAAAATGTACGTTTGTATGTCTGTGGCATGACGGTGTACGACCTTTGTCATATTGGCCATGCGCGCGTGTTGTTGGTATTCGATATTGTTAATCGATACTTACGGGAAATTTTTGGGGACCAGCATGTCACTTATGTACGCAATATTACTGATATTGACGACAATATAATTAATCGGGCCAATGAAAATGGAGAGGCGTTTAGCGCATTGACTGCCCGGTTTATCGATGAAATGAACGCCGACGCACAGGCATTGAATATCAGGCCACCTGATGCTGAACCGTTAGCAACCCACTACATGGATGAAATCATCGCTATGATCAATACACTCATCGAAAATGGTTTCGCTTATCAGTCGCAAAAAAAGACAAAGAACAATGACGTTTTTTATGATATCAACAAATTCGATCATTATGGTGCACTGTCCGGTAAGCGACTTGACGAGCTCCGTGCGGGTGAGCGAGTGGATGTTGATCAGTCAAAACGTAATCCGCTGGATTTTGCCTTGTGGAAATCAGCCAAACCAGATGAACCCAGCTGGGATTCACCGTGGGGAAAAGGGCGGCCAGGTTGGCATATCGAGTGCTCAGCGATGTCGATACACTGTCTGGGTAATCATTTTGATATCCATGGTGGTGGGATGGATTTGCAGTTTCCCCATCATGAAAATGAAATAGCCCAATCTGAAGCCGCCACCGGAGAAAAATTTGTGAATGTCTGGATGCACAATGGCTTTGTGCGTATCGATGATGAAAAAATGTCAAAGTCTTTAGGCAATTTTTTTACCATACGAGAAGTTTTGAATAAATATGATCCGGAAGTAATACGTTATTTTATATTAAGCAGCCATTATCGTAGCCCGTTGAATTATTCAGATAAACATCTGGATAATGCCAAAGCCTCGTTAACTACCTTGTACAATGCGCTACGCGGAGTTGACACTGTATGTGAAGATATCGATGAAAAAGGCGTTGAGATTGTGGAAAGCAAAGCACGCTTTGATCAAGCCATGGACGATGATTTTAATACGCCGATGGCTATCAGTGAGTTATTTAGTTTAAGTACGGCACTAAATACTGCCAAGCAAGATAAAGAGAGCGTTAAAGTCGCTCAGTTTGCGTTTCAGTTGAAAAAATCCGCTCGTGTACTTGGCTTGTTAGAACGTGATCCTGAAGTATTCTTAAAAGGACGACGTGACGACGATAATTTATCCCAGGCGCAAATTGAACAACTAATAATGCAAAGAGATCATGCAAAAAAGAACAAGCAGTGGGCCGATGCAGACCGCATACGCGATGAGTTAAAAGATAAGGGAATCATTCTGGAGGACGGCGCATCCGATACAAAATGGCGGCGTGAGTAAAGGCATACACATTAAAAGACTACCAGTATTAGCCAGCACGCTTGCCGACGCTTTTAGCCAACCGCTTTTAGCCAACAAAGAAGGCTTTAACCTCAGCAAAACTTAAACCACATACTTCAACGGCTTCCTTTTTGCCTTTGACCATTATTTCAGATACTGCGTCGCGCCACAATGTTTCGGGCAAGTATTGATAGGCGCCCTGGCTCAATACGATATCTTTTTTTAGTTCCTTGGTTGCGCTTTCCAGTCTAAATGCAAGATTAACAGCATCACCGATCGCGGTGTTGTCTTGCCCGACACCAACAGCGGCTTGCCCGGTATTGATTCCTACACCGATTTTTAATTGCTGTGGCGGCCCCAGATACTCTCGACTAATATCTTCCGATAGTTTGTTTATCAGGCCCGCCGCTTTTAATGCATTTATTACTGTATTTGATTCGTCTTCATGTGCCTCCCATCGTGCATAAACACAATCACCGATGAATTTGTCGACAGTACCCTCTTTTTCCGCAACGAGGTCGCTTACTTTGCGAAACCATTCGCTCATGATTTTTGAAAGTGTTGAAATGGGTATTTCTTCGGATAGCGTGGTAAAGCCTCGGATGTCAGCGACTAAAATAGTGGTGAGTCGAATATTGACGCGCTGCGTCAACAGGGTTGATTCAGTATCTTCTATTGTATCTTCACATTCTTCGAATTGTTGTTTGTCCTGGATAAAGTGAATGATGGTCGGGCCTATTGTTATCTGATCACCATTTTTTAACAACGTAGGTGTGGAGATTCTTATGTTATTAATACAACTACCGTTTACGCTGCCACTGTCGATTAAGTAATAATCGTCCTCACCCAAACGGCGTATCATGGCATGATTGCGTGATACCAGGCGGTCATTAATTCTGACGTCACTGTTTTTATCCCTGCCAATAGTGAGTATGCTCGCGCAGGATATTTTTTCGGTGCCGTTTTCAATTTCTATTGCTAATAGAGCAGGCATAGTATTTAAGTGAAATCCAGGTCGATAAAAAATCCAGTTTTGCTTTTTATTCTTTGCTTACGAACAGTTTAACAGTGGAACAGTACTTAAGATTATATATTGGCTTAAATCAGGATTTATGAAAATGATCAGCGGCGTAAAGTGTACTTTTCATGAGCGTCGCGACGGTCATCGGACCGACACCGCCTGGTACAGGTGTAATCCAAGCGGCGCGGGTTTTTGCGGTTTCAAAATCCACATCACCCACCAATTTTCCATTTGCGGTGCGGTTCATGCCAACATCAATCACGACAGCGCCGGGTTTGATCCAGTTGCCATTGACGATGCCAGGTTTGCCGACGGCGGCAATCACGATGTCAGCGTTTTTCACATGTGATTCCACGCTTTTGGTAAAGCGATGACAAACTGTCACAGTGCAACCGGCTAATAGTAGTTCGAAAGACATCGGGCGACCGACAATATTAGAGGCGCCGACGATCACGGCGTCCGCACCTCTTAGCTCAATGCCGGTGTGTTCTAACAGCGTCATAATGCCATGCGGTGTACAAGGCCTGAGCAATGGATTGCGCAGTGCGAGCCGACCGACATTATAAGGATGAAAACCATCGACATCTTTTTCCGGTTGAATGCGGTCAATTGTGGCTTCGGATGAAAAGTGAGCAGGCAGCGGCAGTTGCACTAAAATACCATCAATTTGCGGGTCTTCGTTTAATTTATCGATCAGCGAGAGTAATGTTGCCTGATCAGTATCCGCCGGGAGGTCGTACGCATGCGATTTAATGCCGACTTCTTCACAGGCTTTACGCTTGTTTTTGACATAAATTTCTGAGGCGGGGTCGGTCCCCACCAGCACAACCGCTAACCCAGGCGGTCGCTGGTTATTCGCAATTCGCTGATCAATAGCCTGCCTGATGTTTTCTCTTATTTGAGCGGCTATGGCTTTTCCGTCAATAATGTTTGCTGTCATTATCCGGGATTCCCAAAAAGCCGGTATCTTCTCATGGGAGAGGGGGGATCGCCAAGAAATTACTGGGGGGATCCTTGTTTTAAGCCATGATTTTACCGCCTTGGATTGAAATTATCGATGGTTACAGGTAGCATGCGCATACTTCGGGGTATAGCGCAGTCTGGTAGCGCGCCTGCTTTGGGAGCAGGATGTCGGGAGTTCGAATCTCTCTACCCCGACCATTGGTTTACAGTAATCATTGGGTTACAGTAATAATGTGTTGTGTTGAAAATGCAGTAAAAACGATGCGCCCGTAGCTCATTTGGATAGAGCATCGGCCTTTTGCTCGCAGCCAATTGAATCAATGCTGCGGATTGGAGCCTCTACCAGGAAACAAAAACTTGTAGAGTGGACTGCACTATATCGGGGAACCCTTAACAGGTTGTGCTGATGGCAATCCCGAGGAAACCTATGGTATACCCATCCAGCGGTGTGGTAATATGCTGTTTTTACTTTAGTTAAGTAAAGTTGAGAAAGTTGCGAAATTAACTATTGTGATACGCCACCATACCAAGACGAAGGGTGACCTAGGTGTTTTAAAGGCTCAAGTTGACCTTTATGAGCAAGGGTATTTAATACTTCAACCGGTCACGGAACATGCTCCGTTTGATCTGGTCGCTTATAGAGAAGACGTGTTCAAACGGATTCAAGTTAAATACAAATCGTTGGACAAGACCGGTGCACTCACTGTGCATTTTAGATCTTGTTGGGCAGATAAAAATGGTACGCATATGCAAGCCATCAATAAAAACGCCATAGATTTTTATTGTATTTATTGCCCGGATACTAATGAATGTTATTATCTTGATCCAAAGAATTTTGACAAGTCTGTCACCTTGAGGGTAAAAACACCTAAGAATAATCAAAGTAGTAACATCAGATATTGCTGTGATTATCGTAGGGTTCCGTAGAGGCCATACGTGCGGCACCTGAAATGGTGAAGAGATGGTCCAGACCACAAATGTTCTCTTATAGTGTGTTCTATAATAACGAACACCTGCAAGAACAGCAGCGAAAGCTGTAGTTGGTAAGCTAAGCCGAGGGTAGCAGGTTCGAATCCTGCCGGGCGTGCCATTATGTTGCAACGAGTTTGTTAGGAGTCTGTTTCGAAAAGCAAGTTGCAAAGTGATATGTGGTACAAATGAACATACAGAGGGTTCCCAGGTTTTTTGATGGTGGGCGTAGCTCAGTTGGTAGAGTCCCGGATTGTGATTCCGGTTGTCGTGGGTTCAAGCCCCATCGTCCACCCCATTATGTAAATTGTACAAGTGTAAATTGTACAAGTGTAAAACCGTAAAGACCATTGTGTTCATAGGATAAGTAACAGTTTGTGATGGGTCGTTAGCTCAGTTGGTAGAGCAGCGGACTCTTAATCCGCGGGTCGTAGGTTCGATCCCTACACGACCCACCATCTTTAGTTTGGACGTGTTGTTTGGACGTATTGTTTGAACGTGCATTTTTGAATAAATTTTTTTAATTAAAACATAACAATACAATCGAACACCCGCTTGACGTATCACGTCGGGCTTTTGCGAGAGTGGCGGAATTGGTAGACGCGCTGGATTTAGGTTCCAGTGAGGAAACTTGTGAGAGTTCGAGTCTCTCCTCTCGCACCATTTATCATCATCGTGTGTTGTTCCATAACAGTCATGGTCTTAGTCGTATTAATTAAAGAGAAAAGAGTATTAAAGAGGGTAAGTAATGCAAGTATCAGTTGAATCAAAGAATGGACTTGAACGAAAAATAACCGTGTCGGTGCCGGCTGAAAAAATCGAAACTGAAATTCAAAAACGCCTGCAATCCCTTACTGCGAAAGCAAAAATTCAGGGCTTTAGACCGGGGAAAGTACCATTGAGTGTGGTCAAGCGTACTTACGGTGCTCAAGTGCAACAAGAAGTTGAAGGTGAAATTTTACAATCCACATTTTATGAGGCCATTACCCAGGAAAAATTGAAGTTGGCAAATACGCCACAAATGGACCTCAAAGCGAGGGTGCAAGGACAGGCATTTGAATACAGCGCCACATTTGAAGTCTATCCTGAAATTACGCTCGCTTCATTTGAAGGTGTTGAAATTGAAAAATCGATTGCCGAGATCACCGATGCGGATGTAGACAGTGTTATTGAACGTTTACGTACACAGAAAGTGGAATGGAAAGTGGCTGATAGTAGAGCCAGTAAGCATGGCGATAAGCTGACGATTGATTACCAAGGGTTTATGGATGGTAAGCCGTTTGACGGTGGGGAAGGTAAGGCAGTGCCCATTGAACTTGGTTCAAAACGCATGATCAAAGGATTTGAGACCCAGCTAGAGGGCGCCAAATTGGGTGAATCTCGTACTCTGGATCTGACGTTTCCAGAAAATTACCAGAGCATTGAATTGGCGGGTAAACCAGCAAAATTTGAAGTGACGGTGATTACCGTGGAAGAACCGATCTTACCCGAAGTGAATGAAGAATTTATTAAAGGGATTGGGATCGCTGCAGGCACCGAAGAAGCGTTGCGTAAAGATGTCAAAGAGAGCATGGAAAAGGAATTGAATGAAAAGATTAAATTAGCACTAAAACAAGGTGTTATGGACAAGTTGTTAGAAATCAATCAAATTGAAGTTCCTAACTCACTTATAGATAAGGAAATTGAAGTATTGAAGACCCGCAGTGGCTTGACCCCAGAGCAAATGAGTAGCCTGCAAAGTGGACCGGACGTGTTATCTTCGTCTTTAGAGAAAGAGGCGCGTCGGCGTGTGACACTGGGCCTGGTGTTATCTGAGACAGTGAAGCAGAACAACATAAAAGCAGAACCAAAAAAAATAAGGGAATTGGTGGAAAATATCGCGGCAGGTTATGATAAACCACAAGAGGTTGTTCAGTATTACTACAGTGATAACACGCGACTGGCGGAGGTTGAGTCGATTGCCTTGGAGAACGAAACGGTTGAGTGGATTACTGCGCAGCTGACATTAAAGGATGTCAAAACAACATTTGACGCACTTATGAAACCGGGGCAGACTGTTGCCTGACAACGAAGAAGCGAAGGGCGAAGGCAAAATACCTTAGAATAATTACTGAAAACATTGAAATCAATAAACTTTCGAAATCAATAAACACTCGAAATCAATAAACTTTCTGCAAAGCATGTTTAGGCCGCATTTGAATTTTTTTGGTCGAGTTATGGTTGAGGCATAGCCTGGTTTTGGGTGGGCCACAGATAAACATTTAAATGTAAGCAAAACATAGGCAAAAAGATAAACAAAAGATATAAAGGAAGGCGTTTAATGTCCGATATCAAGAGCATGGGTACAGAACAGATTACAGGTCTCAATCTCGTTCCGATGGTGGTTGAGCAGTCTTCCAGGGGCGAGCGGGCTTATGATATTTATTCAAGGTTACTAAAAGAACGTGTGATTTTCCTAGTGGGTCCTGTTGATGACAATGTTGCGAATGTTGTGGTCGCGCAGCTATTGTTTCTGGAATCCGAGAACCCCGATAAAGATATACATTTCTATATCAACTCGCCTGGTGGATCGGTTAGCGCAGGCCTGGCGGTTTATGACACTATGCAGTTTATCAAATCTGATGTCAGCACGATGTGTCTTGGCCAGGCCGCAAGTATGGGTGCGTTGCTGTTAACGGGTGGTGCAGCGGGCAAACGTTTTTGTTTACCACATGCTCGAGTTATGATTCATCAACCCTTGGGCGGCGTTCAGGGTCAAGCATCCGATATCGAAATTCATGCGAAAGAAATATTATTGATTCGAGAGAGATTAAACGCCATATTGTCCAAACACACAGATCAACCTTTGGATAAAATTCAGGAAGACACGGATAGAGACCGGTTCATGAGTGCCCAGGAAGCGGTGGACTACGGGATAATAGATTCGTTGCTAGAGCAACGTGAGTTGAAAAAATAGCAAAACAACAAATTGAAACCCAGCGTGTGGCACAGTGGCACACGCATTTAGCGTACAACAGTTAGCACATAAACACTGTATTATATTGTAAATAGTTAAAGTTAAAATATGTATTTTAGTTTCAAACAGGTGGCATCAGATGAGTGACGACAAAACAACCAAAGGCGATGACGGCGATAAGTTGCTGTATTGTTCATTTTGTGGCAAGAGCCAGCATGAAGTTCGTAAGCTTATTGCAGGGCCTTCCGTATTTGTCTGTGATGAATGTGTTGAGCTGTGTAACGATATTATTCGTGAAGAGGTTCAGGAAAAATCCACTCGATTAACGGGTAGTAAACTACCGAATCCTGAAGAAATTAATGCAATTCTTGATCAGTATGTGATCGGACAGACGCGAGCGAAAAAAGTATTGGCGGTTGCGGTATACAATCATTACAAACGAATGAATGCCTCTGGCCGAAAGGATGAAGTTGAGCTGTCTAAAAGTAATATACTTCTCATTGGCCCGACCGGCAGTGGTAAAACACTGTTGGCTGAAACTCTGGCGCGGTTGTTAAATGTCCCCTTTACCATCGCTGATGCAACAACGCTCACTGAAGCAGGTTATGTGGGCGAAGACGTTGAAAACATAATTCAAAAATTACTGCAAAAATGTGACTACGATGTTGAAAAAGCACAAACGGGTATCGTATACATTGATGAAATAGACAAAATATCAAGAAAGTCGGATAACCCCTCTATCACCCGTGATGTGTCCGGCGAAGGTGTACAACAGGCACTATTAAAGCTGATAGAAGGTACTATCGCGTCCGTGCCCCCTCAAGGTGGCCGTAAACACCCGCAACAGGAATTTTTACAAGTCAATACTGCGAATATCCTGTTTGTTTGTGGTGGTGCATTTGACGGTCTGGATCGAATTATTCGTGATCGATCAGAGAAAAGTGGTATCGGTTTTTCTGCAGAGGTTAGAGGTAAGAATGAGCAGAAAAAGATCGGTGAAGTATTGAATGGTATTGAACCAGAAGATCTCATTAAATACGGGCTGATACCCGAATTTGTTGGCCGTTTGCCCGTTATGGCGACCCTTGAAGAACTGGATGAAAGTGCATTAGTACGTATTCTGACCGAACCGAAGAATGCGATTACCAAGCAATACGCCAAATTGTTCGAAATGGAAGGTTGTGAACTGACTTTCCGGGATGAAGCATTAAATGCTGTTGCGCAAAAAGCGATGGATAGAAAAACCGGCGCACGTGGATTACGTTCCATCATGGAGCAAGCGCTGCTGGAAACCATGTATGAGCTTCCTTCTTTGGATAATGTTAGCAAGGTCATTGTTGACGAAGATTCGATCGGTGGTAAATCTCGACCATTAATGATTTACGAAGGCAACGAATCTAAGAGATCGGCAGCAGAATAACTATCGGGCACCCGATTTTTCGGGTGCCAACACGTCTCAAAATATGCCCTTTTTTTATCTGCGGTTTATACCTCATAGTTCATACTTCATAGAAATGAAAAGTCATTAGCTACTTCTAACAGTTTGTGGTGATGTTATGAGCGTACTTTGGCCACACGTTATATACTTCTTCATCAGATGTCATTTAATGGACAAATGGATTTGTCTATTTTTAGAATAGGTTTAAAATGGTCTTGAATTTCTGCTTGGTTATCCTCATGTTAAGCATATTCATTAAATTTAGTATAAAGTTTGAAAAGTATTGAAAATTAAAGTAAACCATTCTAATGGAAAATGATCGAGAGCCGTTACATTCTATGATTGGTGGTGTTTTTTCACAGATATTTGCACCTCATCAGTTCGCGAGTTTAACGATCGGAGCATAAATAATGACACCAGAAGTAAAAGAAAAGTCAAGCGTTGTACCGGTATTGCCACTGCGGGACGTCGTCGTTTATCCACACATGGTTATTCCGTTGTTTGTTGGCAGAGATAAATCTATTCGTGCACTTGAAGCCGCGATGGACAATAACAAACAAATATTGTTATGTGCACAAAAGAGTGCAGTGCAGGATGACCCGAATGTGGAAGATGTTTATGAAATTGGCACACTTGCAAATATTTTGCAATTGCTGAAGCTACCTGACGATACGATTAAAGTCCTGGTCGAAGGTAGCGAGCGCGCACGTATTATTAGCGTACTGGATACGGATAAGTATTTTAATGCTCAGGTTTCGACCTTTGATCCTATACAATTAGAAGAACGCGAATCTGAAGTATTGTTGCGTTCGGTACTCGCGCAGTTTGATCAATATGTTAAATTAAACAAAAAAGTGCCACCGGAAATTTTATCATCGCTGGCGAACATAGAAGATCCTGGTCGATTAGCAGACACTGTCGCTGCGCATATGTCACTGAAAGTTGAAGAGAAACAAAAAATTCTAGAAATAGAACACCCTCGTGATCGACTCGAATATCTCGTTGTATTGATGGAGTCAGAAATCGATTTATTGCAAGTAGAGAAACGTATTCGTGGCCGCGTTAAAAAACAAATGGAAAAGAGTCAACGCGAGTATTATCTCAATGAACAAATGAAGGCTATCCAAAAAGAATTGGGGGATATGGATGAATCGCACAATGAACTGGATGATCTGGCTAACAAGATTGAAAAAGCCGGCATGTCAAAAGAGGCGAAGGAAAAAGCCACTAGTGAATTAAATAAATTAAAAATGATGTCGCCAATGTCTGCTGAGGCGACCGTAGTTCGAAACTATATTGACTGGTTAGTTAATGTGCCATGGAAAAAGCATACTAAAGTCAGTAATGATTTGACCGCGGCTGAAGAAGTGCTTGAAGCTGATCATTACGGTCTTGAAAAAGTTAAAGAGCGAATACTTGAATACCTTGCTGTTCAGCAACGCGTTAAAAAACTAAAAGGTCCGGTGCTGTGTCTTGTTGGTCCACCTGGCGTGGGTAAAACATCGTTAGGTAAATCCATAGCACGAGCGACAAACCGTAAATTTACCCGCATGTCCTTAGGTGGTGTACGCGACGAAGCGGAAATTCGCGGTCATCGACGTACCTATATCGGTGCGATGCCAGGCAAAATCATACAAAATCTTTCCAAGGTGGAAGCGCGCAATCCATTATTTTTACTTGATGAAATTGACAAGATGGCGCAGGACTTTCGTGGGGATCCCGCATCTGCACTCCTGGAAGTGCTAGATCCGGAACAGAACAACACATTCAATGACCACTATATGGAAGTTGATTATGATTTATCGGATGTGATGTTTATTGCGACATCTAATACATTAAATATTCCAAGTGCATTGTTGGATCGCATGGAAGTAATTCGCATTCCTGGCTATACCGAGGATGAAAAAACGAACATCGCCATGCGCTATCTGGTGCCGAAACAATTGCGAAATAATGGCCTGAAAAAAGCGGAAATTAACATCAACGAAGGGGCCATCAAGGACGTTATTCGCTACTACACGCGCGAAGCAGGCGTGAGAAATCTGGAACGAGAGATTTCTAAAGTATGCCGAAAAGTGGTGAAAGAAATTTTACTGGATGGCAAAGACAAGAAAATTACAATTAATCCAAAGAATCTTGATAAATATCTAGGTGTTCGTCGCTTCCGTTACGGAAGAGCAGAAGAAACGGATCAGGTTGGTCAGGTTACCGGATTGGCATGGACCGAGGCAGGTGGTGAATTATTAACAATTGAAACCGCTATCGTATCCGGTAAAGGTAAGCACAGCGTGACTGGTCAGTTAGGTGACGTCATGAAAGAGTCCATTCAGGCCGCGATGAGTGTTGTTAGGAGTCGTTCGAGTATGCTGGGCATAGAACAGGATTTTTATGAAACTAAGGATATCCATATTCATGTACCCGAAGGCGCGATACCAAAGGATGGGCCGAGTGCCGGTATAGGTATGTGTACTGCGCTGATATCTGCATTAACCGGTATCGCGGTGAAATCTGATGTTGCCATGACGGGGGAAATTACACTTCGAGGTGAAGTGCTTCCCATTGGTGGTTTAAAAGAGAAATTGTTAGCGGCACACCGTGGCGGTATAAAAACGGTGCTCATTCCTAATGAGAATGAACGTGATCTGGCCGACATTCCCGCTAATATCAAAGATAAAATTGAGATTAGATTGGTGAAATGGATTGATGAGGTATGGCAATTTGCGTTAACGAAAACGCCTCAACCGCTAGTTGATGTTGAAGTCAAAAATAACGAAGTGAGTCATTCAACTACACGAAAATCTAAAAAGGGCGCGCGCGTGCGAGCTCATTAGTTACTGCGATTTGTTGTTAGTACAAACGTCTAACGAAGCCCAGCTGTTTATTCGACAGTTGGGTTTTTTGCTAGCGTAGATCCTATTTTAATAGAGATTTAAGCTTGCATAAAAAATGCTCATATTGCTCTAAAAATATAATTTTATTTGCCTTGGTGAATGTCATCGTATTTTTTAATACGAGATATTAACAAAGCATACTTGACACGACTTCGATACTATTGGTATAACACGATATAAAACTACAACTGATTCCGCGCTTGCCAATAAAATTTTCAAACCAAACGAGTTTGGTTTGCGCGTCTTTATTTGTCTGCGAATATTTTGTCTACAATAAGACGAACAAAAAAAGTATCTTCAAACGATATCTTCAAACAAAGTATCTTCAAACATATGCTATGCCAGAGAGGAAGCCTCAGTGAATAAAACTGAATTGATCGATCAAATTGCCGATGAATCTGACGTGTCGAAAGCCGCCGCTGGCCGTGCTCTGGATGCGATGATTAGTGCGGTGACACAAACGTTATCTGAGGGTGATCAGGTTACTTTGGTAGGATTTGGTACATTTTCTGTCCGGGATCGAGCCGCACGTACTGGGCGCAATCCCCAAACTGGCGAGACAATCCAGATAAAAGCGGCCAAAGTCCCGACTTTTAAGGCTGGCAAAGCGTTCAAGGATGCCTTAAACTAGCCCACTTTCTCGGACCGGCCAACCTGAATCGGCCAATTTTCCTAGTTTTCACTCTGGTTTACAAACAGGTTTACAAACAGGTTTACAAATGGGTTTTCAGAGATAGGTTTTCAGACAGGGAGTCCGGAACGGGTGCTTAGCTCAGCTGGGAGAGCGTCGCCCTTACAAGGCGGATGTCGGGGGTTCGATCCCCTCAGCACCCACCATTTTTTTGTTAGATTTTTTTATTAAGAGATGGTTACATACCAGGAGCGGTAGTTCAGCTGGTTAGAATACCGGCCTGTCACGCCGGGGGTCGCGGGTTCGAATCCCGTCCGCTCCGCCATATATAAATGGGTGCGACCGTAGTGGAAGCACCCTTTTTTTGCAGGACTCTTTTTCAGGATTCGGTTTAACTATAATATAATCATAGTTAAACCGAAGCTAACACACGAGTTCGAATAGCATCTTATTGATTACAACTGAAGTACCCGAATAACTATAGGTTCCTGAACATGCTACATTTTTTTCGAGAAAATGCAAAAGGTTGGCTAGGCTACATTATTGTCGCTGGCATTATTATGGTTTTTATTCCGTGGGGCATAAGCTCGTATACGCAAGATGCAAATGAAGCGGCCGTGGCTATCGTCAATGGCAACGATATTACACTGCAGCAATATCAACGTACTTACCAACAACAGCGTAGTCGAATTCAATCCATGCTAGGTGAGAATGCCAGCCCCGAAATGGTGGAGTCGATTCTTCAACCACAGAATATACTCGATGGTCTGGTGGAAAGAGAATTAATACTGAACGCGGCTGATGAGAGCGGCTTTCGTATTGGTGATAAGCAATTGGTCGCACAAATCCAATTGATGGATGCGTTTCAACAAGATGGTCGGTTTTCAAAACCGACTTATGAACGGATTTTGCGCAACTCAGGATTTTCTAGCACGGGTTTCGAATCCAGCATGTTATCCGATGCGCTTATTTCTCAGGTGAACTTGGGGATGAGAAGCACAGCCCTGGTGACGAATAGCGATGTTGATCGATATATTCGTATTAAAAATCAGGAAAGGGAAGTCGCTACTCTCATTGTTCCTGCCGCTAAATTTGAAAAAGACATCACCGTTGAAGATGAGAAAATAGAACAATACTATAAAGAAAATTTGCAACAATTTGTCACGCCAGAAAAAGTAAGTGTTTCGTACGTTGAATTGAAAATCAGTGATATTCAAGCGACAATAAAATACACAGAAGACGAATTGAAAAAAGTATACGAATCACAAAAATCCAGTTTTGGTGTGGGCGAAGAACGAAAAGCAAGCCACATTCTATTAGAAATAACAAACCCGGATGATGAAAAAGAAGTTAACAGCATATTGGAAAAAGCCAATAAGCTGAAAGAAAGAATAGAAGGTGGTGAGTCCTTCGCGGAAATAGCCAAGAAAGAGTCTGACGACCCAGGTTCATCGGTACAGGGCGGTGACTTGGGTTATTTTGGCAAAAATATTATGGACCCTGCATTTGAGTCCACCGCATTTGCAATGAAGGAAGGTGATGTCAGTGATCCTGTAAAAACATCATTTGGATACCACATCATTAAACTGGAAAAAATTCGGCCCGGTTCGCATAAACCATTTGAGCAGGTGCGTGATGAATTGATCGAAATCTTTACCAAACAAAAAGCAGAAGATCAATTTTTTGACCAGTCTGAAACCCTGGCGAATCTGGCGTATGAGCAGCCCGATAGTCTGGATACCGTGTCTGAATTAATGAAATTGGAAATAAAGAACACCGCATTATTTGATGACTCTGGTAATACTGTTAGTAGTAAATTGGCTGGATTAGATGGTAGACCGGGTGAAAAAGATATCACCAGCAATAAGAAATTGGTGCAGATTGCATTTAGCAATGAAGTGCTAAAGAAAAATTATAACAGCGAACCCATTGAGGTGAGTACAAATCACTTGGTTGTTATTCATCTAAAGGAACACCAGAAGCAAAAACAAAAGGAACTGGCTGTTGTCAAAGATGACATAAAATTTGTTCTCAAAAAAGATATTGCAAGTGATCTGGCTGTTGCGTCAGGAGAGAAAATAGTAAAACTCTTAAAAGACGGTGGAGACATTGCAACAGAGATAAAAACGCTGGGAATTGCCTGGCAAGAAAAAAAATTTATTAAACGGCAAGAGGGGAATATGGATCGGTTAGTAGTCGAAACTATTTTCAAACTAAACAAACCAAAAGATAACGCAGTTGTCACTGATGGTTTGAAAGTGCGTAATGGCGACTATGTCATATACCAGTTTTTTGCTACCAAAACGCCGGATGCTTCAAAAGTAGAAAAGGCAGAAAGAGATCGATTGTCCAAGGAACTCACAACCGTTTACTCTAATAAAGAATTTGACAACTTCCTAGCTAGCTTGAAACAAAATGCCAGTGTACAGATATTTGCAGAAAACATAGAGCAGTAAGGGTGCGCGCTTGTGCGTGCAGTCATGTTTATTCTTCGAGCGACACAGTCGTAATATTATATCCTGCATCCACGTAAGTAATTTCACCGGTTATTCCTGAAGCTAGATCTGAACACATAAATGCGGCTGCGTTACCTACTTCTTCGATATTAACATTACGTTTTAGTGGTGAGAGTTTTTCGCCGTGACTGAGTAACTTCTTAAAATTTCGTATACCTGCCGCAGCCAGGGTTTTAATCGGCCCTGCGGAGATGCCATTGACGCGAATGCCTTCTGGGCCGAGGCTGGCTGCCATATAACGCACATTGGCTTCCAGGCTGGCTTTGGCCAAACCCATGACATTATAGTTAGGTGCGACGCGCATCGCGCCGAGGTAGCTTAGCGTCAATAGCGCACCATTACGGCCCTGCATCATATCGCGGCCAGCTTTTGCCAATGCAGTAAAACTGTAGGAACTGATTTCATGTGCTAATTTAAAACCTTCTCGTGTGACTTTTTCGACGTAATCACCTTCAAGTTCTTCACGTGGTGCGAACGCAACCGAATGTATAATTATATCCAGAGAATCCCAGGAATTTTTCAAATGCGTAAATACAGCGTTAATTTCTTTATCGCTACTGACGTCACAAGGGCAGGTGATGGTTGAATTACATTCTGCAGCTAATTTTTCAACCCGGTTTTTTAATTTGTCATTTTGATAAGTGAAAGCCAGTTCAGCCCCTTCGCGGTGCATGGCTTGTGCAATTCCCCATGCAATAGAACGGTTACCCGCCAATCCAACAATTAGTGCGCGTTTGCCTTGCAGAAAACCCATGTTGCTCTCCTAGCTTTAGTTTACAGATCTATTCAGATCAAGAAGCGAGATAATTAAGTGGTGCAGTTCAATTTTGTGTTGAATCAAATGGTTGACACCCAAATTATCAGTGATGATACAATCAATTCGATCCGATGTGAAAGTATTGATATACAAAGTACTAATATTTAAATAACACAGTGTTCTTGACTCAGTTCTGGACTCACTTATTAATAACAATTTATAAATGGCGGTCGTTAAATAACTAGATGCAGATTATACTAAATACACGATTCACTTACTTCGTCACATTGCTTGTAGTATTGTTCAATTTTTGTTCTCAGGGTGTTGCTGCTCCCGCTTTGGGAATGGGCTACACACCTAAGTACAAGCCAGATTTTGATCACTTTGATTATGTTAACCCCAGTGCCGTAAAAAAAGGCAAGCTGGTACTTTCCGCATTCGGCAATTTTGACAGCTTGAATCCCTATTTACTTAAGGGTATTTCCGCTGCCGGCATTACAGACCTCATACTCGAACCCTTGATGGTTCAAAGTCAGGATGAACCATTCAGTGTCTATGCGCATATTGCCAACGATATAGAACTGGCCAAGGACAAACTCTCGGTGACCTTTAAGCTAAATCCCAAAGCTCGGTTTTCAGACGGCAATCCGGTAACAGCCGACGATGTGAAATTTACTTTCGATACATTAAAAAGTGACAAGGCGCATCCGCGTTTTGGTTTTTTCTGGGCTGATATCAAAAAAGCGGTCGTGATTGACAAACTCACCGTGCGCTTTGAGTTCATCAGGGTTAATCCTGAATTGCATATGATAGCTGCTCAAATGCCCGTATTTGCGAAAAAATGGATAGGTAATAAATCTTTTGACAAGGTAAGTGATACGCCACCGATAGGGACAGGTCCCTACATATTAAAAAAATATGATTTGGGTAAAAATGTTATTTACGTACGTAATCCAAACTATTGGGCTAAAGATAAAAATACCCGTAAAGGTATGTTTAATTTTGAGAAAATTACATTCAAGTATTACAAGGATTTTACTGTCATGCTTGAAGCTTTCAAGGCGGGTGAGTTTGATTGGATATGGGAGTTTAATTCAAAAAAATGGGCGCGCGATTATAAAGGGCCGAAGTTCACATCCGGTGAAATAGCGGTGGAAGAAATAAATCATAGCAATAATGCGGGTATGCAGGGGTTTATTTTCAATACGCGCAAAGACATTTTTAAAGACCAGCGCGTACGCCGTGCCATTACTCTGGCATTTGATTTTGAGTGGTCAAACGAAAAATTATTTTATAATCAATACGAGCGTTGTTACAGTTATTTCAGTAACTCCGAATTGGCCGCACCACGTGCTTTACCCGTAGGCGATGAGTTGGCTTTGTTAAACGAGTTTAAAGATAAATTACCTAAGGAAGTTTTTACTAAAGTTTGGAATCCACCATCTACCAAAAAGCCGGGCTCATTACGCAAGAACTTGCGTGAAGCGAAAAAATTGCTTGATGCGGCAGGTTGGAAAATAAAAGACGGCGAGTTAATAAATAGCAAAGGTGAGCCGTTGTCATTTGAAATGATACTGACTCAAAAAGGTTTTGAACGTATTCTGGCGCCGTTTGCGCGTAACCTGGAAAAACTGGGCATCACACTGACTTACCGCACAGTTGATGTCTCGCTTTATCAACGTCGTTCTGATACCTTCGACTACGATATGATTGTTGCGAATTTTCCGCAATCACAATCGCCAGGTAATGAACTGCTTAATTATTGGCATTCATCTACAGCTGATCAGGAAGGTTCGAATAATGCCATAGGAGTTAAGGACCCCATTGTCGATGCGTTGATCGAGAAAGCTATTTATGCCAAAGATCGCAAACAACTCGTCACGGCCGTACACGCGCTGGATCGGGTTTTGCTGCATGGTAATTATCAGGTACCAAACTGGTTTATTGGTAAGCACCGTATTGCGTATTGGAAAAAATTTGCGTACCCGAAAAACCTGCCAAAATATTTTAGTGCTGACACATGGATGATAAGTACGTGGTGGAGCTTATAATCCCAGTAACCGGATAGATTCCGACTTACTATTTTCAACTAAGAAGCATTATTAATGGCAATATATATTCTAAAACGCCTACTGCTTATGATACCAACCTTGTTTGGTGTTATGTTGATTACCTTTCTGATTATCCAATTGGTGCCGGGTGGCCCAGTCGAACAGCTGATTCATCAATTGCAAGGTAGCGGTACTGGCGGCGAGGCAGCGGGGGGTAAAGTCAGTTTATATCGTGGCGATGCCGGTCTCGATTCTGAGCGTATCGCTGAACTCAAGGCGCTTTACGGTTTCGATAAACCTGCCCATATTCGTTTTATAGAGATGATTGGTAACTTCATGGTTTTCGACCTGGGGGATAGTTACTTTTATAATAAATCAGTCACCGAGTTAATTATTTCAAAGTTACCCGTTTCGATAAGCCTTGGTGTCTGGACTTTTTTTATTGTTTATTTGACTTGTATCCCACTTGGCATTGCAAAAGCAGTGCGTGATGGATCAAGCTTTGATGTTATTACTAGCACTATTATTCTTATCGGCTACGCTATTCCGGGCTTCGTTTTGGGTCTGCTGCTATTGGTGTTATTTGGCGGTGGTAGTTTTTGGGATGTGTTTCCGTTAAGAGGGATTGTCTCTGATAATTGGTCGGAATTATCATGGTTTAGCAAGATTACCGACTATCTTTGGCACATGACTCTGCCCATTATTGCTTCGGTGGTGGGTAGTTTTGCGATCATGACCATGTTAACAAAAAACAGTTTTCTTGAAGAAATTCGCAAACAATACGTGTTGACCGCGCGCGCAAAGGGACTCAAGGAAAACCACGTACTTTATAAACATATTTTCCGAAATGCGATGATTCCGCTAATAACGGGATTTCCGGCGGCGTTTATTTTTGCATTTTTCTCGGGCAGCCTGTTAATAGAAACCATCTTCTCTCTCGATGGTCTCGGTTTATTGTCGTATGAATCGATACTCAAAAGAGATTATCCGGTTGTTTTTGGTTCACTTTATTTTTATACCATCATTGGTTTGATTGCAAAACTGATGTCTGACTTGAGTTATGTCCTGATAGATCCGCGTATACAGTTTGATTCAGTGTCACAATGAACGGAATAGCGGTAAATCACAAACAATCGCCTTACAGCCGTAGCTGGAAGCGTTTTAAGTCCAACAAGCGAGGATATTACAGTCTATGGATTTTCAGTGTCCTGTTTGTACTTAGCTTGGTTGCAGAAGTGTTCAGCAATGACAAGCCGATCATAAT
>VAPK010088778.1_pt1 | contig 31166 bp, 30 predicted proteins | sample 3395031 | NCBI WGS metagenome assembly VAPK01 (sample SAMN08290443, study PRJNA428436) | hydrothermal vent metagenome | isolation source: Deep-sea hydrothermal vent chimney 1 | place: Pacific Ocean: Juan De Fuca Ridge
GCTGTTTGCCTGGCATAACGGTTGCTCAATATTCCGTAATACCGGATCTTTACAAAGCCTTTCGGCAAAATATGCAAACAGAAGCGTCGAAGAAACTCCACGCCGGTTAATAAGGAAGTATGGCGCCAGATTGAAAGTTTTGCCGGATACAGTTTTTCCAAAGCACATTCAGCCAGTTACGCGGTGGAAAGTTTCCAAAGCCTTTATCTGAAAGCTTATTATCCACTTGAATTCCAGGTAGCAGTGATCAACAATTTCGGCGGATTTTATCGCACCTGGGTTTATTTCAACGAAGTACGCAGACAGGGTGGCAACATCCATCTACCCTGCATCAATCGCAGTGATTATAAGACCAATATCAAAGGCAAAGATATTTTTACCGGATTCATTCATCTTTCTGGTTTGGAGCAAAAAACTGCCGCAAAACTACTGGATGAGCGGGAAAGAAACAGTCCATTTCAAAGCCTGGAAGATTTTGTCAGGAGGGTTTCACCCGCCATTGAACAACTTGTTTTGCTCGTCCGGGCAGGTGCTTTCGGGTTTATAGGGAAACCAAAACCAGCGCTACTCTGGGAAGCGTATTCGCTGCAAAAAACAGAAGCCAAACGTCCGAAAGGGCAACGGTTATTTAAGGAAGACACGAAACCCTACTCTATGCCACCACTGGAATGCAAAGTTCAGGAAGATGCTTACGACGAAATCGAGTTGTTGGGATTTCCCGTAAGCATGAGTTATTTTGACATGCTCAAGACTTCCTTCAGGAGTAAAGTAAAAGCGCGAAATATGATCCATTACACTGGAAAAACAGTACGTATGCTGGAATTGCTGGTCACCATCAAATATGTGAGAACCGTTAAAAAGGAGATCATGCACTTTGCCACTTTCCTGGATGATGAAGGCGAAATGTTCGATACTACTCATTTTCCAGATACACTGCGCTCCTACCCTTTTAGCGGAGATGGTATCTACCTGATTCTTGGCAAGATAGTGGATAATTTTGGTTATGCTTCAGTAGAAGTTCGGAAAATGGCTAAACTACCCTTTCAGCAAGATCCGAGAACAAAGCAAATGAATAGTTTATAAACTTAATGATCAGGCATATATGAGATAACGTAATGCAGGTATGCATTGCCAAAATATGAAAATAAAATGGAATAATCTGCCAAAGAAAAATCAGTTTAAGTTTAAACAAAGGCGGGATTTAAACCTGAAGAAATGCTGTCGCAAGAAAAAGTTAAATACAATGAAAAGGCGATGATCAACCCAACTTGCTGATTATCTTAAGTTTTTCGATATTTAACAACTTGATGTAGCCATTTTTATCATCAATCAACTTATCTTCTTTAAACTCTTTTAAAATCCGCACAACACTCATAGAGCTCATGTTGGTGAATTCAGCAATATCGTTTCGTGAAAGATACACACCAAAAGTCCTTGACATAAAAACTTGTTCCGCCAGCGATAAGAAGGCCTTAGCAACACGGCCATGAAGCTGTTTATGGTTGTTTTCTAATTGATAGTCAATGAGTTCACCTGACAGATAGTTAATGGATCTAACAACTTCAACAGCATACTTTCCATTCTCTTCGAGTAATTTTTCAAATAACCCGATATTAATGCAACAGACCTGACAATCGGTAAGCGCTGCAACGGTATGTTTCACTCTGTTATCCCCTAATACATCAATTAACCCGATTAAAGTTCCTGGTTTATGAAAATGAATGATCGCATTCTGACCCGAGGGGTCAAACTCTTTGTAAACCTTTACATATCCTTGATTTAAAAATAGTACACTAGACACAAAGGAACCTTGCTTTCGTAAAATTTCTCCTTTTTTAAATTTAATCTGTAGCTTAGAATCGCTGATTAACCGGAGCTCTTTTTCAGTTAATTTTTGAAAACAGCCAGACTTATTTTTGCACTCAATACAATTCTCATTTTCAGAAGCCTTCGACATGTTTCTATTGTTTTTTCTTGATTCTGCAAAATTAGAAAATTATTGATCTGGCAATTCAAAACATAACACATATCAAGTTTCAAACAAACATCGGATAAAAACCTGATCAACATCTGTGCTGATAGAAATAAACAGAACAAATAAAAAAAGTGGATGCATTTCGGTTTCAAATAAGTTGCATTTGAGGTGTTATTTTTTACCCATATGATAAGGTTAGGATACTTTTATCAAAAAAAATTTGTAAAAATTAACTCAAATCTTGAGTGCCTGATGAAAGCAAAAAACTATCTCATTATGATGATTACCTTATTTATTGGCTGGTTGTTATTAAACAACAACCTGCAAACTGAGGTGATCATTTCCGGAGCAGTAATTAGTTTGGTATTGCCCTTATTTTTTTGTGGTAAATGCGAGGCTTTTACATATTTGCGATTGACTCCCAAAGCCATGCTTTATTCCGTATTGTTTTTCTTTACCTTTTTAAGTGCGCTGGTAAAAGCAAATTTGGATGTGGCTTACCGTGTTCTGGCTCCTTCGCTTCCCATTAATCCCGGAATTGTGGAAGTAAAAACAAAACTAAAGTCAAAGATCGGACGTATTATTCTGGCTGATGCCATCACCCTCACGCCAGGAACTTTTACACTTGAAGTATCGGGCGACTCTATGTTTATCCACTGGATTGACGTTCAGTCCACTGATCTGGAAGAAAACACCTTAAATATTGTTAGACAATTTGAAAAGTACCTGGAGGTAATGTATGGCTAAAATATTATTAGATATCGCTATATCAATAACATTACTCAGCTTATTGGTATCTCTGATTCGATTTATACTCGGGCCCGAAAAAGTAAACAGAATCATTGCATTCGACGTCATGTCAGTTTCCGGTATTGCACTGATTGCCTATATCGCAGCACTTAACCAGCGGATCATATACATGGACATTGCCCTGGTTTACGGAATCTTAGGGTTTATCGGGGTAATCATTGTAGCACGCTATATTGAAAAGGGATTATAAATAATTTATTATGGACAACAATTGGATTGAAATCACTGGAGGCATACTGGCCATTGGAGGATCTATTTTTCTCTTCTTGGGTTCTTTAGGGCTGCTTCGCATGCCCGATGCCTACAATAGGATACAGACCGGGACCAAGGCATCTACACTGGGAACGATTTTGTCATTAACGGGGTTGCTTTTCTTTTTTCCTGGCTGGTTTGGCAAATTTATGATATTGATACTCTTTGTACTGATTACAAACCCTATATCATCACACGTACTTGCCAGAGCTGCCTATTTTACAGGAGTCCCCCTCACGAAGAAAACAACAGTGGACCAGCTAAATGAAAGCCTTAAAAAGGATCTGTCGCGCAAAGCACTGTTAAGAAAAGTTCATACCAACGAAGAGGAGGACAAACAATGATTATTGCGATCGCTATTGTATTAGGTATCATGAGTCTTATCGGTGCTTTCATGACAATTCACAGTAAAAAACTTTCCATTGCTGTGATTTCATCGGGTTTGGTAAGCTTAACGGCTTCCATCCTTTTTCTATTGCTGGCCGCTCCTGATGTGGCACTTACAGAAGCCTCCATCGGGAGTGGATTGACCACCATCATTTTCTTTTACGCACTCAACAAAATACGTCAGAATCATGATTAAGAAATTTTTAATAATTGGATTACTGGCCGGAGTTGGGCTGATTTTTTTCAACCTACTCCAAGTCTATCATGTACCTACGGTATTGAATAATAAATTGGGCGCTTTTTACGCACAAAATGCGGCTAAAGAAGTTGGTGCAGCCAACCTGGTATCTGCCATTGTTGTGACTTATCGTGGATTTGATACGCTTGGCGAGGTTACAATTTTATTTTTAACTGCAGCCATCATCAGTTTTGTTCTCAAGATGAAAAAAGAAGACGTAATGCCTGAAAGGCATACCAGCCCGAACAGCGAAATATTAGTCTTCTCATCACAAATAATTGTACCGGTCATTTTTATGGTGGGAATTTACATCTTCATCAATGGTCATCTGACTCCTGGAGGAGGATTTCAGGGAGGAGCGGTAATAGCTTCAGGAGTATTGCTGATGTTACTAGCCAATCCGCGTATGGAAGTTAACCATAAACTGGTTGCATTTATCGAAAGCATCTCTGGAATTGCATTCGTAATTGCTGGCATTCTGGGAATCATCTTTGCCGGTGGATTCCTTGATAACCGTTTTCTCTCGCTTGGCGTTTTTGGAACATTGTTGAGCGCAGGCGCATTACCGCTGATCTATATCTTCATTGGTTTAAAGGTTGGCGCAGAGTTATCCAATATCATTGGGACAATTTCCTACAATCAAAATGAAAAAAATAGCTGATCATGGCATACATAATTATTATTACTGGATTTTTATTGATAATCATAGGATTATGGGGAATCCTCAGCCAAAAAAATCTGATCAAAATTATTCTCGGATTTACCATTTTCGATACTGGAGTTAATGTGGTGATGGTAAGTATCGGTTATGTGCAAGGAAAAACCGCTCCAATTCTGGATGTCATCTCTCAAAAGGATGCATTAAAAAGCATCGTCGATCCGGTTCCTCAGGCTTTAGTTTTGACTTCAATCGTCATTGGACTGGGCGTATCTGCATTAATGTTGGTTTATGCAATCAAGCTCTTTCAGGACAAAAAATCATTGGATATCAACAATTTTAAAGATTTAAAATGGTAAACCCGATTTATATAGTAGCAGTAATATTAGGCCTGGCATTTTTGCTCGGGCTCTTAAAAAGTTCGATGACACTTATTGGAAGCATTCTGATGCTTGGCGGACTTGCTTTTATAACTTTTGTTTCCGGACAATGGCTTTATGAGTTTCTTATTAACAACCGCGTTACAGACATTATCTATACAGCTGGATTTAGCCCCCCCTATGCTATCAATCTGCAAATGGGCCTCAATGAAGCTGTTCTTACAACCATGATTAATGTTGTGGGATTATTAGGAGGTTTATATCTGTTAGATTCATTGAAAAAAACCGGAATTAACAGCATGGCTGTTTTTATAGTCTTCGTCATGAGCCTCAATGTGATTGTTATGACTCGCGATATCTTTAACCTGTTTGTTTTTTTGGAAATAGCCAGCATTGCAACGGGAGGGCTCATTCTTCTTGACAACGAACGAAAAGCGTTTCAGGCAGGAATAAAATACATCATTGCCACGGGTATTATTGCAAATTTTCTGCTCATTGGTATTATTTTTAGTTATTTTTTCGCAGGATCGCTCAACATAGATGGCCTTATTGCCGCCAACATGATGAGTATAAAAGGAGGTGCTATTGCCCTGTTCATTATCTATGTGTCAATCATATTAGAACTTAAACCATTCCCGGCCAATGGATGGGGAATCGATGTTTACACCGCTTCCAATCCAGGTTTCAGCGCTCTGATTTCAGCCGGGACGGCTACAGCCGGATTATTTGTGGCCTACAAACTCATGCCCATGGGAGGTTCATTCTGGCTTCCCTATTTTGCCATTATTGGAGCATTAACTTTTATTGGGTCGAACCTGATGGGCACGCGACAACAAAAACCCAACAGATTATTAGGATATTCATCAATTGGTCAGGTAGGTTTAATCCTCATGATTATTGGATTAAGCCCATTTCTGGGAAAAAACACCTTGCTCATTGGATTCAGTATACTCATCAGCCATTATGCTGCCAAAGCAGGTTTGTTTTGGCTTTCAGGTATAGTGAAATCAAAAAATATCGAGGGCTGGGCTGCCCTGCGAAAACATCCATTTTTACTTTTCCTTTTTGGAACGTTCATTTTTGCATTAATTGGATTCCCTCCCTTTCCTTCATTTTTTGGAAAGTGGAATCTGATCATGGCTCTTGCCTCCCATGAACAATACGGGTGGATGACCGCTATTCTGGGCGGATCATTTATTGAAGCCATTTATCTGTTTAAATGGCTGGGCTTTGCCCTTAAATTGGATATTACCGAGCAGATAACCATCAAATTCCAATGGAACAAATATCTCCCGATATATTTAATGGGTTTCTTGTTGTACTTCATGGGTTTGTACCTCACGCCTTTCACGGAAGGAGGTGCTTACATTAACTTTATACCGCTGGCTTTTGTATTGTTGCTTTTTGCTCTGGACTTTTTACCGGTTTATATCAAAAATACAATTTCCATTGTCGGGATTATTTGGTACATAGTTCGGCTATTCCCGTTACTCCAACATGATTTGATGCGGGAAATATTCGCCGGAATATTTCTTGGGGGTGCCGTCCTGACATTAATGGCAGGCTACGCAAAAAAAGGAACACGCCGGGGTTTTTATCCTATGGCCCTGCTGATGTTTTCGGGTCTGGTCGGATTAATTGAAGCAAATACCTTGCTGGAATTTTTCTTTAGTTGGGAAATTATGACAGCTGGTTCTTACTTTTTAATTATTCGCGGAAAACGCTCCATGCCACACGGATATAGTTACATGCTATTTAGTATTGGAGGTGCTTACGCCATTCTTTTCGGTTTTGCACTCGCTTATGCCTCTGGATTAAACATTTCTATTGCTGCACTGGGTCACATTACTCAACTCACTACTTTGGCATATACACTTCTTGCGGTGGGTTTCATGACAAAAACAGCTTCCCTTGGCTTGCATATTTGGTTACCGGGTGCCCACGGCGAAGCAGAGAGTGACGTTTCACCCATGGTATCTGCCATCTTGCTTAAAGCTGGAGTTTTTGGTCTGATGTTGTTGTTCCTCTATATGGGAACAGGAACACAGGGAAGCCATAAATTACTTTATGTTTTAGGCTGGGTTGGCGCACTCACCGCTTTGAGCGGAAACCTCGGAGCCGTATTTCAGGAAGACGCCAAGCGCTTGCTTGCTTATTCCAGTATCGGACAATTGGGGTATATTCTTTTCTCCATTACTATGATGACTCAATTAGGCTGGCTGGCTGGATTTACCTACACTCTCAACCATTTTATGTTCAAGGCCATTCTATTCCTTGTAATTGGCGGAATTGTGGTTAAACTTGGTACGCACAACATGTATGAAATGGGGGGAATGATCAAAAAAATGCCGTTCTCATTTGTGGCTGTCTTAATTTCAATCATCGTTATTGGAGGCATCCCTCCCCTTTCCGGATTTGCCGGAAAATGGCTCTTATATCATGCTATTATTCAGAAAGGCTGGTACTTCCAGGGAGTAGTTGTTTTCTTTGCAGGTGTTATTGCCTTTCTGTATTTATTTAAACTCATCCATTCGGTTTTCCTGGGACAGTTGAAAGACAACCATCGTAACATGAAAGAAATCAGCGCATGGATTCTCATTCCATCCTATATTTTGATCATTGGCATTATGATTTTCTCCACTTTCCCGCAGTGGGTATTGAAGCCAATTGGTAATATGTTGGCGGTTTATTTCCCCAAAAGCCTGTATTGGGAAGGGACAAAAGCTTTTACCAGCTTAGGATACTGGAACGGCACGGCTACCATGATAATTGTGAGTACCGCTTTCACACTCCTATTGGTATGGCTGGTGCTGATGAGCAAGAAAATCAAACGGATTGGACAATTTAACATCGTATATGCAGCTGAAAGGCCATTCCGTCCTGAAACAACACATGTTTCTTATAATATTTATGCCGGATACAAAAAAGCACTTGGATTTTTGGTAGCACCGGTGGTGGAAACATTCTGGGATAACATGAGTGATCTATTGCTGGATTTCGCAGGCTGGTTAAGACGGATTTATAGTGGAAATATACAAAACTACGCGCTGCATATTGTGTTGTTTATCGTTGTGTTTTATTTAATTGCATTGCATTAGGAGGATTATAAATGGATTATAGCATCACAAAGTTTCTTTGGACCCTACTGGGATTGTTTATCGTGCTCAACTGGGGTATGTTAATGAATTCGACCATCCGAAGGATCGGTGCGCGGGTTTCCGGTCGTTTTGGAATACCCTGGTATCAACCCTGGATTGATCTCACCAAACTTTATTCACTAAAATCACAAGTGAGTCATGGCACCATGTTCATTTTGGGGCCGGTTTTCAGGCTCATGGGTGGCGTAGGCATCTTTTTATTTCTTCCGATAATCTTTGGTTCTGCACATTGGTCAAACTATTCTTTTTCAGGTGACCTGATCCTAATCCTGTATTTTCAGCTTTTCGGAATGCTGGGGATGGCGCTGGGAGCCGGAGAAGGGGGGCATCCCTATTCGACCATTGGGATCAGCCGTGGTTTGTCGCAGTTTACTACCATCGAGGTACCCATGACACTGGCTGTTATTTCAATTGCGATTCAGTACCACACTTTGTCAATAACTCAAATTGTGGCCGCACAACAGGGAGGATTTTTCACTTGGACACTTTGGACCAATCCCCTGGCAACGGGTGCCGCAATGCTTTCACTATTAGGTGCCTTCGGGCATTCTCCTTTTAATTTGATACAAGCTCCCAACGAAATCCCCATTGGCCCCCCGACGGAATATCACGGAGTTTTTCTGGGCTTTTTGCGTACCAATAATGCCATCCTGCATGTGGCTGAAGCCGCACTATTTATGAATTTATTTTTTGGGGGAGCCACAAATTGGATAGAACTTATTATAAAAACATTTCTTATCTATTTCTGGTCTGTATTTGTAGGAACTGTCTTCCCTAGATTTAGAATTGAGCAAAGTGTTCGCTGGTTTTTGAAGATCCCAGCCCTTTTGGGAATTTTAGCAATTATAATTTTTTTATAGTATGGAAAAAGAAACTAAGCCTCAGGATATATCGGTGGTGAAAACAAAAAAATTTGTTGCACCGGAAAATGAGAAAAGAACAGTGACTGCCCCCGACGGAAGCCTCATTGAAATAGATCCGATCAATGATTACTTTTGTCAGGACAGGCCTGAAGAATACAAGGTTAGATCTGGGGCCGTTGAAAATTTTCTCAATTGGGCACGTGCCGAAAGCCTCTGGGTACTTGGGTTTGGTACCGGCTGCGGAAGCATCGAAATACCTCCTTTAGTTACACCACGCTTCGATATGTTCCGCTATGGCGTGCAAATGCGTCCTACTCCCCGTCAGTCGAATGTATTCATTATTTCCGGGTACCTTTCGGTGAAAACGCTGAAACGTGCCATCAGAAGTTATGAACAGATGCCAAGCCCTAAATATGTTATCGGACTAGGCAGCTGTACTATTAACGGTGGTATGTATTGGGACAGTTATAACACCATCAACCGCCTCGACCATTACCTGCCAGTAGATGTTTATATCGCAGGATGTATGCCTCGACCTGAAGCTTTACTCGCAGGATTTGCCAAACTGAAAGAGCTAATTAAAGCCGGGAAGGCTGAAAAAGCCAATGAATATATCCGCAACCTGGATTGGTACAAAGCCAATCAGAAAACGATTATTAAAGATTGGAATATGCCCGATTATAACTGGTAATAAAAGAGACTATGCAACAAATTATTCAAGATATCGAATCCAGATACACAATTGCCGATAAAGAAATCAGACGTAATAATCTGTGCTTCATAACGGTTGTCAAATTACAGGCCATTTCGCTGGTGACTTATTTACGCGATTATCAGGGCTATTCAGCCTTAACGTTATTAACGGCGGTCGACTGGATTGAAGAAGGAAAATTTCAATTGACGTATTTGTTAAATAACCCTTCTACAAGAACAGAAATAGGTGTGCGCGTGATGATTGATCGCGAAAATGCCACCATGGAGAATGCACATCATTTGTGGAAGAGCCTCCAGACTTATCAACGGGAACTAAAAGAGACATTTGGCATTGATTTTCCGGGAAGTTCCCGTATTGATGAAAATTTTATTCTCGAAGGGTGGGACAATATCCCTCCTTACCGGAGAGACTTCGATACAAAGAAATACTCCGAAGAGACTTATTTCCCACGACCGGGACGCAAAACCAACGATCCGGCCACTTACATGAAATCGAAATTGTATCCTAACGACTAATTTACCCAAGGATGGACATGAAAAAAATATTTCAACTCAACGAAGACAGAAGTTCATACCCGGAAATAGGTGAAGATGGGAAACCCATCATTGACCTGTCCAGCCATAAATATTTAAAAATTTGGCAGGGACCTCAACATCCGGGGGTTACAGGTAATATGTCATTGGAACTTACGGTAAATGGTGATGAGATTGTTGAGGCAAAAACACACGTGGGTTATTTGCACCGTGGATTTGAAAAGTTGATGGAACGCCGGAAATTTATCCAGTGTTTCCCAACCTGTATCCGTATGTGTGTGGCCGAGCCGGATCCTAACGAATACCTGCTCGCCACTTGCGTGGAAGAATTATCAGGCATCAAGGTTCCCGAAATGGCTCAGTGGCTGCGCATGCTTGTCCTGGAAATGGCACGTTTGCAGATATTGCTTCGTGCCGTGCCTGGCCAGGGAGGGGCATTTTCCCTTGGGCTGGGTTACCAGTGGGGAAGTTATATTCGCGATTTAATCCTGGATCGTTTTGAGGAACTTACGGGAGGACGTGTTTATCACATGTACATTCTCCCCGGTGGCGTCCGTGGATTACTTCCCGATGGGTTTAAAAAACGCTTGGAAGAAAACCTGAAGCTGGCTGATAAATTTGTAAAAAACATCAACGACCTTATGTATTCCAACATCGTGTTTAAACAACGGGCCAAAGGTCTGGCGGTTATTCCAAAAGAATGGATCGATAAATATGGAGTTTATGGCCCTCCCGCGAGAGCTGCAGGAGTGATGCGTGATGTACGCAAAACCAATCCTTACCTGAAATATACAGAACTCGACTTCGAACCTTACACAACCACAGAAAGTGATGTCTATGCACGCAGTCGCGTGAGATGGCACGATTTAAAAATGACCATTGATCTCCTACGTCAGATTATGGCTAAAATGCCTGAAAAAGGGGAAATAAAAGCGCCTACGCCAAACGTATTGCATTGGAAAATCCCTAAAGGTGAAACCTATGTAAAATGCGAAAGTTCACGCGGTGAATATGGCATGTACATGGTGACAGATGGTAGCGATATGCCGCGAAGGGTAAACCTCAAAGGTCCAAGCTACACACATGCCATCGTGCTGCTCGAAAAGCTATTAATCAATGTAAATCTTGCGGATACGGCTGGTGTCATGGTGTCATTAGCTACCTGTCCACCGGAAATTGAAAGGTAAAATTTTAACGATCGTCTCAAGAAAAGATAATACAACATCTCATGAGTATTAAAGATATATTAACACCATTCACAGCCTGGAAAAGAGTTGCCAGAGACCCAGTTACCGTTCGGGATCCCTTTAACGACCGACCGGGAGCCGACCGTTACCGTGGATTTCATAAAAACGATGTGGACACCTGCATTGGTTGCGGTACCTGCGAAGCTATTTGCGAAAATGAAGCCATTGATATGGTACCTTTTAAAGACACAGCAAATGGAGACAGTGGATTACGTCCTCGGATCGACTATGGTCGCTGCTGCTGGTGTGCGCTTTGCGTGGATGTCTGCACAACCAACTCCTTGTCACTCTCGAACGAATATACCTGGATTGCTACCGATCCGGAAGAGTTTCGCTTTACACCCGGTGTGGAAGAAAAAGCCTGGGATAAGAATGAAAAAGGATGGAAAAAACCCGAAGGCAATTATGAGTTTTACAACTTAGATCGTGTTTCCATGGAACACTTGCCCCCGGAAGAAAGAAGCGATTCGTTCATCGAGATGGTAAAAGGTTATTCAAAAAAACAAGCTGTTCTGGAAGCCGATCGCTGTGTGGAATGTGGTATTTGTACAGCCACTTGTCCGGCACACATGGGAATTCCTGAATATATCAAAGCCATTCGCAACGACGATATTGAAGAGGGAATGCGCATTCTTTACGAAACCAACCCGCTGCCTGAAATTTGTGGCCGCATCTGTACGCACAAATGCGAAACCGTTTGTTCCATTGGCCACAAAGGCGATCCATTGTCCATCAGGTGGTTGAAACGCTATATTGCAGATCAGATACCAGAAGATAAATACAAAGAAATACTCAACACAAACAACCTGGAAGTAAATGATAAGGAAATTGCCATCATTGGTTCAGGACCATCCGGCTTATCGGCAGCTCATTATCTGAGACTCATGGGTTATCAGGTCACTATTTTTGAGCAATATGCACGGGCTGGCGGTATGATGCGATATGGCATCCCTGAATATCGCCTTCCTTACGACCAAATCGATAAGGACATCAATTATATTCTTTCTCTGGGCGTTGAGATAAAATACAACACACGCGTTGGTAAAGATATTACACTCGAACAGCTGGGGAAAGATTTTGATGCTGTTTTTGCAGGTACAGGACTTCATTTGGGAAGAGGTACTGGAATTGATGGTTCTGATAACAAACACGTTTATTACTCCACCGACCTGTTACGAAAAATCAGCGCCGGTGAAGAAATTGAAGTTGCAGACTCAATCGTGGTAATTGGAGGCGGAAATGTGGCCATGGACATCACCCGATCTTTGGCACGAATACAGAAACAGAAATATGGTAAAGTAAATATTATTACCACATCGCTCGAAAACGAAGAAACCATGCCGGCCGACCGGGAAGAAGTAGTTGAGGCACGCGAAGAAGGCGCCACAATTCATCCCGGATGGGCCCCACAATCTATTGTGATCGAAAAGGGCATACCCCAAGGACTTCATGTGGTTAAATGTAATTCCCTTTTCGACGAAACAGGACGATTTAATCCACAATGCAGCATGGACATTAAAGAATACTGGCCCGGCAATATGATTGTTCAATCTATTGGTCAGGGGATGGACATTAACTACATCTCTGAAGAATTTAAGGAAAATATCAAATTCGGTCCCCGTGGCAGGGTTGAGACAGATAATTATTTCCAAACAGGGGTTAAATGGTTCTTTATGGGAGGCGACATTATAGAAGGACCCGATGTTATACACGGTATTGCAAATGGACACAAAGCCGCAATTGGAATCGACACGTTTATCCAGGAAAATAAAATACCAAAAAGTTAAAACTTAAAAATACAAAATAATGGCTAACATTACTACAACCTATTTAGGCTTAAAGCTAAGGAGCCCAATCATCGCAGGAAGTTCTCCCTTGACCAACAATGCAAAGTCCATCAAAAAATTGGCAGATGCAGGGGTCGGAGCTGTGGTGTTAAAGTCTCTGTTCGAAGAGCAAATTATGATGGATGTGGATGCGTTACAGGTTAACAATAAAAATGGTTCCTATGACGACATCGAAAATCTGGCTTCTTATTTCACAAAACAAAAAAGCGTAAACGAGTACCTTACACTCATCAGGGAAGCCAAGAAAATCACCGACATCCCCATAATCGCCAGCATCAATTGCCTAAGCCCAGGCGAATGGATTGACTTTGCCATTAAAATTGAAGAAGCCGGAGCAGATGCGCTGGAACTAAATATCTTCCTGATACCAGCCTCCATTGAATTTACCGGAGTTGATTACGAAAAATCATATTTTGATTTGATAGATCAAGTGACAAAAAAAATCAACATTCCCATCTCATTAAAAATCGGAAGCTATTTTTCAGGTATGGCCAATTTCCTTCATCGGTTAAGCCAAACAGGTATTCAGGGAATGGTATTGTTTAACCGCTTTTATGATACCGATATTGACGTTGAAAAAGAGAGCCTGACAAATCGATCATTCAACAGTAATATCGCTGACAATAGCAATGTACTGCGTTGGATTGGTATTTTATCACCGCATGTTTCTTGCGATCTGGCAGCGTCAACTGGAGTGGTTGACGGAGATACCATAATTAAAGACATGCTGGCAGGAGCAAGAGCTACACAGGTTGTTTCTGCACTTTTAAAGCAAGGCTTTGGAGTGGTAAAAAACATGAACGACCGACTTCACCAATGGATGGACGAGAAAGGTTATCTTCACACCAATGATTTCATAGGTAAGCTAAATCAGAAAAATGTTAAAAAGCCCATTCTTTTTGAAAGGACCCAGTTTATGAAATATTTCTCTAATCTTGACTTTGTCTCACCTAAATGATTTAATATTATGTTAGTAGAAAAAATAGTAGAAAAAAAAGGAAAGCATGTCAATACTGTAATGGATAATTCTTCTGTCTATGAAACGGTAAAGAAATTTGATGAAAGCAATAATGGCGCAGCTTTGGTAACCAACGCCAACCGCCAATTGGTTGGCATTATTTCTGAAAGGGATATTCTTTATAAATGCTACAAAACAGGAAAGCCCGTCGATGGCACCAATTTGGTTTCGGATTTGATGACTCCTGCTGATTCAATTTTTGTTGGTAAAATGGAAGATACCGATCTTTATTTGATGCACGTTATGGTGGAGAAACAAATCCGACATGTTCCTATTTTAGATAAAGAAGAAATTATCAGTATTATTTCCATAGAGGATGTTCTTAAAGCAGTACTGGAAAGTAGCGAATCGGAAGCAAAGTTGTTGCGTGAGTATATTAAGAACCCTTTTGGAGTGCACGCCTACAAACAATAAAAAGGTTCCGTTAATCTTATTTTGAGGTCAACCTGTTTGTGAATTGCCTTCCTAATTAGCCTCTCCGATTACCAATAAAAAGGATAGCGTAATTATACTTAAAATCTGAAATCGGTTTCAGATGGCTCAAAATTCTTATTTTTCACAAAACTAGTGCATCGCTCAATCCTATTTTGTAAGCGGGTTATATCATTTCAATTCTAAATTCCAACGCCAAGCCAGCTTCTGGCCAAAAGTCCAATACCAAATGAAATAGCACCCACGCCCAGAGAAATCAAAGCCATGGATACGAAACGTTGCCTAAAGGAAACCTCTTTTGCTACTGAAATATAATAATTGTAGGCCGCTATGATCAAAAGGGTGATCACCAGCATGAGTCCCATGGCAATCTTTGCAGAAGAAAATAAAAAATAAGGAAATACCAGCAAGATAACGGTGACTAAATACGCAATTCCTGTATAAATCGCCGCAGTAACCGGATTCACATCTTTCTTTTCTTCCTCTTCCTGCGATGCCAGATAACCCGAAGAAGCCATGGATAAGGCTGCAGCAATTCCCATTATCAAACCGGTAATACCGATCACAAGATTGTTGTTGAAAGCAAAGCTCAATCCCACAAGTGTCCCCGTAAGTTCAACCAAAGCATCATTAAGTCCCAGAACAACTGCACCCACGTAGAGAAGCCGTTTATCATTCAAAATGCCGATAAGTTCCTTTTCATGAGCTTCTTCATCGTGTTGAATTTTACTCACCTGGGAATGTTCTTCAGCAGCGTGTTCATAAAAAACCTGTGCGTCTGCTTCTCCGCCTTCCATAAGTTTTAATGCAAAACTTAATCCCAAAATTCGCGCCAGCCATACAAAATATGAAACTTTAAAACGACTGGGCTTTATTTCTTTACCTGTAATTTTTTTCCAAATATGGTAATGTCTCAACTCATCTTCCGAAATATTTTTAAGTGTCTTTTTGTTTTTATCATCTTTACAAAAATCACTCAAGCGTTTATAAACAAAATGTTCTGTGATCTCTGCCTTCTGCTGTTCAATAAACATCGCTTTGGTAGTTGACTCCATAGTATTTTCTTAATTTTTAATTCAAATTCACTTTGATAATAAACTGAATTACAGGTTTTTTAAATTTTATCTTTACCGCAATGGTCCTTATTGGTAAAATAGGCCAGTTTTTCAAGCTTGCTGATCATATCGTATTGTTCCACATAAATATTTGAAGGGACCTTCAGATTGGCCGAGGTAAAATTCAAAATCCCCCTGATACCGGCATCTACAACTTCTTTAGATATTTCATCCGCCAAATCAAAAGGGACGGCCAAAACACAAAGTTCTATTTTCTCTTTTATCAAAACATCCTTCATTTTTGAGATATGATAGCATCGAACATCTTTAAAATTTGGGGCTTCCCCTTCGAGACGAAAAGTCGCAGCTACCTGAAGCCGTGTTTGGGTATGATTAAAATACTCGGCCACAGCGCGTCCCAGATCACCAATACCAATAAACGCAACTTTTTGAATATGGGTACAATCAATCGCTTCGCCAATACTTTTGATGAGTTGCCGGATGTCATATCCTTTGTGAATATTTCCCGAAAAATTAATCAGCATCAGATCACGGCGGACATGTGCCGGGTTGATTTTCATCAGGTGGGCTAAACGGTGGGAATGAATAAATGGTTTATCATCAATCGGGAGGCTGAGTAAAATTCTCCTGTAGAGACTAAGTCGTTCAACGGTGTTTGCAGGTAAGTTGTTAACCATTTTATATGAACTTTATTTTATGAATTCCATAGAAACAAATTTTAAGACCTGAAAACATCATGTCAAAAAACAAGTATTATTTACAATTTCAATTTTTCACACTTTGTGTATCACTAAAACTTACCCTGCCTGCCATCTCCAAAAAACTCCTAACAACCAGGGGCGAACACGGCGGTTCAGCGCTAAGGGACCAACTGCTGCAAGATGGTCTGCTCCGGCAAATACATGAATACATGCTGCAACCAAACCAAAAATAAATGGCATACTGGAAAAAAGCTCTTTCATGATTTCATTTTGATCGGTCAAAAATACAAATTACACGAAAGCGTGCGCAAAATTTATAAAACAGAATTTCACCAAAATAATTCACTTTTTTCATTTTTAATCTCCACTGTAATGTCTCATTTTCTACTTTTACCATGTTCTATTTTCAACTTCGTTGAATAAGAAAATGTTCCCTGTTCTTAGAGAAAAACAAATTATTTTAACCTACCGCCGTTACAACATGAAAAAACGACTTTTATTTTTAAGTATCCTTATTTCTTTTACCCCATTGTTGTTTTCCCAAAACTGGAATCCAAATGCTGGGCTTGTTTCGCCGTATCATGCGACCGTGAAAGTTAGCTCGGGTACTAATGTACAAAACATAACAGATGGTGATCAACACACTTACTGGGAGTCGGGAAACCCATTGCCGTTTCATTATCTCAGCCAGAATGGGTCAAACTATTTTCTTGGGCAGAAAAAATTTTCTTCTAATACTTCTAAAGTGACAACAGAAGCCGCTTTTGACGGCAATCCAAATACTAAATCGGGTATCAGTATCGGGAGTTTATCTTTGGCGCTGAAAGAACCTGCCAGCCTTAAAATTATAACGATAAAAGCTTCTGTGTCTGATAGTTTGCAAATCATCGTTACAAATCTAAAAAATCAAACCGAAAGGTTTTATTATACACAACAAGAGAATTTTCAATTAAAAAACTTTAAACTTACCTTAACGGGAAAGATCAAAAGCGTACAGCTCATAAGCCATAAAGAATTTGGACTTTTCGAATTGGGGGCTTTACACGGATTTCCCAAAGAATCTGTTACTTTTGATTTTTGGCAAAACAGGGAAATTGGCTGGATCAGAAGCAGGCACCTGAATTTAAATGTGGCTACTAATATTGCGGTTCTGATAAGTAAAGACTCTATTCACTGGCAACAAATATTAACCTTAAATCCCAACGCCATTCCTTTTTTGGAAATCCCGCTTGCAAAAACATACGAAGCGCATTACCTTAAAATTATTCTTACGCTTTCGTTAAGCGATTATAACAAAGCAAAACTTTGGGAATTTGACGTTTATGGGCCTTATGGCCCCTACGGGAAACCGCCTATAGCCAAACCTTCAGCACTTTCCTATGCTGATGCTTTTGGCTTGAATACGATCTGGGGATGGGGTTACAGTGTTTATTCTGACCTTTTGAAAGATGGGCAAGGTCCTTCGATGTTCCGAAAGGTTTGTACACAATTACGGACTTATCATCCACTGGACTGGGACATGAAAGATGCGCAAAATCTACCTGATTTCACAAAAATGGCTGCGGGTCAGGGGACGCCAGCCAAAGCATGGCTGAACTGGGACAGAGAATATCACGACTGGGTAAAATATGGATTTCATATTGACGTTGCTTTAACTTTCAAAGAAAACAATTTTCCTGATTCACTTTGGAAGAATCCGGTTCAAGAAGCCTTTACTTTCGGAAAGCGATTCGCCAACCATTTTAGCAATCAAACAGGACTTGTCAGCAAAATTGAGATTGGGAATGAGCCTTGGAATTATTCACCAGATGTTTATCGCAAAATTTTGCTCGGAATGGGCGAAGGTATAAAATCCGTTTCAAAACTCACAGTGCTTCCATGCGCGGTTCAGGCTTACGACCCAAATAGCGACGACGGAAATTATATTTCAAAATATATAGGCCCGCAACAAGCTCAGTTTCTGGATGGTCTGAACACCCATTTGTATTCCTACATTTTTAAGAAAAACGGGATCCGCGTTGCGGTGAACCCTGAAGACCGACGTTCTCAGGTTTGGTCTATGGCCAATCTGGTACGTTTCCGCAATGCCAATATGCCCGGAAAGCCTATTTATGTGACAGAATTCGGTTATGACAGCAAAGGCGGTGGCGAAGATTGCACGCATTCGGAATGTGTTTCAGAACTTGCACAAGCTATTTATGGCGCTCGAATGGCTATGATTCTCTGGCGACTGGGAGCCAAACAATTAGACTGGTATTTCTTCGCGAATGTTCCATATAAATCTTTCCTGCATAACCGTTCCGGCCTGACCGGTTCCTATAACTCCGGTTTTAAGCCTAAACTTTCTTTTAGCATTTTTCAGAATCTTCTAAAAAAAATAGGGCTTTATCATTTTGAAAAAGTATTGGAAGAAAACAACCAGGTTTACGCTTATTTATTGAAAAATCCCCTAACGGGAAATGAAAAGATCATTGCCTGGCGGCCGACTTCTCAAAATCATCAGAAAGAAGAATGGGTGGACATTCGTATTGACAAAAAAATAGACGCTGTCAATCAGATTATTAACCCGAAAGAAATTCCCTTTAGGAAAAAAAATGGAATTCTTACTGTTAAACTTAGTGGGATTCCTGCCCTAATTAAATTAAAACCTTAAGAATTCATTTATTTTCGTTGATTTCCTTATTTTTGTATGCTAAAATTTTAGTGTTTTAGAGTAAAGGATCGTCTGTTTTGTTGAAAAATGTACCTGTTGGTTCCATTTTTCAACATGTATCTTTTAAGTAGCTTAAAAACAAAAATATAAAAACATGAAAAAGCATTATTTTCCAATGTTTCTTTCCGTGTTAATTGCGGTCAGCATGTGGCAATGCACACCTCAAAAACAGGAAAAAAAAACTGCTGCCAACCTTATTGAGAAATCCAATCTTACCCTAAAAAGTGACCTTATGACTCCTGAAGTCTTGTGGTCATTGGGCCGGTTGAGTGATGTTCAGTTATCACCCGATCACAAAACCTTACTTTTTGGCGTAACTTATTTCAGCAAAGAACAAAACAAAGGCAATCGCGAACTTTATCGCATTGACATTGACGGTAAAAACCTGAAGCAGCTTACTTTCACTCCGGGGAACGAATACAACGCAGTTTGGAGGCCCGACGGAAAAAAGATTGGTTATCTGTCACCACAAAGTGGTTCAACGCAAATCTGGGAAATGAACCCCGACGGCACAGACCCTGTTCAGGTTTCAAATGTTAAAGGTGGGATCACCGGTTTTAAATATGCCCCTGACCAAAAGAAAATTCTGTTTACAGCAGAAGTAAAAAGACAAAAAGTTGACAGTGCACTTTACCGCGGCCTTCCAAAAACCACCGGAAGGATTATGACAGATATGATGTATCGCCATTGGGATACATGGGTTGATACTTACAGTCATGTTTTTGTTGCTGATTATAACAACGGTGCCATCAGTAAGGTAACTGATATTATGAAGAGCGCATCATACAGCAGTCCGCTGAAACCATTTGGAGGAATGGAACAAATCAATTGGTCACCCAATTCAAAGATCATTGCTTATACCTGCAAAAAGTTAAAAGGCCTGGCGTACACACTTTCCACCAATTCAGATATTTATTTCTATAATGTGGATGCCAAAACCACTAAAGACATGACCAAAGGGATGATGGGTTACGATATTGAACCCGTCTTTTCTCCTAACGGAAAATATATGGCCTGGGAAAGTATGGAACATGATGGTTATGAATCTGATAAAAACCGTCTTTTTGTGATGAATCTTGCAACGGGTAAGAAAACCAATTATTCCAAAGGTTTTGATCAAAACGCCAACAGTATTCAATGGGGAATTGATGGAAAATCAATTTATTTCATCAGCGACTGGCATGCTTCCGACGACATTTACAAATTGGATTTGAATGACGGAAAAATTTCAAAAATTACAGAGGGCATTCACGACTACACTTCCGTAATTCCTACAGGAAATACCATCTACACTACCAGGATGAGCATGTCGATGCCCATTGAAGCGTACGCCGTGAATGCAGAAAACGGAAATGCGCGTCAAATCACCTTCACGAATAAAGCCATCCTTGATCAGTTGAAGATGGGCCAGGTGAAAAAGTTCTGGGTGAAAACTACTGACGGCAAACAAGAACTTACCTGGGTTATTTATCCGCCTCATTTTGATCCAAACAAGAAATATCCAGCTTTGCTTTATTGTGAAGGAGGTCCGCAGGAAACCATAAGTCAGTGGTGGTCGTATCGCTGGAATTTCCAGATTATGGCTGCCAACGGATATATTATTGTAGCTCCTAACCGTCGTGGGTTGCCAGGTTTTGGAACCAAATGGAACGAAGAGATCAGCGGCGATTACGGTGGTCAAAACATGAAAGATTATTTCAGCGCCATAGACTCTTTAAAGAAAGAGCCCTATATTGATGCCAACAGATTGGGTGCTGTCGGAGCTTCTTACGGCGGCTTCTCTATTTACTGGATTGCCGGCCATGCTCATAACCGCTTTAAAGCTTTAATAGCTCACGACGGCATTTTCGACTTAAAGTCCATGTACCTCGAGACAGACGAAATGTGGTTTGTGAACTGGGATTTGGGTGGTCCTTACTGGGATAAGAACAATAAAATTGCCCAAAGATCTTATGCCAATTCTCCATCAAATTTTATCCAGGATTGGAATACTCCAATCTTAATCATTCATAGCCAGAAAGATTACAGAATTCCCGTAACACAGGGAATGCAGGCTTTTGACGGAGCCATCCTGAGAAAAGTTCCTGCAGAATTTCTCTATTTCCCGGATGAGAGCCATTGGGTGCTCAAACCACAGAATGGCATTTTATGGCAAAGAACTTTTTTTAGCTGGCTTGATAAATGGTTAAAATAATTTACTGAAAGAAAGATCACTACAAGTACAAGCCCGTATATCTTTTAATCATTTGGCCGATATACAGGCTTGTACTTGTAATAAATTCCTCCAAATGGGACTTAATCAATTGTTAAATTTATATTGAACCGCAAAATGAAAAAACTGCTTTTAATTGCACTGCTGGCAGCATTTTCCGGGATATATGCCCGGGCCGGAAATAATGAATCCAAAGACACAACAATATCAAAACCTTGGAGTTATAAAGGACACTATAGTCTGATCATGAATCAAATGACATTTTCTCACTGGGCTACAGGCGGTGAAAGTTCCATCGCCGGCAGGGCGACGATTGATTATCATTTGAAGTACAAGAAAAATAAATTTTCCTTTAACCATGAAGCACATCTGGCTTATGGTGTTGCCGGCTATGTTAAAAAAAACATCCAGAAAACAGATGATAAATTAGATATTTTATTTTCTGTAGGTCGTAAAATTTCAAAAAAGTGGGATTTTACCGGCATGACTATTTTCAAGTCACAATTCACAAATGGTTATAACTATCCTGATGATTCCGACCTTGTTTCCAGATTTATGGCGCCCGGATATTTAACCATCTCAGCCGGATTTAATTATAGAGCGAACAAGAATTTTCAAATGTTTTTGAGCCCGTTATCAGGAAAGGTGACTTTTGTTTTGGATCAGAGACTTGCAAATCAAGGGGCATATGGGGTTAAAAAAGCGGCTTACGACAGTTTGGGTAACATGTTAACTCCAGGAAAAAAGTATCTGGGACTTCTTGGGATTAATATTCTATGTACTTACCAAACGAATTTGATGAAGAATGTCCGTTACAAAACAAATTTCAATCTTTACAACAATTATCTCGAACCAGAGTCGGACAATAGATGGCAAATGGATGTAGATTGGGAAAATAATTTTACGTTTAAAATTAACGAATACATGGTTACGGCTTTTTTCTTTCAATTCAAATATGACCCAAAGGTGTTGTTCCCTGTATATAAAACGGTTGCCGGCGAAAATACTTTGGTTTCACAGCATACAGCCCTTCAGTTTAAAGAATCATTGGGAATAGGCTTAACCTATAAAATTGATTGATCTCTTCGTTAGGGATCTTCATTAATTTTCTAAATTTGAAAATATTTTAAAGCATAAAAACGATAGACATGAAAATTACAATGGTAGGAACAGGCTACGTAGGATTGGTTACGGGAGCTTGTTTTTCGGAGGTTGGTATTGAAGTAACTTGTGTGGATATTGACCAACATAAGATTGATAATTTAAACAACGGCATTATTCCCATTTATGAACCTGGGCTTGAAGAGTTGATAAAGAGAAATGTTGAAAAAGAACGGCTGCATTTCACTACAAAACTTGCCGATTGCCTTGACGGGGTTAATGTAGTTTTTGGGGCTGTCGGAACGCCACCAGATGAAGATGGAAGTGCTGATTTAAAATATGTCTTGCAGGTTGCCCGTGAAATAGGACAGCACATGCAGAGTTATCTGCTGATGGTTACAAAAAGTACTGTTCCTGTTGGAACTGCTAAAAAAGTAAGAAATGCTATTCAAGATGAACTTGACAAAAGAGGTGTTAATATTCCGTTTGATGTTGCTTCCAACCCGGAGTTTCTGAAAGAAGGTGCTGCTGTGGAAGATTTCCTGAAACCGGATCGGATTGTTGTGGGTGTGGATTCTGAAAAAGCACAAAAAGTGATGGAGCGCCTTTACAAACCTTTCACTATGAACGGCCATCCAGTAATTTTCATGGATATCCTTTCAGCAGAAATGACAAAATATGCTGCCAACTCAATGTTGGCCACAAAAATCAGCTTCATTAACGATATTGCCAATCTTTGTGAGATTGTAGGCGCCGATGTAAATTCCGTAAGAAAAGGTATTGGTTCTGACCGCAGAATCGGTCCTTATTTTATATATCCCGGTGCAGGTTATGGTGGATCATGTTTCCCGAAAGACGTAAAAGCGCTTATTAACACATCAAATTCGATTGGTTACGATATGGAAGTACTGAAAGCCGTTGAAAATGTAAATGAGAGACAAAAGTCTCTGCTTTATTCAAAAGCTTTTAAATATTTTGATGGAAATTTGAAAGGTAAAACTTTCTCCATTTGGGGATTGTCTTTTAAACCACATACCGATGATATGAGGGAAGCACCTTCTTTGGTTATCATTAAAAAATTACTGGAAGCAGGCGCTTCTGTGAAAGCTTATGACCCGGTAGCCATGGATGAAGCGAAGCATATTTTAAGCGATTCTGTAACTTTCGTTGATGATCAGTATGAAACACTGATTGATTCCGATGGTTTGTTCGTCATTACGGAATGGCCTGAATTTAAATTTCCAAATTTCAAAATAATTGAAAAACTGTTGAACCAGAAAGTGATTTTTGACGGCCGTAATATTTATGATCCTGAAGAATTATCTTCTTTGGGCTTTGATTATCTTGGAATCGGGAGACAAAAGCTCACGAAGTAACTTTTTAATTAACAGCCCGAACTTGGGCTGTTATATTTATTATTTTTATAACATCAGGCATGAAACGCATTCTCGTCACCGGCGGCGCCGGTTTTATTGGTTCACATCTTTGTGAACGTTTGCTCAAAGAAGGAAATGAAGTCATATCATTGGATAATTACTTTACCGGTCATAAGAGAAATATTGTTTCCCTGATGGACAATCCCTATTTTGAAATGGTCAGGCACGATGTTACCAGCCCGTTTTTTGTGGAAGTGGATGAAATTTATAATCTTGCATGTCCTGCTTCACCGATTCATTACCAATATAATCCCATCAAAACAGTAAAAACATCGGTGATGGGAGCCATCAACATGCTGGGACTGGCAAAGAGGGTGCGTGCGAAAATTTTGCAGGCGTCCACCAGCGAAGTTTATGGAGATCCGCAGGTTCATCCTCAGACAGAAAGTTACTGGGGGCATGTGAATCCCATCGGAAGCCGCTCTTGTTACGACGAAGGGAAGAGAGTGGCGGAAACTCTTTTCATGAACTATCATCATCAAAATAATGTTAAAATAAAGATTATCAGAATCTTCAACACTTATGGCCCCAACATGCATCCTCATGACGGCCGTGTGGTTTCCAATTTTATAGTCCAGGCACTGAAAGGCCAGGATATTACCGTTTATGGTGACGGCCAGCAAACCCGTAGCTTTCAGTATGTTGACGATCTGATTGAAGGTATGCTTAGGATGATGGCATCGGGCGATGATTTTATTGGCCCGGTAAACATTGGGAATCCCGGGGAATTTACAATTCTTGAACTGGCAGAAAAAGTGGTGGATATGGTTAGTTCCAAATCGAAAATCATTTTCAAATCTTTGCCATCGGACGACCCCATGCAAAGAAAACCCGACATCAGCCTGGCAAAAGAAAAACTTGATTGGGAACCGAAAATTCAACTGGAACAAGGACTTGTTAAAACCATTGAATATTTCAACCAGTTGTTAAAATCAGACACGAGTTTGTAATTTCTATGAAAAGAATATTAGTCACTGGCAGCAAGGGTCAATTGGGCTCAGAACTTAGAGCTTTATCTCTAAATTACCCCGATTTTCAGTTTATTTATACGGATATTGATGAGCTAAATCTAACAGACCAAAATGCCATCAATACTTTCTTTGAAAAAGAAGATTTCGACTTTTGTATAAACTGCGCAGCTTATACCGCTGTTGACAAAGCTGAAGATGAGCCACAAACTGCCATGCTGATTAATGCCACTACGGTTGAGTATCTGACCAAAGCCTGTTCTAAAAAGCAGATTCCTTTTATTCATCTTTCTACCGATTATGTTTTTGATGGGAAAAATTACAAACCCTATTCGGAAACCGATGCTGTTTCTCCCTGTTCACAGTACGGCAAAAGCAAACTGGCCGGTGAAAAAGCAGCATTTGATTTTGCAGATACCGCAATCATTATCAGAACTTCATGGCTTTATTCTTCCTATGGAAATAATTTTGTAAAGACCATGCTCCGTCTGGGCCGGGAAAGAAAAGAGCTTTCTGTCATTTTTGACCAGGTAGGAACTCCGACTTATGCTGGTGATCTGGCAAAAGCTATTTTGGATATTTTGTCAGGCAGTAAAATAAAAACTGGAGTTTCACTGTATCATTACAGCAATGAAGGAGTTATCAGCTGGTACGACTTTGCGCAGGCCATTTTCCTCGAAAGCGGCATCTCCTGTCACGTAAAAGCCATTGAATCAAAAGAATTTCCTGTAAAAGCCACCCGACCGTTTTACAGCGTTTTGAACAAATCAAAAATCAAAAATGATTTTCAGGTCGAAGTACCTTATTGGCTTGACAGCCTGAAATTAGTGCTCAAACAATTAGAAAATTAATAACGATAAAAATGAACATGGATCCAGTTGTTCTGCAAAAAGCTAATGAGTGGCTTGATGGACCTTTTGATGAAGAAACTAAGAACACCGTCCGAAAGATGATGGACGGTGATCCACAGGAATTTACTGATGCTTTTTATCGCGATCTGGAATTCGGAACAGGTGGACTTCGCGGCATCATGGGTGTCGGCTCGAACCGGATGAATAAGTACACTGTTGGTGCTGCCACACAGGGTTTTAGTAATTACATAAAGAAAAATTTTAAAAATTCAGAGATCAAAGTAGCGGTTGCTTACGATTCTAGAAACAATAGCCGTTATTTTGCAGAAATCTCAGCGGATATTTTTTCAGCCAACGGCATCAAAGTGTTTCTTTTCGATGACCTCCGTCCCACTCCGGAACTTTCATTTGCCATCCGCCATCTTGGATGCAAGGGTGGAATTATGATCACCGCATCGCACAATCCTAAAGAATACAATGGTTACAAAGCTTACTGGGATGATGGCGGGCAATTGATTAGTCCACATGATAAAAATGTCATTCTGGAAGTAAACAATATTGCCAGCATTGCAGACATTAAATTTGATGGAAATCCTGATTTAATTGAAATTATCGGAGAATCCGTGGATAAGGTTTACCTGGAAAAAGTGAAAGCACTAAGCTTGTCGCCAGAAATGATTCAAAAGCAAAAGACGCTGAAAATTGTTTATACGCCACTGCATGGGACTGGCATAAAACTAGTTCCACAATCGCTGCAAAATTTTGGTTTTGAAAATGTCCACATTGTTTCAGAGCAAGCAATTCCGGACGGGAATTTCCCAACGGTTGTTTCACCGAATCCCGAAGAAGTTGCTGCCATGGAAATGGCGATTAATCAGGCGCGCAAGTTGGATGCAGATATTGTCCTTGCCACTGATCCAGACGGTGACCGTGTCGGGGTAGCTGTAAAAGAAGGTAACGATTTTGTGCTTCTGAACGGAAACCAGACTGCTTCGTTGCTCATTCTATATTTGCTGCATCAATGGAAAGAATATCAGAAACTTACAGGAAAAGAATATATTGTCAAAACCATAGTGACATCAGAGTTATTGGCTGATATTGCTGAAGCGTATCATGTAAAACATTACGATGTGCTGACAGGCTTTAAATACATTGCCGATATCATCAAAAAACATGAAGGGACTCAGACCTTTATTGGCGGCGGCGAAGAGAGTTATGGTTATCTTGTGGGTGATTTTGTACGCGATAAAGACGCTGTAATTTCCTGTTCGATGATCGCTGAAACCGCTGCCTGGGCAGCCAGTCAGGGTAAATCCATGATGGAAATGCTTACCGAACTTTATATGAAATTCGGTTTCTATAAAGAAAAACTGGTATCCGTTGTCAGAAAAGGAAAAACTGGCGCTGAAGAAATTAAAAAGATCATGGATAATTTTCGTGTCGAACCTCCCAAAAGCCTTGGTGGCTCCCCGGTTATCACAGTAAAAGATTACCAAATGGCAAAAAGTAAAGATATGAAAACGGGTATAGAAATGGCCATAGATCTACCAAAATCCAATGTCCTTCAATTTTTTACAGAAGACGGTTCAAAAGTCAGCGTAAGGCCTTCCGGCACTGAACCTAAGATCAAATTTTACTTCGGAATGAAAGGAAAACTGGATCGAAAAGAAGACTTTGCTCAGGTAAATCAAAAGCTGGAATTACATATCGATAACATTATCAGAGAATTAAATCTGTAAACTTTAGTAAGGAATATTTACCGGCCATCAGAAACAAAGTGCTCTGCCTGTTTCAAATGACCGGTTTTTTATTGGATATAGAACGCTGGAAATAATTCTTGAGAATCTTGTTTCAACATACGGATTTAAAGAATTCCCTTACTTTTGCAAAAATTTTATCGATGGCCGATTACAATGAAGATATTACCGTCAGGAAATCCGTTTTGGAAATGTTGACGATTGCCAATGAATACTGTTATTTCATTCAAAATGTGGAGAATAAAACGGATCATGGCATACTGGAATTTATTTACCGGATAGGCCCATTGATGTATCTGAAAGGAACACTGATCCCGGGAATAACGGTTCAAAATCCAGAAGCCAACGAGCGATTTGTAACAGCAGAAGAATGGGAAAACACTTTCTATGTTTTACGGAAAAAATTAGGCACCAAAGATGAATTCTGGATTATTGATCCTCAGTATATCAATGAAAATGAACCCGTAAAGGCCAGCCTGGCAGAGAACCTGACTGACATTTATCAGGACATGGAAGACTTTATCCTGCTTTATCAAAAAAATACTTTAGCTGCCAGGGAAAATGCCGTTAACGAATGCCGGAACTTATTTGCAACGCATTGGGGATATCGTATTACCAATCTGATGCCCAAAATACATCATTTGTTACATGAATCCGAGCAGGAACCGCCCGCTTTTCTTCAAACACTTGACAATTTATGATAAAAGTTATGAGAATACCTGTAACTGGGTATTCCCAACACACCAAGAAATCATGTTCTTTGCAACAAAATTTTAAGGATGACCCTGACAGAACTCAAAAGCGGAGATAAAGCTTATATTACTAAAGTAAAAGGGCGAGGTGCATTTCGTAAAAGAATTATTGAAATGGGTTTCGTGGCCGGAAAGCAGGTCATTGTTGTCAAAGAAGCCCCAATGAAAGACCCGGTACAGTACAACATCATGGGCTACGAAGTTTCGCTGCGACATACCGAAGCAGCGCTGATCGAAGTCAAGACCGATTTGGATTACCGGGTTGTCAATCCTGACTTTCAAGGAACTTTCGAGCTGGAATCAGCCCTAAAAATAGTAAATACCATACCACACGGGAAAACTATCAATGTTGCCCTTGTGGGGAATCCCAACTGCGGTAAAACGACCATCTTCAATTTTGCTTCACATTCAAAAGAAAAAGTTGGAAACTATGGCGGCGTTACCGTTGATGCCAAGAAAGCGGTATTCAAACATGCAGGATATATCTTTAAACTTGTAGACCTTCCGGGAACCTATTCCATCACAAGCTACAGTCCGGAAGAACTATTCGTCCGGGGACATATTGTCAACGAATTGCCCGATGTTATTTTGAATGTGATTGATTCAAGCAATCTGGAACGCAACCTGTATCTCACCACGCAGCTCATTGACATGGACATGAAAGTGGTGATTGCTTTGAATATGTGGGATGAATTTATAGAATCGGGTAACAAGCTGGATATCGATATTCTTTCTTCGATGATCGGTATCCCGATGGTTCACACGGTAGGTTCAAAAGGAAACGGGATCGGAAGACTTTTTAATAAAATCATTGATGTTTACGAAGATCGTGAACCCATTGTAAGACACATTCACATTAACTATGGCCACAGCATAGAAAAAGCCATTAAAGTCTTACAATCGTTAATAAATATCACTGGTAATGAAGCACTTACAAGTAGGATTGCACCAAGATATATTTCCTTAAAGTTGCTTGAAAATGACCAACAGGAAATAGATCGTGTAAAACAATATTGCACAAATGCAGATGAAATCCTAAGTGCAGCTATCAAGGAAGCGGAAGAAATAGAAATAAGCAGAAATGAAACCATGGAAACCATCATCACAGATTCCAAATACGGTTTCATTGAAGGCGCTTTAAAGGAAACCTTAAAAGTTCCCAAAAAAGATGAAGACAAAATTTCCCGGAGCCGTATCATCGACTCTGTCGTAACAGGAAAACTCTTGAGCTACCCAATATTTCTGTTTGCCATGTGGGTCACTTTTGAAGCCACATTTGTGCTGGGCGAATACCCTATGAACTGGATCAATGATCTGATCGGCTGGCTTAGCAACGTGTTGATTCAACTATTACCAGCAGGCGTAATCCGCGATCTGCTGGTAAATGGTATCCTGGGCGGCGTTGGAGGCGTTATTGTCTTTCTTCCTAACATTCTGTTACTGTTCTTCTTTATCACACTGATGGAATCATCCGGCTACATGGCACGTGTCGCTTTTATCGTGGACAAACTCATGCATAAGATCGGTCTGCACGGGAAATCGTTTATTCCCATGCTCATGGGATTTGGCTGTAATGTTCCGGCCATCATGGCAACTCGGACTATCGAAAATAAAAACGACCGACTGGTTACCATGCTGATCATTCCTTTCATGTCGTGCAGCGCCCGGTATGCAGTTTATATATTGATAATCAGTGCATTTTTCCCTTACTATCAGGGAACCATTTTATTTGGGATTTATTTGTTTGGAATTGTCCTGGCCGGCTTTGTTGCGTGGATCTTTAAGAAAACCATTTTCAAGGTAAACACGATGCCATTTGTTATGGAACTTCCGCCCTACCGTGTACCAAGACCGATGGCCGTTTTAAAACAAACCTGGTTTAAAGGGGAACAATATCTCAAAAAAATGGGAACGGTTATTTTGCTGGCATCCATTATTATTTGGGCACTTGGATACTTCCCGACAGGAAAAAAATATGAAAAGCCATTCCGTCAAAAAGAAGCTCTGGTGCAGGCTTCTTATCAACAAAAAATAAATCAGACTGGCATTTCAAAAGCACAGATAAATACCTTAGAGCAAAAAAAAGAAAAAGAGCTCATGGTGCTTAGCGCCCAATTGGCTGCTCAAAAACAGGAAAACTCAATGATCGGTAGGATCGGGCATTTTATAGAACCTGTCATCAAGCCGTTGGGTTTTGACTGGAAAATGGGTGTGAGCCTGATGGCAGGAAGTGCTGCCAAAGAAGTGGTAGTTTCTACTATGAGTGTTCTTTATCCTCCATCATTGGGGGAAAAGCATAATGCAAGCCTTGCCAATCGGCTTTCCCACATGGTTTATACCAAAGGGCCACACAAAGGACAACCGGTTTATTCTCCGCTGATCGCTTTTGTGTTTTTACTGTTTGTTTTGATATATTTCCCTTGTATTGCAGTGATTGCAGCTATTAAAAACGAGTCCGGCCAATGGAAATGGTCAGCATTTATGGCCTTATATACTACATCCCTGGCATGGATCATTTCATTCATTGTTTTTCAGGGTGGAAGATTACTCGGCTTTTAAAGCCTGAGTATGTCAGGTTTCCCGAAGTTCACAAATACAATTTCTTTTAAAAAACCCCTTTTGTTGTCGGTTTCGTCAACATCACGTTCCGATTTAGTCGTTCCGACCATCAGAACACTAATTGTTATGCTTTCGTGCTTTATTTCAAACAATTTGGAAGCATTTTTAAGAATCCTATGCACTTGTCATATCATTTAGTTCATAAAAATTCACTCCCAAATTTATTGTCTCGTAATACTTAGCTTGGTTTACTTTATAATTTTCCTCTAATGGTATTTTCCAAGAATCACGTCCTAATTTTTCTGTTATAGACCACTTTTCTATCAATCTTGCAGTTCGTCCATTTCCATCACGAAATGGATGTATATGAGCGAATCTTAAATGAATCAAAGATGCAAAATAGAAAACTTCAGCTTCTGAAAAAGTCTGAGGTGATTAATAACAAAGAACGTTTTGGCGATTGGGAAATAGATATGTACCTAAAAAGTCTGTTTTTGATCATTATACAAATGAATATATTACTGATA
>VAPK010371940.1_pt1 | contig 31160 bp, 28 predicted proteins | sample 3395031 | NCBI WGS metagenome assembly VAPK01 (sample SAMN08290443, study PRJNA428436) | hydrothermal vent metagenome | isolation source: Deep-sea hydrothermal vent chimney 1 | place: Pacific Ocean: Juan De Fuca Ridge
GTTCCAACTATACCGATAGTGCGTTCCAACTATACCGATAGTGCGTTCCAACTATACCGATAGTGCGTTCCAACTATACCGATAGGTGTTCCAACTATACCGATAGTATTGTTCTCGATATACCGATATAAAATGAGGTAAAATAGTAAAAAAACGTTCCTGATAGACCGATACTATGAAATCAACTTTATTACCTAATAGACACCTACAGACAGACTTTTTTATGTGTGATGTTTTTGATAGTTTTAAAGATGATTTTGCTAGTATGGAACACCCTATATTTTCGCTTTCAAAAAAGCCAGATTATCGTATGTTGGTATATGAAAGAAATGGTGTAAAAATAAAAATAAAGCCAAGTTATACGGGATTGGCAACTATTTTTGATAAGGATATATTATTATATTTAGCTAGTTCTTTGATGAATGCTAAAAATTTGGGGAACCTACTTCACAAACCGTTAGGTTTACCAGTTACAATTATTTTATATCAACTAATAAAAGTACTGGAGGGTGTCAATATAAGCGGATAAAAGAAGCATTAGAGCGGCTTAATGGAACAGTCATTCAAACCAATATAAAAACTAAAAGCACTGAAATTACTAAAGAATTTGGATTAATAGATAGCTGGGGGGTGATTAAAGAAGATGATAAAGGAAAAGCGATTGCTATTGAAGTTAAGCTTTCTGATTGGTTTTATAATTCTATTTTAGGTAATGAGGTACTTACGATAGATAAAGAGTATTTCAGACTCAGAAAACCAACAGAACGTAGATTATATGAATTAGCGAGAAAGCACTGTGGTAACCAATCTGCTTGGAAAATAAAAATAGAAACTCTACGAGACAAGTTAGGGACAGTAACACCTTTAAGAAAATTAAAATTTAATATTAAATCATTATCTGAAACCAACCACCTACCTGAATACCACGTATCTCTCGAAAATGATGTCGTTATATTTAGTCGTAAAAAATCACCTATAGAACATAAATCCCCTAAATACGTCACCCAAAAGGAGATTAAGAAACATGCCAAACCTGGTGAAAGCAAACAACAGGTGATTGATCGTTTAAAAAACTTAAGAAAGGCATTAAAAACACCTTAACGCTAGTCTTCCTTTTACTTTTACTTCCCCTGTATTAATGTCCTTAAGTTCCTCCCTATTTGGCTTTGTTTTGTGCCTTAAACAACACTATCCTTTAATTTTTAGAATGATCAAGCGCGAAGTGATTGGGCGTTACCGTGGTTCGTTCTTTGGTTTATTATGGTCCTTTATTACCCCAATTATCATGCTGACTATTTATACCTTTGTATTCAGCTTTGTGTTTAAAGCGCGCTGGGGGGTAGGTAATTCCGATCCTTATGAATTTGCGGTCATGCTGTTTTCTGGCTTAATCGTGTTTAATTTATTTGCAGAAAGCATTACCCGAGCGCCTGCTTTAATTCTCAGTAATGTGAACTATGTAAAAAAAGTTATTTTTCCCTTGGAAATTTTACCGTGGGTTTCTTTAGGGAGTGCCGTGTTTCATGCTGCCATCAGCTTTTTGGTATTGTTCTTATTTTTAGCGGTGCTGGGGCATGCCTTTACGCTTTCAATGCTCTGGTTACCTATTGTGTTACTCCCATTTTTATTTTTGATTATGGGCTTGTCTTGGTTTCTCGCTTCTTTAGGCGTGTTTGTGCGTGATATTGGCCAAATTATTGGTATGTTAATGACGGTACTTATGTTTATGTGTCCTATCTTTTATCCCCTATCGGCATTACCTGAAGAGATTGGTCAGTATTTATACCTTAATCCCCTAACGTTGATTGTTGACCAAGTACGTACGGTGTTAATTACCGCTGGCCAACCTGATTGGCTTAATCTGGGGTATTACAGTCTTATTTCACTCTTCTGCGCTTGGAGTGGTTGGTTTTGGTTTAGTAAAACACGTAGAGGCTTTGCTGATGTCTTGTGATCCCGTGATTAGCCTTAAAGGTGTTGATAAGTGTTATCAGCTATATGCACAACCGATTGACCGCCTGAAACAGTTTGTATGGCGAGGTAAACGTAATTTTTACCAAGATTTCTGGGCATTACGTAATATTAATTTAGATATTAATGCGGGTGAAGTCATTGGTATCGTGGGTTGTAATGGTGCGGGTAAATCGACCTTATTGCAGTTAATTTGCGGTACCTTATCGCCTAGTGCGGGGAACATTACCGTTAATGGCAGAATTGCCGCTTTACTAGAGCTAGGTGCTGGCTTTAACCCTGAATTTAGTGGTCGCGAAAATGTCTGGATGAATGCGGCGATTTTAGGGTTATCTGATACGGAAATTGGCGAGCGCTTTGATGATATTGTTGCATTTTCAGGCATTAGTGATTTTATTGACCAGCCTGTTAAAACTTATTCCAGCGGTATGTACGTACGCTTGGCCTTTGCGGTGGCTACCAGTGTCGATCCGGATATTTTAATTATTGATGAAGCACTCTCGGTTGGTGATGGTGCTTTTGCGCGCAAATCGTTTGACCGCATTATGCAATTAAAAGCCGCGGGTAAAACTATTTTATTCTGTTCACACTCGCTTTATCATATTGAGGCTATTTGTGATCGAGCTATTTGGCTTAATCGTGGCGTGATGGAAAAACTGGGGGAACCACCAACGGTTATTAGTGCATATGATTTATTTTTAGCTTCACAAACACCAGAACCTGAACAAGGCGAAGCATTTTCTGTTGATATTAATAATTCAACACCAGGTAGTGCGAGAATTACTAAGGTTGAGTGTCGTGCAAATAATCAATTAAGCCGAGTGTTAGCCTTACAGTCATTAAAAACGACGCTCTCAGTGACCGTATTTTTTTCTGCTGATGTAAATCTGCCCACGCCATCAGTAGCAGTTGTTATCGTGACAAAAAATGAAACATTAGTGACGAGTGCCAGTTCAAAAAATGATAATGCAGAATTAACTAAAGCTGCAGATGGTACAGGTTCTGTAACACTGGTTATTCCTAAGTGTCCGTTACTAAAAGGTGAATATTATATTAATATATTTTTAGCCTGTGAACGTGCTTTACATGTTTATGATCATGCGGGGCATGTTGCTGAATTATGCGTATCCCAATTAGGTCTTGAACAAGGCTTTATTAGCATCCCTCATACTTGGGAGTCTTAGATAAGCTGTATTGATATTATTTATTACTATTATTTTTTAAGTGAGTTTTTATGGAGCTATCTGATTTGGGACGTTGTTATCGTTCCTTTTTACGCTATCTTTCTTATATATCTAAATTACCTCTTTCTGTAGCTTATTACGTGACACCCTTTCTTGCATGGTATGGATTTAGTCCTATTCGGCATGAAGAGTCATTAGTTAAACAAGCATTGAGTGATTCCGGACGTAAATTATCCCCCTCAGATTGGCAAAAACTGTGGCGTAGGCGGTTAGCAGATCATGCTATTTTTTGTCTTAATATTTTTAAACATGCTTCTTTTGATGAGGCATGGGTAAAAAATCATGTTTCTTTTGATAAAGAAGGTCTACAAGCACTTGATGATAGTAAAAGTATTTTATTTTTAACTTATCATAATGCTTATTCGCATACTTTATGTGTTGCATTAGGGTCTTCCGGGTGGCGAGTGAATGCTTTTGTTGCCTCTGAAGAAACATCCCCTATCTTTGAGTTTGTAGGTTCCTATATTCGCCAACTGCATGCAGGATGTGTCAGACATTTTAAGGGCGGTAAATATCTATTTTTTGATCAAAACAGCGTGGGAGCCAGTTTAACTAGACGCGCTTTGGCTGATGGTGGGGTACTGGTTGCGACCAATGATCTTAACAATGCATCCAAGAAGTCTCCCTCTATTAAATTCTTAGGGCGTGTTATTAGACCACCAATAGGTAATGTTAAATTAGCTTGTAAAATGGGGGTTCCCATTGTGGCCGGCGTAATGGTGCGTGATGGAGGTCATTATCAACTTATCTATCGGCAACTAGATAGTCATCAAAATATTGAGGCAATCATGACAGAGTATTTTGATTTCCTCACTGAACTATTGACTAAATACCCTCACTTTTGGGATGGCTGGAACTGGTTTTCTTCTTTACCTAGCGAGGTCCCCGAGACTATAAATGACTAAATCTCTCAATTTAACCAGACTATGGCATAAAGCCCATAGCCATTTGCACCCCTTTAACGAGCATTTGGCTATCACTGATAAAAGTAATTTCACCTGCCCTATTTGTACTAAAAATAATGCCTTTAAACTGACAGTACAAGTACGTTTTGGAGAACATACTTGGGAAAGTGCCGAACCTATTTATTGCCCTGATTGTCATGAATATAGTTTGTTGGATGTCCCAAGCAATAAGTTACCTGTTACAGCCGTTGATGCAAGATTATGGTCAGCCGAACCGACCTTTTTAAATATTGAACCGACGACACGCTGTAATTTTAATTGTTGGTATTGTGTCGGTCGACATATGCAGCAAGAAGATATTAAAGTTGAAAACTTCGCTCAAGTTTTAGATAACTTCCCAACCGTTAAAACTATTGCTCTTGTAGGTGAAGGCGAGCCATTAATGCATAAGGGCTTCTTTGATATGGCGTATATGGCCAAAGAGCGCAATGTACGGGTGATGATTATTTCTAATGGCTCAACCTTAAGTACAAGTATTGTTAAGCAGCTATGCGAAGCTGAAGTGGCTTATATCGGAATTTCTATTGATTCTATTGATCCTGAGGTCTTCGCCAGTTCGCGTATTGATGGCAAATTAGAGCAAATTTGGCAGGGTATTCAGCGTTTACGTGAATATCGCGATGCCAATGGGTTTCAATATCCTAAAATTGGTTTGAAAGGGACTTTATTCTCGTATAACAAAGATGAATTACCTAGCATTGTAGCTATGGCCAAGTCTTATGGGGTGGAGATATTTGAGTCATTTCAAGCTTTAAATCCGATGAGTACTTATATTCCTATTTACCCAGAAGCGTCACTGAATGAAGTAGAACATATTGATGCAGTGGCGCATACGATCAACCAAGATAGCTTACAAGCAACAAAGCAACTACTTCCCTTTGCCGAGTTTTGTGCGGATGAAGGCATAGAAATAGACAAGAATGGTAACGCTAATAATGTACGTAATAACTGTGATGAGCAGTGGGTTTACTCTTTACTGAGCGGTGATATAACGCCTTGTTGTCAAATTAAAACGCCGATTAGCCCTACTTGGAATTTATTTAACTATTCCTTAACAGATATTCTAAGTGATCATCAATACGAAAATACCCGCTTCAATCTTTGGAATGGTATTTTTCCCTCTTATTGTGATGGTTGCTGGAAGACACGTTGATAAAGGATAACAATCCTGCCATGGATTTATTATTGGCTGAATTACCGGCAGCACCCGGTAGTGTCGTTTCGAGTGGTTTAACGTTAAATGAGGATTTGGGCTATCAAATATTGGATTTTTCAGCCTTGCAAGAGTCAGAAAAATCACTTACAAATATCAGTGCAATAGTGCTTTATAAACCTAATTTCAGCATTGATCCCTTACAATTTTTTACTCAGGTTTTAGAGCTGCTAGCATCGAATGGAGTACTCTTAATAGTAGAGACCTTTGCAACCCGTTTTAGTACTGTTGGAGTCAGTAAGCTCAATTTATTAAGTGATTTTTTAATTTTAGCGACTCGCTTTAATTTTAAGCTAGAACTTAAGCATACTTTAATGATTGATGAGCAAAAGCAACAAGCAACGGTATTATTAAAATTTAGCAAAGGGCCTTACCCTAAATGGCGCTTATCTTATTTGGATATATCTGATACCAAACGGATGCTGGGCTTATTTGAAAACACTTTTCATCATGTGATGTCATTAGCTTTACGACAATGGAAATATGCCCATCCCGATTCATTGACAGTATGCGTTTGGGAGGAGGACAAATTAATTGGTTCTTTAGGTGGCATGCCCCGTAAGGTCTTATTTTTTGGTCAGCCGCAAACAGCCGTGCAAATTGGTGATGTAATGGTTGATGTGAGCAAACGTGGGATCTTAACGAAAACCGGGCCATTTTTTCGCATGACCGCTACCTTTCTGGAACGCTGTGCCGGTTTTGGCAAACCTTTTTTATTCATTTTTGGTTTTCCGAATGAACGCCATATGCGTTTATCCGAGCATTTGAATTTTTATAAAGAGGTCGGCAGGCTACTGGAATTCTCATGGCCTACTTTAGCAACCCCCCCTAGCTTTTTTACTTATTTAAGCCCTGTTAATCATCATAATATTAATGCACTGACGCTGACTATTAATCGCCTATGGGACTTAATGGCGGCTGATTTACAAAACCATGTTGTGGGTATTAGGGATTGGCAATATATATTAAACAGATACCTGCAGCACCCTGAAAATAGCTACCAAATATTTTTGATTAAACATAAGCTGACCCGAAAAGTAACCGGTCTAATAGTTGTCCATGTACAAGCTGATCGGTGCAATTTAATGGATATTATTGCGCCTCTAGCGACTATTCCTACATTATTGCTACATGCTCGTTATCTCAGCAAGACTTTGCACTGTGAGTGCTTAATTTGTCAGATATCTAATTCCTTTGCGGAACATTTTAAAACAGCATCCTATCAGCAAGAATCTCTCTCTATTCCTATTGCCAAAGATACTTGGGGAGCAGGGCCTGATTATAAGGATTTGATTGATGCTTGGTGGCTAATGAGCGGCGATATGGACTTTAGGTAAAATAATATTACTTTATTTTACAATAGCATAAATCGATACTTAGACAGATTTATGGTGATATAACGAGTAAAAGGCGGTAGATCAGAATTTATCATTGACTCAAAGTTCGGATATAACAATCTCCATTTTCTATCAACAAAATAGCAAGTCTAAATAGCCTGAAAAACAGCTGTACAAATTTTATACAATTCCTTGTATCCTGCATTATTAATAGTGCTGTAAGAGTTACGCAAAAAATATGCACAATGTTATCCACAGAAAATGTGCATAACTGACAGGGTGGTTGATAACAGCTTGTTGATAGCAATAAGCTGTTGCCTAGTTGCCCACAGATTATGCAAACCTATTACACAGATTTATAAAGGGGCTTTAGGCTTTGTATTGATAGGCTTTAGTTGGGTTATACAGATAAAAAGTTAGGCTTAATAGTAATAATCAGGGAAATTAAACAACTCGCCAACTGGCTGTAGAATTGTGTTTGTTTTGAGAGGCGATGACTTAATATTGATCCTATTATTTTAAGAATTTTGTTGGTGATAAAGCGTGAATTGACTCATAGAAACGGTTCACCTTCATTAGCGACTGATTTTATATGTTTGATAAAATACTGTTTCTTCTTTTTTTATTTTTTTATTTTTTCTTTTTTTAGAGAGCTGTATACCCTTATTTAAAAGGTCTTCAGAACTTATGTCTAGACGTATTTATGGTTATACCTAGACGTATTTATGGTTATACCTAGACGTATTTATGGTTATGCCTAGACAAATTCATGGTATTATAAGACATTATATTTAAAAAAATGCTAGGTATTTTGTGGATAACTCAGATAAGTTAGTTGTTGTAAAGCATAACTCAATTGTTGATGCTGGTTATAAGTTAAGTATTTATGAAAATAGAATATTACTTATTTGCATTAGTCAAATTAACTCAATGGGAGAAATAGGTTTAAATGATGTTTTTACCGTTAGAGCCCAGGACTTAATTGGTTTAATTGGCTTAGATGATAAAAATACCTATAAGCAATTACAAAATGCAGTTAATAGGCTCTATGAAAGGTCAGTTACTATTGAGTTACCAAATGATGAAAGACTAAAAGTACGTTGGGTTTCTTCTATTAAATATATTAAGCAAGAGGGCACAGTAGAATTGAAATTTGCCCAAGATATGATCCCTTATATTTCACAGATTAGGCGTGAATTTACCCAATATAGGCTCAACAATATATTAATGTTTACATCTAATTACAGTATTAGAGTGTATGAATTGTTAGTAAAATGGGGAGGAAAAGAGAAAGTTATTACCGTGAATGAACTTAAGAAAAAATTCCAAATTCAAGATAAATATAAAAATATAGGTGATTTTAAAAAAAGGGTATTAGATATAGCCATTAAAGAAATCAACCAATATTCAGACATGAATGTACAGTACAGCCAGGTTAAACAAGGGCGCAATGTTACAGGGTTAAAATTTGAGTACAGCCTAAAGAATTCTGTGACAAAAAAAACTAAGCCTACCTTTCATGACAAGGTCAATGGTATTAGCAAATCCTATATTGAAAAACATGCACGTAGAGGCGAGAGCTATTCACAAGCAGCCGATAGATTAACTAAGTTAAAAAATAGCCTCTAAAGCACTTTATTGTGTTTCTGATATTGTATAAATTTAAGTTGGGAGGGGGCTAATATAAGACGGAATAGATTTTAGCCATAAAGAAAAATATTTATGGTCAGCAAGAGGAAATTTAGAGAGTAATAAAGATAATTTTTATTTGCCACTCATGATATATGTAGTTAAAGTTATTTTTCTCTTTTTTTATTTTTTTATTTTTTTCTTTTTTAGGTGTTTGAATGGCCTTATTTTAAAGGGATGTAGAGGGGATACCACGACCAAAAGGCGGTTATACCACGACCAAAAGGCGGTTATACCACGACCAAAAGGCGGTTATACCACGACTAAAAGGCGGTATACTAAGACTCAATCTTTTAATAAAGTCTTGCTATTATTGTGGATAACTTTAAAAACAAACTAACAGTCGTAAAACATAACGATATTGTAGAAGCTGGGTATCGTTTAAGTATTTATGAAAGCAGAATATTACTAACTTGTATTAGTAAAATAAACTCAATGGGGGAAATCAATAACGAAGATACTTTTTTGGTTACTGTAGAAGACTTAACAGATTTAGCTAACTTAGATACTAAAAGTGCATATAGAAACTTACAGCAGGCGGCAAAAAGGCTATATGGCCGATCTGTTTCTGTGCAATTACCAGAAAATAGAACTCTTGATACTAGATGGGTATCATCTGTCGAATACATTCCAAATTCTGGAGCTATAGAACTACAATTTTCTCAAAAGATCATCCCGTACATATCGCAAATAAGAAGAGATTTCACTCAGTATCGCCTTAAAAATGTCTTAATGTTTAAGTCAAATTACAGTATCAGAATTTACGAATTATTGGTGAAATGGGGTGGTAATGAAAAGACTATTGAAGTTGAGTGGTTAAAAAAGAGATTTCAACTCGAAAATAAATATAAAAATATTGGTGATTTAAAACGAAAAGTTATTGATATAGCGATGCTTGAGATTAATACACACTCTGATATGTGGGTGAATTATAGCCAAATTAAGCGAGGCAGAAATGTTATAGCATTCAAATTTGAGTATGGGCTCAAGAACCCACCTAAACATAAGTTTACCAATAACTTTAAGGATTCTATCAATGGCATTAGTAGAGCAGAGATCGATAAAAATGCGCGTGTAGGGGAAACCTACTCAGAAGCGGCTGCCAGGTTAGCCAAACTGAAAAAACACTAGCTAAATTATTTTTTCATTAACATTTTGTATATTCATTTCCGATACCTAGGTAGATAGAGGACTTTTACCCAAGATTGCTATATGGTACGCAGTCTTGAAAAATAAGCTTATTACCTTACTGCCCTTAGCCTTTCATAACCGTTTTCTCTTTTATTTTAAAAACACTATGCCTGTTACCAGTGAATCTGCTTACTTACCTTTTGCATCATCTCCCTTGCCCAAAGGACCTTGGCTTGTATTAGCACCACACCCTGATGATGAAACCTTCGGTATGGGCGGCACTTTATTACTGGCTCAAGCGGCTGGTGTTAGCGTTGATATCATTTTTGTAACCGATGGCGGCAAAGGGGGGGGGCACCAAGAAAACTTGGTCGAAACACGTGAGCTTGAAGCGCAAACGGTTGCTGATCAACTGGGTATTCGTAAGGTGTATTTTTGGCGTGAAGTTGATCGTGAGTTAATGCCGGCTCAGCATCTTATTCATAAACTAAGCGATTTCATGCAGCAATCGCAGCCTGCAACAGTTTTTTTTCCGGCACCATCAGAACCCCACCCTGATCATCGTACTACTGCAGTACTTGCTTGGGAAAGTTTGCGCTTAAGTGATTTCCCTGCGACCCCAATCAGCTATGATATTTCGGTACAAGGCCATACGAATTACTTAATTGATATTAGCCAGGTTGTGACCGCGAAGCGTGAGTTAATGGCGGAGTATAAAAGCCAGCTATCTGAAAATTTATATATTGATCGCCTTATTGCTTTAAATAAAGCCCGTACCTGGTCATTGCCACACTCTGTTTCGCATGCTGAATCGTTCTATCAATGGCCGAAGGAGAATAGACCCTTAAATGCATTGGTTTTGAGTTTAGCGGCTCAAGACTCTTCATTACAAGCTTTACCGGAGAGTTTACCGTTAATATCCGTTATTACTCGCACCCAAAACCGGCCGGAATTTCTACGTGAGGCAATTCGCTCGGTTGCTGGGCAAACCTATCAAAATATTGAATTGATTGTGGTAAATGATGGCGGGAATAATTGTGCAGAGCTTGTACGTGAAGAGGCTACCGGGAATATACAACAATACCACTACCACCCTATTGACTCCCCAGCAGGCAGATCTAAGGCGGCGAATATTGGTCTTGATCTTTGTACCGGGGATTTCATTATCTTTTTGGATGATGATGATTGGCTTGCAGCAGAGCATTTAAACAAATTAATGACGGCGATGCTCCGACACCCCGAAATTAAGGTGGTTTATACCAGCGTGCAATGTGTTGATGCCGATAGAAAGGTATTACCTATTTATTTTCAAAATAAATTTGATGCAACACGCCTTTTATCCGGTAATTATATTCCGATTCATTCCGCTTTATTTTCTCGTGCTTTGTTAAATCTTGGCTGCCGAATTGATGAATCTCTTAGCGTCTATGAAGATTGGGATTTCTGGATTCAGGCTTCTATGCTGACTAACTTTTTATTTATCGATGGGGTCAGTGCTTTTTATAGAAGTACCGGCCAATCAGATGTGGGCCTTAATAGTACCGATATACCTCAAAAAGAACATGCTGGCTTAGTGGTATTAAAAAAATGGTTACCTAAATTATCAGGAAAGCAGTTAACAGCATTGTCGGATAAGTTGCAGCAAAGTTATCAAAAAGATATTGATTTTCAAAACCAGATGACAGCATTACAAGATAAAGATATTGAGCTTCAAAACCAAGTTAGTGTATTACAAGATAAAGATATTGAGCTCAAAAACCATGTTAGTGCATTACAAGGTAAAAAGGAAGAGTTACAAAATCAAACTATAGCATTACAAAATAAAGAGATAGCGTTACAGCGCAAAAATACAGAAATAAAAAACCAAGAGGCAACGTTAAAAAAACAAATTCAACAAATTCTTGACCAAGAAAATAACATTGCTGAGCTACAGCAAAATATCGCCAATAAAGAACACGAAATACAAGAAAGTGCACAACTTGTTGAGCATATTCTTAGCTCTACTACTTGGCGGATGACCTTACCTTTAAGAACGATATTGCACCAACGCAAAAGAGTATTGCATGCAGTCAAACTTATAAAGCCTGCGATTAGTTTAGGAGGTGGTTTACAACCTACCGCTAAAAAGGCAATTAACCTATATCGTCGTGCCGGTTTCGCAGGCATAAAAGCAGGTTTTAGAAGAATCGCAGAATCTAGTGAACAGACCAATACAATATCGGCTATCGTCCCGGAAATTTTTAAGCAGAGTACTGGTTATCCGGCGCATGAAATTCTAGAGACAAGAATCTTAATTATTGCAGAACTGAGTATTCCGCAATGTAAAAAATACAGGGTGACTCAAAAACAGAAAATGTTTGCAGATTTTGGAGTCGAATGTACGGTGCGTAATTGGCATAATTACGATGATTGTATTAACGAACTAGCAACCCATTCTTTAGTTATTTTTTACCGTGTCCCCGCGTTTCCAACTGTCCTAAAAATTATCGATGAAGCCAAGCGCCTACAGATAACCACGCTATGGGAAGTTGATGATTTAATCTTTGATAAACAGATATTGGCAGGCAGTAAAACATTAGCGCAACTCGATAAGGCTACTTTTGATGGTTTATTGGATGGTGCCATTCTTTACCATAAAGCGATGCTGGCTTGTGATAAAGGCATTGCCTCTACTGCCGAACTGGCTGTAGCCATGCGCAAGGAAGGCTTAAGTGAAATCTTTATTGTGGAAAATGCCTTAGATGAACAAACGTTGGTTTGTGCTAATAAGATTAATGCAGCGGTACAGAAGCCAAAAGATAACGTGATACGGATCGTCTATGGCTCCGGAACCAATACCCATGATGTTGATTTTGCAGAGGTGTCAGCTGCATTACTACAAATACTGAATACCTTTCCGGAGGTTAGATTACGTATTATTGGTACATTGGAATTACCCATTGCCTATAACGCATTGTCTACACAAATTGAGCGTATTCCATTTTGTTCATATGAAGAATATTTGGGTTACTTAGCCGAATGCGACATCAATTTGGCACCCTTAGAAAATTATATTTTTAATGAAGCCAAAAGCAATATTAAGTTTATTGAAGCCTCGGCCGTTAAAATACCCTCGCTGTGTTCACCACGCTCTGCTTTTACCTGTGCCATTCAACAGGGCGAAAATGGTTTCTTATGCGCCCAGGAAAAGGACTGGTTGCACGCGTTAACCTTACTCGTCACTGATGGTAATTTACGGATAAAAATGGGCTCAGCAGCTTATACGTCTACTTTAGAACACTATGCACCCGAACATATTGCTGCACAACAACTTCTACCTATCGTTACTAAATTTAAGAGAAAAATAGCCCAAAAATCCAAAATATTGGCCGTTAATATTTATTACGCACCACAGTCTTTTGGTGGAGCCACTATTGTTGCCGAAGAAACCAATAGGATTTTCAATGATAACGGTGAATTTGAAGTGTCTGTGTTTACGACTTTACCAATCGATATGGTAGCTGCTTATCGTTTAAGGCGTTATGAAGTGGATGGTATTAATATATTTGGTCTTGGTTTACCTAATATGCTGTCACCAACGGAACAGTTTGAAAACCCACATGTTGTTAATGAATTTTCTAAAGTACTAACCGCTGTCCGGCCCGATATAGTACATATTCACAGTATTCAAGGGATTGGGGTCTCAATCATTGATCTTTGTATCAGCAAAGGGATTAAATATGTCATTACGCTACATGATGCCTGGTGGATTTGTGGTCGACAATTTATGATCAATCAACAGGGAGCTTATTGTCATCAACAAAAAATTGAACTCTCTGTTTGTGATAACTGCATTGATGATGCCGGTTTAAATAGATTAAGACAGGCAAAACTAAGGGAAATATTTAGCCAAGCAGCACTATTATTATCTCCCAGTCAGTTTTTTGCTGATTTATACCTTAAAAATGAGATTGTTCCCAACCAGATTGTCGTGAATAAAAATGGTGTCTTAAAACCTACAACCCACCTGCAACGCATACGTACGCAAGAAACACTTTCATTTTGCTATGTTGGTGGCAATACCGAAATAAAAGGCGTTGATATTATTAAACAGACCTTTGCAAAACTCGCAGGGCCAAAGGTTAAGTTAGTCGTTGTGGATAATGCGACCAATCTTGGTTTTTCATCTTATCCTGCTGATTTTTTCACCGATATCAATAATATTGAAGTAGTGCCTGCCTATACTCAAAAAACCATTGATGAATTTTTTGCGAGTATTGATGTACTGCTGTTTCCTACGCAATGGAAGGAAAGTTTTGGTTTAACCATTAGGGAAGCACTGGCCAGAAACGTTTGGGTGATTACCACGGATGCTGGTGGTGTAGTGGAAGATATAACACCTGGTGTAAATGGCCTTGTTGTGCCGTTTAATGATACTGGCGCAGCTTTTACTGAAGCTGTTCGGGAAACCATACAGTTTTACCAAAAGTTTAAAATAGGTTCCGAAATTTCTCTGGAAACCAAAACCATTACTTGGTTTGAAGATCAGGCTGATGAATTAATGAACCTATACCGACAAGTCATTGCACAAGCATAATTAGGTTATCTTATGAGTGTATTTGCCGTCGTTGTCACCTATAACCCTTGTCTTGATACTCTGAAAGAACTGTTGCATGCCTTAGTGCCACAAGTTGATGCGGTCACGATGATTGATAATAATTCAACTGCGAATATTGACACATGGCTTGAGCAACAACAGCTAGAGACAGTGAGTATACAAAGTTTAACAAGCAATAAAGGCATCGCAACGGCGCATAATAAAGGCATCACCTGGGCTAGAGAACAACAAGCTGAGTTTGTGCTATTGCTGGACCAAGATAGCATTCCTGCAAATGATATGGTGGCTGAATTATTAACCGTTATGAAGAAAGATACTAATATTGCTGCTGTTGGCCCCAAGTACTTGGATATAAAAGGCAGCCATCAATCACCGTTCGTTAAATTAATAGGCCGAAAATTACATCGGATTGCCTGTGCTGATAATGAAATCGTAGCTGTTGACCATTTAGTCAGTTCCGGCAGTCTCATTTCCATGGCTGCGTTGCACAACATTGGTGATATGCAAGAGCAGCTATTTATTGATTATGTGGATACTGAGTGGTGTTTACGAGCCATTCATAAAGGTTATGCGCTATTTGGAGTAGGAGCGGCACAAATGGCACATAGTATTGGTGATCAACAAGTGAGTATTTTTGGGCGTAAGCTCGCGGTACATTCGCCGTTACGACAGTTCTATGTTGTCCGTAATGGTTTATGGCTACTACGCCAGCCCTGGGTTTCTTGGCATTGGCGCTACATGGATATACAGCGCTTATTTCTGATTTATATTACCTACTCTTTGTTTATCGGTAAACGGCTACAAAATTGGCAGATGATGAATAAAGGGATATGGCAGGCTATAACAGGAAAAATGGGAGCCTATCAATAATAGCCTCTGTATTTTGATATGACGACAAATTGATCGTTCCCTCCATTTTTTTCTCTTTTCTATATATCTTGTTTTCTTACTTGTTTACAGAGTATTTTTTTTATTTAAAATCAATATGATATATGTCTAACTATTACATATTGCCGCCAACGATTACAGATCCCTGTAAATACAGCTCTTAACTATTACATATTACCACTAACTATCACTGTAATAGTTAAAGGATATAATTACTTAAGGTATTGAAGTATATAGATATAATTGTTTTATGTTGTAATGACGACAAATTGATCGTTAAACAACGACAGATTGATCGTTACATGACGACAAATTGATCTCATATGACGACAGATTGATCGTAAACAACGACAATTATATTTTTGTCGTTGTTTATCCGTTTAAATCACTGTATAGTTAGACATAAATTATTGTCTGTCGTTATATTGATTTGAAAAATACCGCTCATCTAACTGTTGTTAAATCTAATAAAGTAATTGAAGCTAGTTATTTATTAAGTCTTGCAGAACAACGCGTGTTACTAGCCTGTATTGCTCAGGTTGATTCTATGACAGAGTTAACGGAAGAATATCAATTTGAAGTTTCAGTTGCCGAAATTATTGATTTAGTTGGTTTAGAAAATGAATCTAATGCGTATCGAGATTTAAAAAAATCAGCAGAAAAATTATATAGTCGTAGTGTAACGATTGATGATCCTGACCCTAAAACCCCACAGATAACACAACGTAAAACTAGGTGGATTAGTAGTATTGGCTATCTTCCAGGAGAAGGTAAATTAGTATTAAATTTTGCCACTGGAATTATTCCTTATATTTCTAAACTATCTAAAGAATTTACTCAGTATAAACTTAAACACGTTGCTAAATTTGAAAGCATTTACTCCATCCGATTATATGAATTATTAGTGCAATGGAGTTCTGCTGGGGAACGTGAAATTGAGGTTGACTGGTTAAAAACACAATTCCAAGTCAATAATAAATATAGTCGTTTAGGGGATTTAAAAAAACGTGTTATTGATCCTGCTATAAACGAAATTAACGAACATTCCAATATTTGGGTGCGATATAGTCAAAGAAAAGTGGGTAGGAGAGTGACACACTTTCAGTTTCAATTTGGTTTAAAAGAAAAAGAAAGGAAAGGATTATCAAATGAAGAAATTAATCGCTCTGGAGAAACTAAAGCAGCTGTCATTGCTCGTTTAACAGGAACATCACTAACAGACTTTGCTAAGCCTGGAGAAAGTTGGAATGAGGCGTTAGAGCGTAAGAAAAAACTAAAGTAGCTCCACTTAAAATTGAGTAGAGCCATCTAAATTCTAATGTCTATTTCTGCAACCAACCATTAATCTCTTCCAAGCTAGCATAACTGATATCACCCGTTACCCGCTTAAAGCGCGTTTTATGTTTAATATAAGCATACTTAGCTTGCAATAAATCACGGTTAGCTTTAAAAACTCTGGTTTCTGAGTTGATAATATCACTCATTACATTCACACCATGCTTAAACCCCTTTTCCATCGCATCCCTAGATTTTCGCGCAGATTTAAGAAATTTTAGCGAAGATTTAATTTTTCTATAACTCGCATTGGTTGTTAAAAAAGCATCGCGAGTTTCTTTAATGGTTTCTCTGAGTACTCCGATATGCTCCTGCTTAGCCATTTCCATTTGGTAGCTGGCTTCTTTGGCTTGGTAATAAGTGGTACCACCGCTAAAGATAGGTAAGGTTACATTTAAGCCAATTACCTGGGTATCACTCTTGGGTTGTTGGGTACCTTGGAAACCGGTATCGGTCATATAATGATTAAAGCGAAAATTAATTGTGGGTAAATGACGAGATTTTTGTTCTGCCACAAAATCACCTGCAACCGCAATCGCTTTCTTCTTGGCACTAATATCCGGATTAAGTGCTTTCGCTTTCTCTATCCAAGTATTAATATCCCCTGTTAAAGGCTGGTAATTAATGTCGGTACTTAAAGGTCTTAAGTCATCCAAAGGCTGCCCCGTTAACTCAAACAGGCGTTCACGGGCAAGACTGAAATTAGTTTGTACTTCAATTTCATGCGCTTTAATACCATCAAGCTCAGCTTCCATATCTAGCACATCGGTGATTTTTATCACGCGTTTGGCATATTGCTTGTGCAGCTGCTCAACCTTTTTTTCAGTCGCTATTTTTTCCTTTTCCACTAACAATAAATTGTCAGCTTCTTCCAAGACACTAAAATACCGATCAACCACATCAAATAATAAAGTTTGTTCAGCACTTAACCCTTCTGCTTGATATTGTTCGGTGATTTTTTGATGTTTCTGCCAGTTCCAATATTTTTGCACATCCATGAGTGACTGCGTGACACTAATATTGTAATTCATGCCCTCATAATTCCTGTTGGCAATACTCTTACTTTCAAATTGACGGTAATTTTTGGAGATTCCCCCTGAAGCATTAATTTGCGGCAGTAAAGCTCCACCGGCTTGGCCTTGTTGCGCATCACCGACTTGTATCTTCAATTTTGCTAATTGTAAGGTCGGGTCAGCTAATACCGCCTTTTGATAAACGCCTAATAAATCTTCGGAAAATGCATTTGAAGATAACAGTATTAACGCACAGCTCCCTGCTTTCAGTATTTTAATCATCATTAATCTTCTATAAAACCACGTGCAAACGCATTGGATACCGGTTGGGTTAAATATTCAAATACTGTACGTTCACCTGTATTAATCAATACTTCCGCAGGCATACCTGGTAATAATTCAAAACCTTCCAACTTAACCAAACTTTCAGGGGTTAATTCTATTTGCGCACTAAAGTATGGCATGCCTGTTTGTTCATCCATTAACCGATCTGCCGAGAGCGTAATCAATTTACCTTCGACAACAGGTGTTAAAGCTTGTTTAAAGGCACTTAACCTAACTTGCGCTACTAAGCCTACATGCACCCGATCAATGTCCATAGGCGAGACACGAGCGTCCACAATCAACTCTTCATTTTGCGGCACAATATCTAAAATAGGCCGACCGGGTAAAATAACACCGCCTTCCGTATGAATCATCATCCCCATAGCACGCCCGCCAACAGGTGCACGAATTTCGGTACGGACTACTTTATCGCTTAAAGCTGTGACCCGTTCTTCCGCATCAATTAACTTAGCGTTGGTTTCGCCTAGTTGTGCAGCAATGCCTTCTTGGAATTCTTTGGCTATTTGTAAGATTTGTAATTTGGTTTCGCCAATTTTAATATTGGTACTGGCTATATCGGCTGTTAACTCAGCAATTTCCCCTATTTTCAAGGTATGGCTACGTTGTATATCTCTTAAACGACTTCTATCGGCAAATCCATCACTGAGCAGCTCTTTTAAGTCATCAATTTCTTCTTGATACGAAGCAACTAGGGATTGACTACTCAATTGCTGCTGCTCCAAACCTTCTATTTTGAAATGTAATTGCTCAACACGCTGTTTTAAAACCGAGGTTTCACCTTGATAACTGCTTTTTCTGGTTAAAAATATTTGCTGTTGAATCTGTTTGGCTTTTGCCGCACGGACACTATCCGTATGCAGTGCTTCCGGATAAGTTATTTGCTTGGCCAAGTCTCTTTCTGCCACTAAGCGCGCTTGCTGAGCCAATAAAGAAATATAAAGCCCTTTGCTAATCTCTAATTGGGCATTTATTTGGGTATCATCCAGTTTAATCAATACATCGCCGGCATTAACCAAATCACCTGCTTTTACAAATAATGTTTTAACAATACCGCCATCCAAATGCTGTATTGATTTCTTATGTGATTTTACTGCAATAACACCAGGTGCTAATGCAGAGCTATCAATAGGCGCAGTGACCGACCAAACTCCAAAAAAACCGACTGTTGAAAAGACAATGACTAAACCAATATTTCTAATGGGAGCGTAATCTGTTTTTAATTCACCGATCTCAAGAGCTTGTTCAGCTTCCTCTTCTGAAGTGTCTTTTTGCCACAGTTGTTTAAAAAAATTCATCAAATTGAAATTATTAGTATTCATATAAAGTGTTTAGACAACCGGAACAGTGACAGGTGCATTGACGCGAGGAGGCATTTTTTTAGTTTGCGCCGCAGCCGACTGCGCATTTTTTTGTATTTCAGCCAAGACTTTATCTTTATCACCATAAGCGGTGATAGTCCCTTCATTAAGAATTAATAAATTATCAACGTTTGCTAAAATATTACCGCGATGAGTAATAATGATAACCGTTGATTTTAGTTCCTTTAAACTTAATAAAGCCTTCCCTAATGCTTTTTCACCATCTTCATCCAAATTAGAATTAGGTTCATCCAAAACAATAATCTTAGGCGTGTCATACAGCGCTCTGGCTAAGCCAATCCGTTGTCGCTGTCCACCGGATAACTCTCCTCCTACTGCACCAATGATGGTGTCATAACCATCGGATAATTTAAGAATCATCTCATGCACATCGGCGATTTTGGCAGCGGCCACTACCTTATCGGCATCGACTTCATTAAAGCGTGCAATATTGTCACTGATACTGCCTTCAAACAGCTCAATATCTTGTGGTAAATAGCCAATATGAGGGCCTAAAGCTTCTCTATCCCAAGTAAAAATTTCTGCACCATCTAAGCGTATTTTGCCACTCGCAGTTGGCCAAATGCCTAATAAAGCGCGCACAAAAGTAGATTTACCTGCACCACTGGGCCCAATAATCGCAACAGAACTACCGGTTTCAATGACACAACTAACGCCTTTGATAATAGGATTTTTACTATCTGGTGCCATGACCACTGCATTTTCAACCGAAATAGTGCCCTCTGGAGCGGGTAATGGCATTTTTTCTTTATCAGCAGGGATGCTGATCAATAATTTATTTAAACGGCTATATTGGCTACGAGCAGCAATAAATCCTTTCCAAGTCCCAATCATCAAATCAATCGGTGCCAAAGCGCGACCCAATAAAATAGAACCGGCAATCATAAGACCTGGGGTGATTTCTTGTTGGATCACTAAATAAGCACCTAGACCTAAGATTAATGACTGTGAAGAAAGACGTACAATTTTTGAAATGGAAGCAATCAGACCCGCTCGAGAACTGGCTACCGATTGCAAACTTAAAACATCATAAGAATTACTTAACCAACGTTGCCGAATATTATCCAGCATACCCATCGATTCGATAACTTCTGCATTACGTAAGTTTTTATTAACTAATGCCCGTCCCGACATAGCCATACCATTGGCTTCATTTAAGGTATTTTTGGTCGCTTTTTCATTAATGATGGCGATGATCACTAAAATAATTGCTGTACCAGTTGCAGCAATACCGTACCAAGGGTGAAATAAAAACATCACAGCGATATAGAAGGGAATCCAAGGTGCATCAAAAAAGGCAAATAAGCCATTGCCTGTCATAAATTGCCTTAAAGCCGTTAAATCATCTAATGGCTGTGAATTAGCATTTTGACTGCCACTATAAAGCGAACGTTTATAGGTAATATTAAAAACTCGCTTATTCAATAGTGTCTCTAAACGAGTACTCACGCGGACTAAAATTTGTGAACGAATCGCTTCTAATGATCCTAAGGTAAGAAACAAAGCCATCATAATGATGGTGAGCATTAATAGTGTGGATTCATTTTGAGTAGGTACGACTCGATCATAAAGTTGTAGCATGTAAATAACAGGTACCAACATTAAAAAATTGATCACCATACTAAAACCGGCAGCGGATAAAAACGCACCTTTGCATAGCCCTAAAGCTTCTTGTAAATCAGACTTGTCCGCTGTATTCATTGTGTAAAGAGTTATCAGTAAATTTTTGCAATTATCGCATAGATATTGGGGCTGTATTTGTTTTTTAAACAGATAACAATGAGTTAAACAAGATAGCTGATGTTTATTATATTTATGGCACTGTTAGCCATATATTTTTAATTTTCCTGTTGTAGTTGTTTTTAATGTTTTAATTGTTTTAGTTGTTATCAGGGTCTTTTTCACTTTTAAAATTAATATCTTATAATCATAAATATGATCTGCTTGCTGTTAAATATGATCTGCTTGCTGTTAAATATGATCTGCTTGCTGTTAAATATAAACTACTTGCTGTATTATGCTAATTTTTAATAAACAATTTCTTTGGCTCTATGGATAATAATAAATTAGGGTTTATATATAGGCTGTACCTTAGCATATAAACCCTAATTAATAGTTTTAAATTTCAATAAGTTAAAGATAAGTATGATTTTTTTGCTGTTATCTTTTATTAAAAAATCAATAGGTTATTAATTTGTGATGAGAAAAAATAAAAAGGAATTACCTTCTTCGTTAATTGTTACTCAATCAAATAGTTTAGTTGAGGCTCGCTATAACCTATCATTAGGTGAGCAACGCTTAATTTTAACTATGATTTCTAAAATACAACCTGAAGATGAAGACTTTAAACCTTACCTTATTAGTGTAAAAGAATTTACTAAATGCCTAGGTATAGATACGAACTCAGCTTATCGAGAGTGTAAAAAAATTACGGAAAGATTATTAAGTCGAATGATAAATGTGGGTGAAGCAGATGGTTTATTACAAATAGGATGGCTATCATCTGCTAAATATATTGATGGATCTGGAGTGGTTAACTTAAGCTTCGACCCTTTACTTAAGCCATATTTGCTACAACTTAAATCCAATTTCACTAGTTGTAAACTGATGATGCTATTAAGTTTCAAAAGTCAGTACAGTATGCGTATGTATACCTTTCTAAAACAATATCAAAAGCTTAGAACACGAGAAATAGAGGTCGAATCTTTACGCGATATACTAGGTATCAGAACAGATCAATATAAGCTATATACTGATTTTAAAAGAAATGTCTTAATAAGAACCCAAAATGAGCTTGCTGAAAAAGCAGATTTATCGTTTGAATTTGAGGAAATAAAGTACAGCCGTCGCATTGCATCATTAATATTTACCATTACCTGCAATACAGAAAAAATACTACCTATATCACCAACACTTGTTCAGCAAAGTAATGATGATATACAGAAACTATTAGCCTTAGTTTTGCAAGAACATCAAAGTAAAAAAACGGTTATATCAGGTTTGCAGCAATACTTTAAAAAAGAAGGCTCTGCTTACGTTAAGCGTAATATTTTATACAGCAATCACAAAGCCGATAAATCCTATGCAGGTTTCTTGAATAAAGCCTTAAAAGAAGACTGGGGCTATGATTGGGAATTAGACCAACAACAAGTCATTAAAAATAAACCTAAAGAAGTTTGGGAGAGGCAAGGGTTTTCCAGTGAAGCTGCATATGATCAATTCATGTATCAACAGCAAATGGCTTCTTTAGGGAAAACTTAATCTGTTTGTGCCTGATTAGCTTCTTTTAAGAGTTTATAAATAGTCGAACGACCAATCTGCATTTGTTGTGCAATCTTGGTTACCCCAATGCCTTGTGCATATAAATCCAATACCTTCTGACGATCAATCGTACGCTTGCGGCCAAACTTTATACCCTTGGCCTGTGCCTCAACCCGGCCTTCTTGAGTGCGCTCCATAATTCGATGCCGTTCAGCTTGTGCTACCGCAGATAAAATAGTCACCATCATTTTTCCCATGGTTCCCTCGGTACTGATCCCCTCATCAAGAAAGCGTACTCCAACACCCAATGCATCAAATTTATTCAGGGGTTAATTAACCAAAAGATCGGTTTGTCACCAACCTTCTCTGAAACCTTTGCTATGCTTGCCATAAAGACTATACATCTCCTTTAAAATTATCGATAATATTTTCTAAAACCTTCTGAATATTAATAATATCTCCTCTGTTATAAAATTCATACTTTCCAATGAAGCTTATATGCTGCCAGGCAACAGGAGAAAAACGTATTATTTCTTTCGCTTTTTCTAGATCAATAGAACGATAGTGCTGATAAATCGTTGATAACAAGGTGGCATTGAAGAAGATCACGGTATTTGCAATTAACCGAATGGATTCTGCATTAATATCCAATTTGTGTGGTCTTTTTAAGTGCTAATGATGCCAAAATTCTTAAAATATTATCCCACTCTTTAATTATCAATGATTTGTTGATCTTTTTACTGGGCTTAACAATATGATGAGCATAGCTTTCAACAGTATCAAAACACACCAGATTATTATCCGACTTATCCCATAATTTGGTAAACCGTGGCATAAAACGATAGCCAAATAAATACATTAATGCGAAGTTGACACGGTTGATACTGTGCATATCACCAGAGACAGCGGTGATCTCAATATCAGACGTATTGCTTTCCACGATGTCCAGTAAGTAATGGCTTTCATGCTGGTTGGCACCTATGACTTTGAGGCAAAGAGGGAGGTGGTTAGCGTTGAGTGAGTATAAAACCACGCCTTTCATCATGCCAAAATACTTCTTTGAATAGCGTGATTTGATGGTGTTAAATTTTGTCGCAAACTTCTGACCATCAACACTGGCATGTACGCCATAATCTGATAGGTTATATTCACTAAAAATGGGGAGTTTGGCTGTGTGATTCATAACTACATCATTGGCAGCAGACAGTGTTTGATAGCGAATAAAGTTCTTACTGACATTATCAATCTCTTTAACATCACTGATCGCTTTCATTTTTTTTGACTCAATACCCATGGCAGCTGCAATAATACAGGCATGTATGGTTTCTGAAACAGGTTTTGATTTAGCGTATTTTGGTTGAAGATGAGAAAATGACTTCATAAATCCCGTGGCATCTTCTGAGAATTTCAGGATATCGCTAATACTGGAGACACGAAGCTTTTCATAAAACGGGCTATTCATTCCTTCATCTAAGCGTGTATAGGGGAGTGTCCATTTAACACGCTCTCCTTTTTTATTGTATTGTATTGTATTTTATTTTTAGGTGAGGGTTTTCACCATTATGAATATGTTGATTCACCTGAGCATACTTATCTTTTAGGTTAGACTGAAGCTGGTTTAGCAAATCTACAATATTGATGGATAGCAGGGGCATATTGAGTTGTTTCAAAATAGCCTGTTTATGCTTAGCCCAATATTCAACATCAATCAGTTCATCTTCCAATGCGCGATAACAGTGACTATCTTTAATAAAAACAGTGCCGTCAGCTATTCCTCTTTTTAGCTGCTTATAAACCATGCATTCATAACGATCCCCATCTACTTTTTTGATACTCTGCTGATCATCATTTTTAGTTTTGTAGGTAAGGTGTGTTTTTAAAGATTGAGGCAAGAAACCCAAGGGTATGTCTGCATAATTATAATCCTGAAAAGACTGCTTCCCACTCAGGTGCTGCCTAAAAAAATCAACTGCCTGGTTCATCTCATCATTAGAACTAGAAAATTCCAGTACCTTAAAAAGAGGTCTAATATTCTTTTTAATTGTTAACGAAATATGTCCATAGTATTCCCAGCGATAAAAGTCACGATCCATATTTGGCTTTTTAAAATCTTGCAGGAATTGTTTGTAATGGTCCTGGGGGATGACTTCAAAAGCCTTCTCTCTAACTTTATTATCAGGAATATGGTCATCTATATTAATGTTCATCACTTGCCATGCCTGATTTCTAAGCTGTTTATCCACAGCTTCTGCAATGTCTATTTTTGACCGCTGATACTCATCGGCTTTACTGTCATATAGCGTTACTTTCTGTATCAGGCTGGAAACCAGATTATCATTGATTTTTAATAACCGCCTATGCACATAACAGAGCAAGTAAAGCCGAACCAAATTTTTATTATTAAATCGTTTCAGTTCCTGGATGGTATAAAACTCAGCCAGATTGGCGTAATAGATAATATTCTGTTCGGATATTCCCAGTTTTGGCATCAAAGCTAAAGATTTATCATAAATCCCAATGATCAGCTGTTGTTTAGCAACGCTATTTTTAATTTCGGTAGTGCTGAAGTTCTTCTGGTCTTTTTTGATTAATATCAGGTTGTAAAATAGCTCGTCATTCTCTAGTAGTTTGTCTAATTCATTTCGTAACGCTTTACCTGCATCAGTGTACATCTTGTTGACTAGACGATTACACTCTTCTTTGAGAGCGGTAGAAACAATATATTGAAAACTTGAATAAGCAGGTCTTATAACATTCTGTTGCTGGCAATAAGACAGCAAGCCTTCCAGTATAAATCGTGAAAGTGAATGTGATTTAGCGAGTATTTTGGCTTGCTTGAGCAGTCGTTGCTGAAAAACAGAATCCGGGTTTTTCAGATTATATTTTGCCATAACCTGATCACGGTTAAGATAGTGATTTTTTTTGCTAATCTGCTTTTTAGGAAAGGGTTGGTTTGGGAAATAATGCAGTCTGATAAATTCAACATCCGCTTTCACTTTTTGAAAGCTGAACTGAAAAAAGATATTGATAGCTCGATAATATCCCAGTTGCAGGATGTAGTTAATCTTATAAGCCGTATTGTTTTCTAAAGTATCAAGATAAGCCAGGTCATCGCTATCAGGTGAAAAAAGGAAAGAGCGTTCTTCATCGTCAAGTCTGGGTATTGAATAGAGTGAGTCTATTTTATCTTGCGTTAAAATTGTCAGCCTGGCCATGCTTTTTTGTATAGGTGATAACGATCATTAATAGTCAGTCGTTTTGTATAGGTTTAATATATTATATATAGTAACCATACTGTATGCTTTTAAAGCATTTTTAGATTAACACTTACCAGCTGATAAAATCATGGCAAAAACACTCGCTTACTTAAGAGCTTCAACCGATAAACAGGAGACGAATAACCAAAAACTTGAGATTCTTGAATTTTCCAGAAAAAAAGAAATGCAAATTGATGACTATATTGAATTAACCATCTCATCACGCAAATCTCAGAAACAAAGGCGTATCGATGAATTAATGAGCAGGCTTAATCCATCAGATACCTTGATTGTGACCGAGCTCAGTCGTCTTGGGCGCAGTACTGCCGAAGTCATTGCTTTGATCAATGCATTGGTCGAGAATAATGTCCGTGTAGTCATCCTGAAACAAAATATGGATATCAACCAGCATGACATGAATTCAAAAATTATTATCACGCTGTTCTCCTTATTTGGAGAGCTTGAACGTGATCTTGTCAGTGTGAGAACCAAAGAAGCATTGGCGGCCAAAAAAGCACAAGGCCAAACGCTCGGAAAACCCAAGGGAACCATTCAGAAAAGTAAATTTGATCCGCATGTTGATCAAATAAAAGAACTACTTGAACTGGGCTTATCGGTGCGAAAAATAGCCAAGGTACTGGGTTACAGTAATCATATTGCTTTAAATACTTATATTAATAAGCGACAGATAAAATCATCATCTAAACTCATCGAAAATCTAGCCTCACCATTAACAAAATGAAACTGACAATTGGTAAATTAGCCAAACAAGCCAATGTAACCATTGAGACAATCCGCTATTATCAGCGTAAAGGTTTATTAGTTGAACCCGATAAACCTGCGACGGGTTACCGCTTATACCCCACTGATGCCATTTTCAGGCTTCGTTTTATAAAGCGTGCTCAACAAGCGGGTTTTACCTTAAAGGAAATTGCAGAATTATTATCACTGGATGGTAAGCATTGCGAAGATGTACAAAAAATTGCTGAACAAAAACGCCAGCAGATTGATGAACAATTAAAAGACTTAATCGCACTTCGTAATGTACTTGATACTTTGGTTAAAGGATGTCAGCAAGATAAATCTACTGATCATTGCTCACTTATTGATGCACTTTCTAATCAGGTAGACTCTCAGACCTGATCATTCCGAAAATCATTACAAACCTCTCTCGACTCTGTTCATTAAATATTATTTGTGTCTATCATTCTTTGCTGAAATATTACAAAAATAGCAATAATTATCTTGACTCTGTTCTATAGAACTTGGTTTAGAATTTCTCTCAAGCTTATTAAATGACTGTTTATTCCCTAAATAATGGGATTACAAACAACACACTATATTAGGAGAATAAAAATGGCAGAAGAACAAGAAACCATCAAAAAAAGTACACCCTGGCTGGGTATAGGCGCAGTATTAGCGGCTGTCGGTGCATCCGCCTGCTGTGTGGGTCCTTTATTACTTTTATCCTTAGGGATTGGCGGTGCCTGGATGAGCACTTTAACGTCAATGACAGCGGTAAGACCTTTCTTTTTTGCGCTGACCTTATTGTTTATCTGGCTTGGGTTTATGAAGCTGTATTTATCTGAAGATGACTGCAAGGAAGGCGATGTTTGCGCTTCAACTAAAGTACAACGCAATCAAAAAATAATTTTCTGGATAGGTTCAGTCGCTATTTTATTATTGCTCAGCTTTCCCTGGGTTGCCCCTTATTTTATGTAATGGAGAAAAAAATGAAAAATTTTAAATATTTTTTAATCGCGTTAAGTTTAATGCTTGGTTTTGTTTCCTCGCAGACATTACAAGCTAAACCCACAGAGCAAACCCAGAAGACCAGTCAATCTGTCACACTTGATGTGCAAAACATGACTTGTGCCATGTGCCCCATCACCGTTAAAAAAGCATTAAAAGGTGTTAAAGGTGTGCAAAGTGCTGAGGTTGATTTTGGGCACAAAACAGCGAATGTTACTTTTAACCCGCAAAAAACCAATATAGAGGCTTTGATTCAATCGACGACAAATGTGGGTTATCCATCGTCTGTAAACATAGGAAAATAACTTAGGGGCAAGGTAATGTGGACTAAACAATTAAAAATTGAGGGTATGACCTGCCCAAGCTGTGCGGTGGAAATTGAAGACAAACTCAATGCACTCAAAGGTGTCACAATTAAAGTCTCTTATCCTGAGGGTATTGGACAACTAAGTGTGAATGGCAAGGCCAGCATTGAATCACTGATCAGCAAGATTAAAGATAAAGGCTATCAGGTAACAGAAATTGACGAGGAGCAGGCGGCTACAGACAACCCCTTATCTAGCACCGAAAATAACGGCCAGCAACTGCATGTCGCTATTATCGGCACGGGGTCTGGTGCTTTTGCCTGTGCGCTTAAAGCAGTCGAAAAAGGGGCTACAGTCACCTTAATTGAACGTAAACCTATCATAGGTGGCACCTGCGTCAATATAGGCTGTGTGCCCTCAAAAATCATGATCCGTGCTGCGCATATTGCGCATTTACAACAGGAGCATGCCTTTGATGGTATTAAAAAACACAAGCCCGTGATTGATCGCAAACAATTACAGGAACAGCAACAAGCCAGGGTTGATGAACTGAGAGCTGCTAAATATGAAAATATTTTAGAGTCCAACCCAAAAATTAGCTTAGTGAAAGGTGATGCTAGATTTAAAGATAGCAAAACCTTGATTGTCGACCAGGAACACGGTGATTTTACTGAAATCAAGGCTGATCGCTTTCTGATTGCGACAGGTGCCTACTCCAGTATCCCTCCTATTCCCGGCCTGGCAGAATCACCTTACTGGACATCGACTGAAGCCCTTGAAGCAGAGTCTCTGCCCGAACATTTGATCGTCATTGGCTCTTCTATCGTTGCTCTGGAATTAGCGCAGGCCTATTTAAGGTTAGGGTCAAAAGTCACTTTATTAGCTCGCAGCTCAATATTATTCAGAGAGGATCCAGATATAGGTGCAGAACTGCATAAAATTCTGGAAGCGGAAGGCATGACGATTTTGGCGCATACGCAAGCTGAAGCGGTTAGCTACAAAAAGGGAATGCTGGGGTCGGGAAAATTCACGATTAAAACAACCAAAGGTCAAACATTAAACAGTGATCGATTATTAGTTGCCACGGGCCGTCCACCCAATACAAAAAGTTTGTCACTGGAATCAGCAGGGGTAGCAATGGGTAAAGGCGGTACGATTACCGTTGATGACCATATGCGTACCAATGTCGAACATATTTATGCCGCAGGCGACTGTACCAATCAACCCCAATTCGTCTATGTTGCGGCGGCGGCTGGCACTCGGGCTGCCATCAATATGACGGGTGGGGATGCAGCCATTAATTTATCCGCTATGCCTGCCGTCATGTTTACCGAACCACAAATGGCGACGGTTGGCTTAACCGAGGCAGAAGCGCATCATCATAATATTGAAACTGATAGCCGCTTGTTACCACTAGAAAATGTACCAAGAGCACTGGCTAATTTTGAAACGCGCGGGTTTATCAAACTGGTGATGGAGGAAGGAAGTCAGCGTTTAATCGGCGCTCAAATATTAGCACCAGAAGCAGGAGAATTAATCCAGACAGCAGTATTGGCCATTCATAATCAAATGACCATAGAAGACCTGGCTGGGCAATTATTTCCTTATTTAACCATGGTTGAGGGCATTAAACTGTGTGCACAAACGTTTAACAAAGATGTGAAAGAATTGTCTTGTTGCGCGGGGTGAATGAATGCCTACCTTAAACAATAACAGCTTAATCAGGCTTTCAACGCTGGCTGAAAAAACAGGACTGAGTGTGCATTGCATTAGAAATTATGTGGATCAAGGATTGATCAAGGTCAGTGATAGGACAAAAGGTGGGCTGTTGTTGTTTGATGAGATTGCAATTCAACGCTTACGCTTTATTAAAACAGCGAGGGGTGCAGGCGTACCCTTAGCGAAAATAGTCTGTTTTTTGATCGCCAGTGATAAGGGGGATAATGAAAAAACGTGTACAGGACTAGCAGAGCTGAATGAATATATTGAAGATATGCGAAGCAAAGTGAGTGAATTTGAACAAAGCTTAATCACCTTCGAGAAGGTGATTCCCATTCCATAGTGAGGTAATACCATGAAAGAAAAAACCAAACAAATGACCAGTTTAATCGGCACAGCCATTACTGCGGCTTGTTGCCTTGGTCTGCCTATTGTTCTTAGCGCTTTGACCGCTATCGGACTGGGATTTTTAATCCATGATGCAATTCTTATTCCACTATTTATCGCCTTTGTTGGCTTCAATTTATGGATGTTACACCGCGCTGTTAATGCACAGGAAGCCGATCCGACTGAAACAATGAGTCCCTTTAAATTAGCGGCAACGGGCGGGATAATCAGTATTTTAGGCTTATTGCTATCTGTCGCGGGTATAGGCTTGGCTACATTGCTGATTTATATAGGCTTGGGGCTATTTTTTATCGGTAATTTTCGAGGCTATAAAAAAGAATCTCATTCCTGCTAAATTCTGTTTGTAAGAAAAAGTATCAATAATGGCAGGTTCTTTCCAGTCTAATCTTGATAAGAAAGAGGTATAAAGTATGGAAACTCCAATTTGTTCAGCTTGTGGCTGTTCTTTAGTTCGCTTAGGCATCACTCAGGAAAAAGCGATTTCCTATCATGACCAAGATAAGCAATATTGGTTCTGTTGTGATGGATGTCTCGATCTCTTCAAAAACAACCCTCAACAATGTTTGAATGAGATATCAGATCTGGTAGTTTGCCCTGTTTGCCTGTCAGAAAAAACCGTTAATTCGACAGTTGAGCATATATTCAATGGAACGCTGTTCAATTTTTGCCGCTGTCCTCACTGTCTGGATGTATTTAATCAAGATCAAGACTATTTCATTAAACGATTGGCTTGGCAAATAAACTACAAGGGAATCTTTGGAGAACAAGATGGATGTTGCACAACAGCTACTTAATGTCCCAACCAATCTGATGATGGGCTTTTTAGGCGTAGGTAAAACTACCGCTATTCTGGATTTGCTCAAACAAAAGCCAGAAAATGAAAATTGGGCGGTACTGGTTAATGAATTCGGAAAAATAGGTATTGATGGTGCAATTTATTCTGCTGCGGGGGTTGCTGTTAAAGAAATAGCAGGTGGATGTTTATGCTGTACAGTTGGTTTGCCTTTTCAGGTCAGTGTCAATCGACTATTAAAAGAAGTCAGACCAGATCGGCTTCTGATTGAACCTACGGGCTTAGGTCATCCTAAAAAAGTATTGGATATGTTGATGACAGGGGTGTTTAAAGAGACTCTGGAATTAAGAGCAAGCATTTGTCTAGTTGATCCAGAAAAATTAAAAGATAATCGTTATACAACTCACGAAACATTTATCAAGTACAGCGTAAAACCCCTTCCTTCAGGTGGGGGATATAAGCGGTCACATACGACTGTTTCAGATTGGCGTACTTTGCTGTTCAATGTACTTTCTGATTATATCTATTGGTGCACCACCACAACTCCCAGCGAAATAA
>VAPK010203422.1_pt1 | contig 31086 bp, 25 predicted proteins | sample 3395031 | NCBI WGS metagenome assembly VAPK01 (sample SAMN08290443, study PRJNA428436) | hydrothermal vent metagenome | isolation source: Deep-sea hydrothermal vent chimney 1 | place: Pacific Ocean: Juan De Fuca Ridge
GGCCAGAGCTTGCTTAAGGTGGACAAAATTATTTTGTGTTCCGCTGTTTAAGTTATGCACAACATAACTTTCTGATAGTGCGTGATAAAGTAACAAGTAACCCTGTTCTAAATCAGCAATGGTTGCATCGCTCCACCACCAACGAGGTGAACGGATTTCTATGTCCACTAAAATAAGTAAGGGTACGCCGTGTTTGAGTGCTTCAATGGCTTCTGTCGAAAAATGATAGTTAAAATTTGCGTTAAGCAGGTAAACACGATCTTCCATTAAGGTTTCAAGACTTTGAATACTGAAACCGGACTTTACTTCACTTTTTGTGGCATTGGTTTTAATGTTATCGTCAGCAAAAACAGTGTGACTGCTAATAAAATAAAATAAAACAATACTAATAACAGCACAAAGCATTGTTTTAAAGCGGGCTGCTCGATAGGAAAGATTATTTTTTCTGGAGTAAGCAATAGTAAAAGCCATCACTATTTCCTTTGTCCTGTGTGTTTTTATCAGTCTGATAGGTGGGCAATAATTGTTGCCCGTGTTCACATGCTTGCCCCCATGATACGTTAAAATTAACACACTGTGCATCGTTATGTGACGCTAAAAAGGTTTTTATTTGCTGCACATTTTCTTCTGGTAAAATGGAACAAGTTGCATATAGCAACATGCCACCTTTTTTAAGTGTTGGCCAAAGTTTTTTAAGCAGTTGTTGCTGTGTTTTAAGTAAGGCATCAATATCGGCTGCTTCGCGCAAACGTTTTATATCGGGGTGGCGGCGAATAACGCCGGTGGCACTACAGGGGGCATCGAGCAGGATGCGGTCAAACTGTTTTCCATCCCACCACGATTCAGTATCACTGGCATTGGCCGCTATTAATAAAAATTTATTTTGGTGCGTGGGCGTGAGCCGCATAATATTTTGTTGTACTTTTTCAAGGCGTTTTGCGGAGATATCAATCGCGGTTAATTGTTTAAGGTTGGGGCAGGATTCGAATAGGTGCAATGTTTTACCACCGGGAGCAGCACAGGCATCTAAAATAGATTCACCGGCTTGCGGGGTTAATAGTTCGGCGCAATATTGTGCTGCGCTGTCTTGAACACTAACTGCGCCTTCTGCAAAGCGGGGTAATTTTTCAACATTCACTGCTTGGTCCAACAGGATGCCGTGTTTGGTTAGCGGGCAGGTATGTGCGGCGATATCGTTTTCGTTCAACAGGTTTAAATAGTCTTCGCGAGAATTTATTAATTGATTTACGCGCAGCGTCATAGGTGGGTGTAATAAGTTGGCCTTTAAAATAGTTTGCCATTGGATGGTAGTGTTTGCCTGTTCATTATTAACAATGTCAGGGTAAGCGTGTTGTATTTTTTTTAGTAACCATTCAGGGCAGCAGTAGTGGCTTACTAAATGATGATTGGCAGCACTGTGTAAGCTGGATTGGTCTCGTTGGTAACGTCGTAATAAGGCATTAACCAGATTTTTTGCCCAAACTTTTTTTGATTTTCGGGTTACATTCACTGTTTCGTTAATAGCGGCGTGCGCTGGTAAGTTACCTTCGTTAAGCAACATGACGCCACTTAAAATTAAATGATAAATATCTTTGTCTTTATTTTTAAGGGGCTTGTCCAACAGTGTGCTAACAATAAATTGATAAAATTCATAACGACGTAAAATGTTATAACAATACGCCTGAACTTTGGGGGTGTCTTCGGCCTTTATTTGTTGTTGATATTCAGCGATACAATCAGCTAGTGCTTTTTTATGGGTTACAACATGGTTAATAATACTGGCAGTGGCCGCGATAGCAGAAATCTTTTTTGTCTTTTGTTTTTGCATGATTAGTAAATTTAACTGAAATATTGACCGACCTGAAACAGGTCAGGCTTGCCATTGAGTAAATCTTTAACCAACATACGTTTGGCCCCGGCGAGTTGTAATTCGGTGATGCTTAGCGAACCTTGTTGACATGCAACCTGAATGTGGTCTTTATTTATGGCCAGTATTTCGCCGGGTGTACCTGTTGTGGTGGTGGTGTATGTTTGTCTTCCGGCCTGCCAGATGCGAATAATATTATTATTAAAATGAGTTTGTGCGACTGGCCAACTATTAAAGGCGCGGATCTGTCGGACGATTTGTTCAGCTGTTTGTTGCCAGTTGATCAGTGCTTCCTGTTTACTGAGTTTATGGGCGTAACAAGCTTGTGCATCATCTTGTTTAATCGCTTGTAAATTATTTGCTTGTAATAACTCAAGCGCTTCTACGATAGCGACTGCACCAAGCTCTGCAAGTTTGCCGTGTAAGCTGCTACCTGTGTCGGTAGGGGTAATATCACAGCTTTTTGTCAGCAGCATATCGCCAGTGTCTAGTCCTTTATCCATTTGCATAATGGTAATACCGGTTTGTGCATCGCCTGCAATAATGGCACGTTGAATGGGGGCGGCTCCGCGCCATCGGGGTAATAGCGATGCGTGGATGTTAATACCGCCAAAGCGAGGTGCGCTTAAAATACTTATAGGTAAAATTAAACCGTAGGCTGCAACAATCATCAGGTCGGCGTTTAACGCTATTAAGTTGTCGATATTATCTTGCTGCTTAAAATTAGCCGGTTGATAAACCGGGATGGCCTGTTTAATTGCAATCTCTTTAACTGGGCTGGCTTTAAGTTGTCGGCCACGCCCGGCCGGGCGGTCCGGTTGAGTATACACCGCGATAACATCAAAGCCCTTTTTGACAAGAGCATCAAGGGCGGTTGCGGCAAACTCGGGGGTGCCGGCAAAAATAATACGTAAGGGTTGAGGTGAGGACATGCTATCTCTTTGGCTTAATGGTTTATTGTTGTTCTTTTAAGGCTTTAGCTAATTTTTTACGAATACGATTACGCTTCATTTCAGACAGATAATCGACAAACAGTTTGCCCTCAAGGTGATCCATTTCATGCTGAATGCAAACCGATAATAAACCCTCTGCATCAAGTTCGTAAAACTCGCCAAGTTTGTCCTGTGCTTTTAAGCGAATTTTGTCGTATCGTTTTACCGGCTCGTAGATGCCGGGCAAGGATAGACAGCCTTCATCGATAGCCTGTTCCCCTTCTTTTTGTAGAATTATCGGGTTAATGGCAACCAGTGGTTGGTTTTTTTCTTCTGAGGCGTCTATGGTAATAATACGCTGATGAACATCCACTTGGGTGGCGGCTAAACCGATGCCGGGAGCCGCATACATGGTTGAAAACATATCATCAGTCAGTTTTATGATTTTATCATTAAAATCAATAACTTGTTTCGCCTTAGTGCGAAGGCGTGGATCGGGGAAATTTAAAATATTGAGCAATGCCATACACTAGGTTCCAAAATTTATAGTACATTTGTAAAAAGATCTGCTAACATTATGATACTACTAGGATAACAGGTATTAAAAAGGTAAATTATTTCATTAATTTGAGCGATAATTTAAATAATGAGATGTCTGGAAAAGAGCCTAATTTTGTAAATAAAGGTTCAGTTCCATACAGCCATTAAAGTAACGTAACCAGTTAGTAAAAGTGTCAACAGCCCTATATTAAGGTTAATTATATGATACAGAACAAAGCATGCCGAGTATCTCTTACGGGAATTTTATTATTAGTAGGAGTGTGGGGTCTAGTTGGTTGTAGTTCAACACCGAAAACTGAACCGGCCCCTAAAGCTCAGGTTGTTGAGCAACCGGTAGCGGTTGAAGAAGAAGTTACAACCACACCGATGCAGGCAGAAACAAGCACACAAGTCACGCCTATTAAGCGGGATTACCCGGATCGTTATGTTGTGAAAAAAGGCGATACCTTGTGGGCGATTGCGGCTAAATTCTTAAAAAGCCCTTGGTTGTGGCCCGAAGTCTGGAATATTAATCCGAAGATTCGAAATCCGCATTTAATTTACCCCGGCGATGTGGTGCTGTTACGTTATGTTGATGGTAAACCTTTCTTAACTCTGGAAGGTGCTGGTGGCGTACTGCCTCCACCGAAAGGGATTGAAACCATCAAATTATCACCCAAAGTGCACATAGAAGTGCTTGAAAAGGCAATTACCACCATTCCACGTTCTGCCATTGATGCCTTTTTACATGCGAATCGTGCTATTAACGAAAGAGAATTAGAGTATGCACCTTATATTGTGTCATCGTTTGAGCAACATCTGATCTCCGGGCCGGGGCGTAAAATTTATGTACAACGCTTAACGAGCCCTAAGGTAACTGGTTTTCAGATTGTTCGGCCGGGTGCTGTTTATCAAAACCCTGTTACGCATGAAATCCTAGGTTACGAAGCCCTGAATTTAGGTGAGGCTAATTTAGTTAAAGTTGGCAAACCTTCTACTTTAAGAGTTAATCGCGCATTTTTAGAAATATTGGATGGTGATTATTTGCTACCTTTACTGAATAAGCGCAAAGAGATTAATTTTTTACCGAAAGCACCTAAAAATAAGGTAAAAGGCTATATTATTTCAGTCGTTAACGGAGTAACGGACATTGGCCAGAACAATGTCGTGGTTTTATCTTTAGGTAAGCGCGAAGAGATGGAGCCGGGAGACGTGCTTGATATTTATCAAGGTGGTGTCACGGTTCGTGACCGTAAGGCGAATGAGCCGGTTAAATTACCAGATGAAAAAGCCGGTATATTAATGGTCTTTCGCGTGTATGATAAAATAAGCTATGCACTGGTACTTGAAACAACTCGCGTATTGCATGTGAATGATGTTGTACAAAATCCCGAGTAAGACTTTGTGATTAGTGCTACGGTTTTACCTACTTGATTGAGTGCGATGTAAGTTTATTTTTACTCTCGACACTTTTATTGTAGGCATAAGGATATGCTTAGAGGAATATCATGGCAGAATATCTTCAAACAGAGTTGGCGAGTTGGTTAGCGGTTCACCGTGCGCCGGGTGTGGGCGCAACGACCTTCCTCAAGCTGCTGTCGGTTTTTGACAATCCGCAAAAAATCCTAGAGGCCAATTATAGTCAATTAACAGCCTGTTCTTTGAAAAAAAAGAGCATCGATTACCTATTGGCACCGGACTGGTCGCAGATTGAAAAAGATTGTGCGTGGCTTGAAGAAAATCAGGCGATCGTATTAACACTGGCCGATGAGGCTTACCCCACTCTGTTAAAAGAAATTGCTGATCCACCCCCTCTGTTATTTCTTATGGGGGACAAAAGCCTGTTACGGAGTGAGCAAATTGCGATGGTCGGCAGTCGCAGTCCAACCCCCATGGGGGTGCAAACAGCGGAGGATTTTGCTAAAAATCTGGCCGAGGTGGGGTGGACTATGACCAGTGGCCTCGCATTAGGCATTGATACAGCATGTCACAAGGGAGCGTTAGCGGCACCTAATGGGAGGACGATTGCGGTTGTTGGCACTGGTATTGATCGGGTATACCCGGCTAGAAATCGGGATTTAGCCCACCAAATTGTCCAAACAGGTGCGATTATCAGCGAGTTTCCTCTGGGTAGCGCACCGGTTCCCGGCAATTTCCCACGGCGTAACCGGATTATTAGCGGCATGAGTCGGGGTGTTTTCGTGGTTGAGGCGGCCTTGCGCAGTGGCTCATTAATCACCGCAAAACAAGCACTTGAGCAAGGGCGCGAAGTTTTTGCACTACCGGGCTCGATCCATAACCCACTCTCCCGAGGCTGCCACTTATTGATCCGCCAAGGGGCTAAATTGGTTGAAACAGCTGAACATATCTATGAAGAACTGATTGAAATACTGCCTTACCGCCCCCACGTAAGCACTAATAGCAGTCAAAGTGCCTCTGAATCGAGTGAAATTTCGGTCGAACTGGATGCGGACTATCAGCAGGTTCTCACCCATGTGGGTTTTGAGCCCACTGCGGTGGATACCGTTGTGGAACGAAGTGGATTGACGGCAGACGCCGTTTGCTCCATGCTATTGGTATTGGAATTGCAAGGCTGTATCGTGTCAACGCAGGGTGGCCATTACTGCAAGTTGTCAGAGTCGCTCGGATCTAGCTAGATTTAACCGGGTTTCTGAGTAAAAGCGCATCTGAATAAAGGGGCGAAAATGAAACAAAATATATTCGATGTTTTAATGTATTTGTTTGACAATTATATGAATGACGATGTGGAATTCGATGTGGACGAAGACTCATTACGCAATGAACTTCAGGAAGCAGGCTTCCAGTTAGGCCAAATTGCACAGGCATTTGACTGGTTAGAAGGCTTAACTGATTATCAGGGTGAAGGTCATTATCCGTCAATTAAGCCGGAACAATCGACTCGAATTTATACCCGTGAAGAATGCGATAAGTTAGATACCAACAGTCGTGGCTTTTTAATGTTTTTAGAGCAAACGGGCGTGCTAGATAACATGACGCGTGAAATGGTGATTGATCGGATTATGGCGCTCGATACCGACGAAACAGATATCGAGCAATTAAAATGGGTTGTATTAATGGTGTTGTTTAATCAGCCGGGTTTTGATGGTTCCATCAGTTGGATGGAAGAACTGGTTTTTGATGAAGCAACCGGCCAACTGCATTAAAGAACATAAATTAAATAACAACAGTGAAAACAACGAATGGCAAAAAGCTTAGTCATTGTAGAGTCTCCCGCAAAAGCTAAAACAATCAAAAAATACCTTGGCAAGGGCTTTGAAGTGTTAGCTTCGTACGGTCACGTCCGTGATCTTATGCCAAAAGAAGGCGCGGTGGATCCGGCCAATGATTTTGCGATGAAGTATCAGATACTTGAAAAAAATCAGAAACATGTCGATGCAATAAAAAAAGCCTTAAAGAAAGCCGACAATCTTTATCTCGCAACGGATCCGGATCGCGAGGGTGAAGCCATTTCATGGCACTTGTATGAGCTGTTAAAAGATCAAGGCCTATTAAAAAATAAAACCATTGGTCGTATTGCTTTTAATGAAGTAACAAAAACAGCGGTTAATGATGCGGTGGCGAATCCTCGTGAACTCTCGTATGACATGATCGATGCGCAACTTGCACGACGCGCATTAGATTATTTAGTCGGTTTTAATTTATCACCATTGTTATGGAAAAAAATTCGTCGTGGCTTATCGGCAGGTCGGGTACAAAGTCCGGCATTGCGTTTAATTGTAGAACGTGAATTAGCAATTGAAAAATTCGAGCCAAAAGAATACTGGTCATTGGACACGATTGTCGAAAGTGGTAAGCAGGAATTTAACGGTAAGCTGACTTTTTTAGACGGTGATAAAATATCACAATTTACTATCAACAGCGAAGAAAAAGCCAATAACGCACAGGACATAATCAACAAAGCAGCGAAGGGTAAACTGATCGTTGCTAAAGTTGAAAAGAAAAAACGTAAACGTAATCCAAGCGCACCGTTTATTACCTCTACCTTACAACAGGAAGGTTCACGTAAGCTTGGTTTTACCGCAAAGAAAACCATGAGTATTGCACAGCAGCTTTATGAAGGTATTGATCTGGGCGGCGAAACGGTTGGTTTAATTACCTATATGCGTACCGACTCAGTCAACCTTGCGAATGAAGCATTAGAAGACATACGTAAATTTATTTTACAAAAATTTGGTGAACATAATTTACCAAAGGATGCACGGACGTATAAAACCAAAGCAAAAAATGCACAAGAGGCACATGAAGCTGTTCGGCCAACGTCTGTTTTTTATGAACCGGATGCAATTAAAAAACATTTAACCAAAGACCAGTACCGTTTGTACAGTTTAATCTGGAAACGGACGGTTGCCTGTCAGATGATTCATGCAACACTTGATACGGTTGCGATGGACTTGCATACTGGCACTGAAACAGATGCAAAAAAAGCCGGTGCAATTTTCCGAGCCAATGGTTCACAGTTAGTCGATCCCGGTTTTATGTCGGTGTATCAGGAAAGTGTGGACGATGCTAAACCCGCTGACGATAAAGATCGTTTATTGCCACTTTTAGAAGAAGGCGATGTGGTTAATCTGGTTAAACTGTTACCCGAACAACACTTTACTGAGCCACCGCCACGTTATGCAGAAGCCTCACTGGTTAAGTCATTAGAAGAACACGGTATTGGCCGACCTTCAACCTATGCTTCCATCATTTCGACTTTACAGGCACGCGAATACGTCACCATGGATAAACGCCGTTTTATTCCAACCGACGTTGGCCGTATCGTGGTTAAATTTTTAACTGAACATTTTACTCAGTACGTTGATTATGATTTTACCGCTAAGCTGGAAGATGATTTAGATGCCATCTCTCGCGGTGAAAAAAAATGGGTTCCGATAATGAAAAAATTCTGGAAACCGTTTAAAGAGCTGGTGGTAGATAAAGATAAAAATGTTGACAGAAAAGACGTAACTCACGAAGCGCTCGAAGAAAAATGCCCCAAGTGCGGTGGTGATATGGCGATCCGCCTAGGTCGACGTGGGCGTTTTATCGGTTGTAATAATTATCCTGAATGCGATTACACCCGCAACGTTAATGAAGATGCCAACGCGGAACCGGAAGTGATCGAAGACAGAAAATGTCCTGATTGCGGTTCAGATTTAATTATTCGCTCGGGGCGCTATGGTAAGTTTATTGGTTGTAGCAGCTATCCAGACTGTAAACATATTGAGCCATTAGAAAAGCCAAAAGACATGGGTGTAAAATGCCCAGAGTGCCATCAACATAATATGTTAATGCGTAAATCACGCAATGGAAAAATATTTTATTCCTGTGCCGATTACCCTAAATGTAAATATGCTGTTTGGAATGAGCCGCTTAAACAAGCTTGCCCGGATTGTGCATGGCCAATGTTAACACTTAAAATAACCAAACGTCGTGGGCATGAAAAAACCTGTCCACAAAAAGAGTGCAAGTATGTTGAGGCAGTGGATGAATCTGATTTAACTGAACTGCGCCCTACCTATGATCCAAATGAGTCAAAAGAAGATTCAGCCGAATAATCTGGCAACGGTCATTTATATCTAATATTTCAATTTAATTTTTAGTCGAGTTTGATTATGTCAAAACAATTTGTATCTATATTAATGGGTTCAGATTCTGATCTTCCCACCATGCAGGCATGTATTGATGTTCTAAAAAATTTACAAGTGGGCTATGAAGTTTATATTACTTCTGCACACCGTACTCCTGACGATACGCGTAACATTATTAATGACACCGAAGCTCGTGGGTGTAGTGTTTTTATTGCGGCGGCCGGACTTGCTGCGCATTTAGCGGGTGCGATTGCAGCACATACTTTAAAACCGGTTATTGGCGTACCCATGGCGGGTGGACCGCTCAATGGGTTTGATGCCTTATTGTCTACCGTACAAATGCCGGGCGGTATTCCTGTTGCAAGTGTGGCGGTTGGTAAAGCAGGCGCAAAAAATGCCGCTTATCTTGCAGCACAAATACTCAGTTTGGTTGATACAGAACTTGCCAAACGTTTAATTGATGAACGTGAAGCCAATGCACAGGCTGTTCGGGATAAAAATATCGAAATACAAAAACATATTTAAGTGTGTAAGTGTGTTGGGTTTACAGCAGGATGTTCAAGCGGCGGTAACTGCCTTACAACAAGGTCAGCTTATTGCTTATCCAACTGAGTCGGTGTTTGGATTAGGCTGCGACCCACAGCAACCCAAAGCGGTTGAGCGATTAATAAAAATAAAACAACGCAATCCCGATAAGGGACTTATTCTTATTGCGTCAAACTTTTTACAATTAATGCCTTATCTCGCAGAAATAAATGAAGACCTTACGAATCGTGCCAGAAAAACTTGGCCTGGGCCGGTAACATGGGTATGGCCAATTAAAAAAGAGGGATTAACATCGCCTCTGTTAACGGGGCAATATCAATCAATTGCGGTTCGGGTGACAAACCACCCCATTGCGGCTGCGTTGTGTGAAAAATTTCAAGGTGCCATCGTCTCAACCAGTGCAAATATAGAAAATGAAAAACCCGCAAAGACGGCAGAACAAGTACGAGAACGTTTTCAAGATAAACTGGATGTTATTGTTGGTGGCAATGTTGGTGGCTTATCAAGACCCACACCAATTTATGATGTAATGACTCAAATGGAATTACGCTAAACAACGCGATAAAAATAAATGGAAAAACCTATGTCAGAAATAAATATCGATGTTGTCAAAACATACCTATTGGAGTTACAAGACACTATTTGTGATGCTTTAAGTGAAGAAGACGGCCAAGAAACATTCATAGAAGACGCTTGGGACCGAAAACAGGGTGGTGGTGGGCGCACTCGTGTATTAACTAACGGTGCTGTGTTTGAACAGGCTGGAGTTAATTTCTCGCATGTTTATGGCAGCCAGTTACCCAGCTCGGCAACCGCTGCACGACCAGAACTTGAGGGGCGTGACTTTCAGGCAGTAGGAGTCTCGCTTGTTATCCATCCACGTAACCCGCACATACCAACTTCTCATGCGAATGTCCGTTTTTTTATTGCAGAAAAAGAAAATGCGGATCCGGTTTGGTGGTTCGGTGGTGGCTTCGACTTAACACCTTACTACCCGGTAAAAGAGGATGTTATCCATTGGCATCAAACAGCTAAAGCCGCATGCGATCCATTTGGTGAGGGTGTTTATGAGCAATATAAAAAATGGTGTGATGAATATTTTTATTTAAAACACCGGGACGAAACGCGTGGAGTGGGTGGTTTATTTTTTGACGATCTTAACGAATGGGGTTTTGAAAAAAGTTTTGCCTTTATGCAAAGCGTTGGGAATAGTTATATTCCTGCCTACCGACCCATCGTAAATAAAAATAAAGATAAATCTTATGTTGAAGCTGAACGGGATTTTCAACTTTACCGTCGTGGCCGCTATGTTGAGTATAATTTGGTATATGACCGAGGTACTTTGTTTGGTTTGCAAACAGGGGGGCGTACAGAATCTATTTTAATGTCGTTGCCTCCACTGGTGAAGTGGCGTTATAACTGGCAACCTGAAGCAGGTTCAAAAGAAGCTGATTTATATGATAATTATTTAAAACCACATAAGTGGTTATAATTGAAATAATACTTTCTTCTCATCACGTTTTAATTTTTTAATTTCTGCTTCGCGTTTGGTTGCTAGTGAACGTGATTCCAATTTTTCCTGATAAACTAATTTAACTGGGCGTCGTACGCGAGTGTACTTTGCGGCAAGTTTATTGTCGTTATTATGTTCAGTCAGGCGGCGTGTGACATCTGTCGTAATGCCAGTGTATAAACTGTTGTCGGCACATTGCAAAATATAGACGTACCAAGATTTAGGGTTAGTCATCTTTAGGGGGCGCTAGCAAATATAACTAGGCAATATTGATATGTGCATACTAATCTTTTGAGCCGGGCCAAACATTAATTAGCAGGATAATGCCGAGCGATCCTAACACCCATGATGCAAGTGGGAGACCTTCTATCATAAATTTACCATAGCCATCTAATCCAAAAATAACACTGGCACCAATGATTAAGCTGCTGCCAATAATGGCGATAAAGGTACGTTGGTTATTTTTGTTTAAGGTTTGCTTGATTTCATCCATTTGTTGGGTTGAAAGTTGATTGCTGAATTTACCTTCTTTGGCCTGAGTTAAAACGCTATGCACTAAGTTAGGTAATTGTGGCATTTGTTCTAACCAAAGCGGAAAGTTATTTTTAAATTGTTTAAAGATTGCTTTAGGGCCAATCTGAGTGTGCATCCATTTTTCCAAAAAGGGTTTAGCGGTTTGCCACAAATCCAGATCAGGATAAAGTTGCCGTCCCAGACCTTCTATATTCAATAATGTTTTTTGTAACAAGATAAGCTGAGGTTGTACGGCAAGATCAAATTCCCGTGCGGTATTAAACAAGCCAAGCAGGACTTGTGCAAAAGAAATTTCTTTTAATGGTTTATTAAAAACAGGTTCGCATACAGTACGAATAGCGGATTCAAATTCTTCTACACGCGTGTCGGTGCTGACCCAACCTGAATTAATATGTAGTTCTGCCACACGCCGGTAGTCGTGATTAAAAAAAGCTAAAAAGTTTTCGGCTAGATAACGTTGATCATTTTTAGTTAAGGTACCCATTATTCCAAAATCAACGGCGATGTATTGCCCCTTAACTTGCGGTGGAATTTGTTGATCGTTTGCGGCAACAAAAATATTTCCAGGGTGCATATCGGCATGAAAAAAACTGTCACGAAAAACTTGGGTAAAGAAAATTTCTACACCGTGTTCAGCGAGTTGCTTAAAGTCAATATCATGTTGTTTTAACGTTTCGGTATGTGAAACTGGAATACCATGAATACGTTCCATCACCATGACATTCTGGCGGGTGTATTCCCAGTGTATAGCTGGCACATACAGTAATTTTGAATCTTTAAAATTACTGCGTAGCTGTGTTGCGTTCGCGGCCTCACGCATTAAGTTAAGTTCATTGATAATGGTTTTTTCGTACTCGGCAACAATTTCAACTGGGCGTAATTTTTTACCGAGTGACCAATAACGTTCTATTTTACGGGCAATGCTGTAAAGAATGGCAACATCACGTTTTATAATGGGGAGTATGCCGGGGCGTAAAATTTTAACCACCACTTCTTCGCCACTGTGTAAGGTCGCAGCATGAACTTGTGCAATAGAGGCAGAAGCAAAAGGGGTTGAGCTAAATTCTGCAAAAACGTCATTGGGTGATTGCTGATAGGTTTTTTCGAGAATGCTCAGGGCGATGCTATCGGCAAAGGGTGGAACCTGATCTTGTAGTTTAGCAAGCTCAACGGCAATGTCTTCGGGAAGCAAATCTTTGCGTGTTGATAATATTTGCCCGAACTTGATAAAGATGGGGCCTAAATCTTCAAGACTGCGGCGAATGCGTAAGCCTCGCGTTGCTTCGGGGCGTTGCACCCAAAGCCAAGGTAATATCCAACGTAAAAAACGCACGGGGCGGAAAAGGTGGGTTGCAAGGATCAGATCATCCAGACCGTGGCGCATTAAAATCCAGCTAATGGTGATTAAGCGTTGTATTTTTTGTAAGTACATTCAATAAATTTGTGGGCAATACCCGTTAGGATTATGATTTTAATTGTAAAGCGTTGTGCTTATTTTATCGATTAATTCTAGTTAGTATTCTCGCAATAAGCGAATAAATGTTTCGGCGACACGGTGATCCAGATTAGAGCGATTACGTGCTATCCATAGGATACGAGTAATATGAAGGTTGCTCACTTTTATATGGAATAGCTCACCTTTTGCGACCTGTTTTTCAACCGCAAAACGGGGTAAAAAACTGGCGTGGTGACCATGCAGTAATATTTCAGCGATGGTATCAGTGGAACCCACTTCCATTTTAATATTCAGGTTGCTGATATTGATATCGTGTAATGCTTTATCGATTATTTCGCGCACAGCCGCCTGGCGTTCGCGTAAAACATAACTCAGTTGTTCGAGCTGCTGTATTTCGATGCTTGTAATATTATCACGGACTAAAGGGTGGTTAGGGCCAACGGTTAGCCATAATTCATCATCGAGCCATTTTTCGACTAATATATCTGGATGATTGGGTGCGTTTTCCATAATGGCTAAATCGGTGAGACCCATTGCCAAGCGGGTTTGTATGCCTTGTGAATATCCAAAGCGGCTATTGATTTTATATTGTGGAAAACGATCGCTGAATTGTACGAGCAATTCCGGCAAAAAGTGATCGCCAATAGAATAAGTCACTTCGAGGCGAAGCAGATGGGTGCCTTCGGCTAAACTTTGCAAGTCTTCAATGAGCAGGGTGTTACGGTCCAGTGTTTGTACTGCGAAGGTGTAAACTTTTTTACCGGATGAGGTGAGTCGCAGGCGGCCAGTGACACGCTGCATTAAGGTGCAGCCATAACAGGCATCAAGTGCGCGCAAACGTTTGGTCACGGCAGGTTGGCCAATGGATAAAATTGCGGCTGCACTGGATACGCCTCCATGTTCAACAACGGCACGAAGAGCCGCAAGCCCGGATAGGTCAGGTAATTTCTTATATTCCATAAAGGAATGTTAGTGTAACGATATTCAATTGCCCGTCAAGTATAAAAGCGTATAATCCGCGCGATATTATCCCTATTTCATTAGCCCGGTGAAATATTCGATATTTTTCTGGCATTTATTCCAGTTTGCATTAGAAATTACAAATATTCTGATTAGGAATTATTTGTAGCTAATATTTAATGTAAATGGCGTAAAGGTCTTCTATTGCCCTATTTTGAATAAAGCACTGAGGTATTGTATGTCGTCATTGGCAAGGTTTCTTCCTTTTCTGAGTTGGTTCCGTTTAGTTACCAAAGAGACCGTAAAAGCGGATTTAATCGCTGGCTTTACCGGTGCCGTTATTGTGTTACCACAGGGCGTCGCATTTGCCGCCATTGCAGGCTTGCCTCCGGAATATGGTTTATATACGGCCATGATTACCCCCATTATTGCGGCTTTGTTTGGCTCCTCTTTGCATTTAATTTCCGGGCCAACGACGGCCATTTCAATCGTGCTGTTTTCCACGGTCAGCCATTATGCTGAGCCCGGCACACCAGAATTTATTTCCCTAGTGTTAACGGTGACTTTTCTTGCCGGTATTTATCAACTGGGTTTTGGCTTAGCACGTTTAGGAAGTCTGGTTAATTTTGTTTCGCATACTGTTGTGGTTGGATTTACTGCTGGTGCTGCACTTTTAATTGTAACCAGTCAGGTTAAACATGTGCTGGGTGTTGATATTCCGCGTGGTGAGTCGTTTATACATACTTGGGCGGATATCTTTTTGCAGTTAGGCCATATGAACAGCTATGTCTTTTTTATTGCGACAGCGACACTGATTATTGCGGTATTGATGAAGCTCTATATACCGAAGTGGCCGAACCTTTTGTTTGGGCTTATTGCCGGTAGTCTTATCGGTTTAATGTTTAATGCACAGGAAACCGGCATTAGATTGGTGGGCGAAATTCCTGCTCATCTTCCCCCTTTTTCGTTACCTGATTTTTCTTTTTCAACACTGACGCAACTGGCTCCAGAAGCCTTTGCGGTTGCGTTGTTAGGCTTAATCGAAGCGGTGTCGATTAGTCGCGCAGTGGCTTCAAAATCAAACCAGCGTATAGATTCGAATCAGGAATTTATTGGTCAGGGTCTGTCCAACGTTGTGGGTAGTTTCTTTTCCAGCTACGCGGGCTCAGGTTCGTTTACGCGTTCAGGGATTAACTACTCTGCTGGTGCAAAAACACCGTTGTCGGCTATTTTTGCTGCCGTTATGTTGATGTTAATTGTTTTGCTTATTGCGCCTTTAACCGCATATTTACCGGTAGCGGCAATGGGTGGTGTGATTTTAATTGTTGCTTACAACCTAATCGACTTTAAACATATTATGCTGATTCTGAAAAACAGTAAGTCAGAGTCCTCGGTTTTAATTGCTACATTCTTGGCAACATTATTTCTTGAGTTGGAATTTGCAATTTATATGGGTGTTTTGTTATCGCTGGTTTTATTTTTGGCAAAAACATCAACGCCGAATATTCCAACATTAGGCATTGATATTGACGAAGCAGAAAATAAACGCACATTTATCAATATTCAAAAGAAACCGGTTAAGCAATGTCCGCAGCTTAAAATTATACGTGTGAATATGTCTATTTATTTTGGTTCGCTTAACCATATCCAGAATAGAATCCACAAAATATCAGAGAATGAGCGTATTTATAATATTTTAATCGTGGGTTCAAGAATAAACTTTATTGATTTAAGTGGTTCAGAAATGTTGGTGCAAGAACATCGACGCTTAAAAAAATTGGGTGGTGGTTTATACTTTTGTAATTTAAACGCTGACGTTTATGAGTTTGGTGCGAAAACAGGATTTATTAGTCATATTGGGAACCATCACTTTTTCGATTCGAAGAAAGAAGCGATCAGTGCGATTTATCATATTCTGGATAAAGAGATTTGCCAGACTTGTTCACAGCTTGCGTTTAAAGAATGTAATTAATCTCAGAATTGCATAAGGTCCATAAGGACTAGGTGTAAAAATAGTCCGCCCAGTTGGACTGGACTTTATTACATAGTACTTTACATAAGTAGCACCTTATTTGGGCAGGTTATGATAAGAAAAATTCTTTTCAGTTAGCATTAAACCTTGTCGGAAATAGTCACTCACTTTTTCGGTTTCACCGAGTTGCTCCATTAATTCGCCCAGCTCTTTATAGGTTTCAGGCATTGGGCTGATACCCAGACTGGCTTCGAAGTAGGCTTGTGCTTTACCCCATAATTTTTGTGCCAAACATAAACGTCCAAGGGTCAGTAATAGCACCGGATTTTGCCCATGCTGTTGGGTTAAACTTTCGCCAAAGTCGAGTTGCTGCTGAGCCTGCGTTGCTTTTACCAAACCGTATAAGTAAATATATTGGGTTAGCCATTGGTGTTTTATTGCGGCTTTTAATAAAGGTTCGGCTATATCGTATTGTTCAAGCTTAATGAGTTGGTTGCTGTAATCTAAAATAAGATCAGTATCATTTTTAAGTTCCTTCGGTAATAACTGCCATGTTTGTATTAAATGATCCGGCTTTTTATTGGTTTCTGTTATCTCGATGGACTGAGTGGCTTGCTTTAATAAGTGTTGAAAAATAACTTTTTGTAATCGATAAAGTTCCTCGACATTCACAATCTTGTATTTTTTAAGATCTGGCAATAAATTTTTTAATTCCTGCCAGCTATTAAGCTTTTCGTAGAGTTGCGCTAGCAGATTTAGAACATGACTATGTTTGGGTGATATGGATCTTAAATGCACCAGTGTTGCGAGTGACTGTTCGAGCTGGCCATGAGCTAATTGTAGTTCTGCCTGAGTGAGTTCAACTGCAAAGTCAGCATCTGGCATACTTTTATGCGCCATTGAAAGATAGTGGTCTCGACGTTCCGGCTCATTTAATTTTTGTGCTGCGCGTGCTGCTGATAAATAATTGAGTAGCGGTGTTTCGCTATTATCAACGTTCTTGATAAGTGCCTTTTCTGCTTTCTTCCATTGCCCTTGGGCTAAGGCAATTAAGCCTTGTTTCGATGTTTTTTGTGCTTTCTTTAATTTTGAGCGGTTATGACGTTGTTTAATCATATCCGGTAATGACCATGTTTGTTTAATACTGCGTAGCGTAAACGAAATTAACAAGTACAGGCTGATTTCTAAAAATATAAACAAAGCCAGTGACATTTCAATGGTGGTGTGGCCCCGGCCAATTAAAACATAGCCATTATCCTGATAAGCGATAACACCGAGTATGGTTGACAGAACAAGAATAATTAAAAAAATAAAAAGCGTTTTCATGATTGAGTTGTAGTTTTAGATTTTTCTTTTAATGTGGATGGCTTGTTATCAGGTTGTGTGACAGCTTTTATCGTCGTTGGTTTGTCGGTAATAACTTTACTGGGCTCAGACTTATTTTTTGGTAATGACTTGCTGCTCACAGATGGTTTTTTAAGTGGTTTCACTTTTGTTTTTGAATTGTTTTTTCGAATTTTCTTTTTGGCCTTGGAATGTTTTCGTTTGAGTTTTGGTTTTCGCCCGGATTTTTTTGGTATCGATTTTTGTGTACGAGCATGGAGTAATTGTAACTGGGTCAAGCTATTAGAAATATCGGGTAGGGTGACATTAATTTTAACCTGTGCAAGCTGGATTAAGCTTTTATTCATAGATTGGGTCAGTGGATCCTGATTATTAAAATATTGTTTTATCCATTGCTGTGCTTGCTGAATACGATCTTTATAAATAATAGGTTGGTTATTAATCAATGCCAGACGCGCTTGTTCTAATTGTAATTTTAAATTTTGAACAAGAAAAAATCGATGTTCAGGTGAGAGCAGTGGCTGGATCTGTTCATTGTGTGTTTGTATGCGAAACAGTTTTAGTAGATCCTGCCAAATGGCCATTGGCAGTTGTTTCCAGCTATCAATTTGGCTTAGCTGTGTGGGATGTTGATTCTTTTGTTGTATTGTTTCTGGCGTCGGTGTTTTTAAAGGCAAGTCTTCTAGCTGTTTTTGTATGGCATTTAACTTGAGCGAAAGTCCAACCATATCGATACGGGTTACACTTTTTAATTGTTGTATATCAAATGCAATGGCTTGGCGTAATGGAATAAATCTAGGGTTGCCAACTTCGCGTAAGCGTTCGTCTGCTGCACGTAGTGCGCTGATACTAGTGGGGACATCGTGTGCCAAAATTAAACGGTAGTTTGCGAGTTTAATCAAATACTCGGCTTCGGTAATGAGCCAGTCATGCCGACTATGCCGATTCTGTTTTAAAAAGACCTGAATGGTTTTTTTCAGGGTAGTAAATTCTTGATTTTGGGCCAGTGTATTTTGTTGCAGTTGTTTTTGTACTTGTTCATTGGCCTGAGTTTGTTGTTGGCGTATTTGCGTAAGCTGTTGTTGCTGTGCATCGAGAAGCGATTGCTGTTGTGTTATTTGTTGCCAACCGATGTAGGCGGTAAAACCGACCGCTATAATAATAACAATCGATAAAAGGGTGTTTAAGTTTAAAAAAGAAAAGCGGGTTTTTTTTTGCGTTTCGGTTTTGGGTTTAGTGGCTTCTTTTTTAGTGTCGTCTTGTTTGTTCAACAGCCGTATCCTGTTACGTAAGGTTTTTTATAATAGCATCCACAATGGCGTTATCGCTAACATTGTCGGTCATAATGGGTGCTTGAGTAAAGCCGTGCTGCGCTAACCGCAAATTAAGGCGTGGGTTAACGATAACGAGCTTGCTATTAAGTATAGCGGTACGCAATTGTTTGGGGGCTGTTTTTTTAGAAATATTAGTCACTAAATTTTCCAAACCTTCACCGCTAGTAATACAAATAGCTTCAATGGGCTGTTCTTGCCAACTTTGCTCAAGTCGTTGTAGGTCAATATCGGGACACAGACGCTGGTAGACTTCGGCATAGCTAACCTGTGCGCCGCGTTCTCGCAAGGTTTCGGCGAGTAAGTTACGCCCGCCAATACCGCGGAATATGGTGATATTTTTATTGGCTACATGTTGCAATGACGGGTGTGCCAGTAAGCCTTCGCTATTATAAGAAGCCTGTGGGGTAATCTCAACGGGGCGTTTAGCTAGATTTTCGAGCAGGGTAGCACTACCTAAGCCGACCGTGGCTAATTTTACTTGATTGGGTAACTCGGCGTATTGTCGGATCAGGTTGATAGCATGTGTGACGGCATTCTGACTAATAAAAATAGCAATATCGGTGTGGTTAAGTTTTTTAACCAGCTCAATGGCCGCAGCGGGTTTATCAAGGGCCTTAATCTCAATTAACGGCTGGCAATATACCTGGGCTCCGGCTTGTTCAAGTAAACGAATTAATTCGCTAGCCTGATGGGCCGGGCGGGTGACCATGATATGTTTATTTGCTAGTGGTAATGCGAGTGGCGATGAGCTGTTTGAGTTCATGGATGATATTGTGATACCCGTTTATTTCGCTTGTTATTCGATTAGTCGGCGGCTTTGTCATACAGGCGTTGTAATATTTCACCTGCGCCACGGGCGAGCAGATCTTCTGCGAGTATCACCCCCAATTCTTCTGCATCTTCGGGTTTACCGGCAATATCCGCGCTAATAATCTTGGAACCATCGGGCTCGCCAACCAGGCCACGCATAAATAAGGTGTCTTTATTCAATTCGGCAAAACCGGCAATTGGCACTTGGCAGCCACCGTTTAAAGTGTAATTCATGGCGCGTTCGGCGGTTACTCGAATGGCTGTTTTCTGGTCGTGCAACGGTTTTAATAGCTGGTGTACACGGTCGTCATCGACACGACACTCAATGCCCACCGCTCCCTGGCCAATGGCCGGTAAACTGATATGGGGTTCGATATATTCACTAATGCGTTCGGCCATTTCGAGACGAATAAGGCCGGCACTGGCAAGAATAATGGCATCGTAGTCACCGTCATCGAGTTTACGTAAGCGAGTGTTGACATTCCCACGTAAGTCTTTGATTTTTAAGTCAGGTCGTAAAGCACTTAATTGGCACTGGCGGCGTAAACTGGACGTCCCCACGGTCGCGCCCTGTGGCAATGCATCGAGTGTTTTATAAGCATTTGAGACAAAGGCGTCGCGTGGATCCTCGCGTGGGCAGATAGTGGCCAAGTGCAGCCCGTCCGGTAATTCAACCGGTACGTCTTTCATTGAATGGACTGCAATATCCGCACGATTCTCTAACAGAGCTGTTTCTAACTCCTTGACAAACAAGCCTTTTCCACCCACTTTGGCCAGCGGAGTATCGAGTATTTTGTCACCTTGAGTACTCATGGTAACCAGTTCAACGGTTAAGTCGGCGTGGTATTTTTGCAACTGCGCAGACACATATTCGGCTTGCCAGAGAGCGAGTTGGCTTTTGCGGGTGGCGATACGTATAATCTTGGTCATTAAGTTGTCTTTATCTTTATGTAAGGTTTAATTGGGCTTTAGATGGAACGGAGCCGAGTTTTTGTATACTAAAAAGAATGTATGCGTATTGTATTAATTCAGCATAATAATTGCGACTCTTGATGCCCTATTTTTGTTAAAAATGGGCAGTGTTATCTTAAAATATAAAAATACAGGTTTTCGGGTGTGATAAATCAAAATTTAAAGCGGCTATTGGCAGTTACTTTGTTTGTGTTTGCGTGGGTAGGAATAGTGCAAGCCGATGTTGAAAAATCTGCTGATGCTAAGGCTGTTGAAGTTAAAATCAGCACTGATTTATATCAGGACGCGCAGCTTGCGAAACAAAAAAAAGTGCCCATTGTTGTGATGTTTTCGCAAGATGGCTGTACTTATTGCGGCATTGTGCGTGAGCAGTTTTTAAAACCCATGCTTCGAAGCGGTGATTACAAAAACAAGGCAATTATTCGTGAAGTAAAAATAGACAGTTTTGATGATGTACGCAATTTTGACGGCAAAATGGTACCCAGTGACGAACTATCAACAACATATCGCGCTTATCTGACGCCAACCGTGGTTGTCTTTGATTCGAAGGGCAAAGCGTATCACCGTATTTTAGGGGTCGCCAATGAATATTTTTATGGCGGTGAACTGGATGACGCGATTGATAGCACTTATAGCCAGATCCATCGAATCGCCGTTAATGATTAAGCATATTACTTACAAGGTTTAAATTGGTAGGTAACCCCAGCTTTGTATAAGAAACCAGATTGCCGCGCTATCGCTCGCAACGACAAAAATGGGGTCTTTGCGAGCGATAGCGCGGCAATCTGGTTAAATTGTAGTGTCATTACATGTTTGAAACCCTTATACAAACCTGAGGTTAGGTAGCTGATTTTACTTTGAGGCTTTACGACTAAACATCACTGCAAATTTTTTATTACTAGCAACAACCTGGTAGCCACCAAAAATCTTTTTAAGTTTGCTGTGGTAAGCTAAATGGTGGTTACCCACAATCCAGAACTCCCCCTCCGGCTCTAAAACAGAATGTGCATCATTAAACATTTGCCAAGCAATATGATCACCCACTACATGGTTTTGATGAAACGGCGGGTTGCATAAGATTAAATCAGCACTTTGTTTTTTTATACCGGTTAAACAATCAGTCACTAAAAAGTCGGCAGTACGTGATTCAGTAAAAGCATCTTCAAAATTGGCCTTAGCGGAAGCTACCGCCATATACGATTCATCGGTAAAAACAAGATGTGCATCAGGATTTTGTAAGGCTGCCACCAAACCTAAAATACCATTGCCACAACCTAAATCAATAATATTTTTATAAGGCCTAGGGCGGGGTAAGTTTTCCAGAAGAAAACGGCTACCAATATCCAGTTTTTCACGCGAAAAAACATTGGCATGGTTAACAATCGCTAATGTGCGATCTTCTACTTCAAGTTCGAATTGTTTAGGATATGGAGATTCTGTTATTTTAGCCTGAGTAAAAGAACAAAAAATTAAACGTGCCTTTTTCCTTGCTAGTGATGTTGTTGTTTTGCCAATGATTTTTTCAAATAATTTAAGCGTTGAAGAATGAATATTTTTTGCCATCGCTGCGGCAATAATTTTACTTTGTGGATTAATATGAGATTGTATTTTACAAAGAATATCTTCTAAATAAGCATGGCTCTTAGGAATTTTAATAATAATTAAGTCATAAATACCATTAAGTGGTTCCATGCTGTTGAGTAGTGTAATATTATTTATATCAACAGTATTAAGGTTGACGTTATTGATAAGCCCTTGGGCAGCTAGATAGGAGTCGAGTTGTACATCAGGTTTAAACGTATTTAGGGCAATCGCTAATGCACCAAAGCTATCATTAATAATAAGAATACGTGAATTACTATGGAGAAGTTCGTTGCCAAGGGATTTATTCTGCTCATCAATATATTGCAACAAATACTCATCGGCTGCATCCCAGGCACGTAAGGTTTCTTTTTTGTGTTGTGGGTAGCGTGTAAGGTTGAAATTACCTTGAGGTGTTTTAAGTTGGGTCATCTGGGTATATTAATAAATTAGGTATCGTGAGTGGGAATTTTTATAGAATCAATTATATATCATTCAACGAAGTTTGTGTTGGATGTATTATTAGCTACTTTAGTTAAACAATAAATTTATTTTGTTATCCCAGAGCCTGTAAATTAAATTGTGTAACTGTCCATTAATGATTACTCTAATCTACAGGAGAATAACAGCAGTTCCGTTTGCTGCTCTAACAATTTCTGGCGTGATCGGATCAGGTCTCGGTCTCGGTCTTGTTCCTGCTCTGATATGGTCATAAGCGTCAGCAGATCATTGGCATAGAATTGCACCAGTTGTGCCGCATCAATGCGATCCGTTTTGACTTATTTTCCACATGGACTGGGAATACTAGTGGGAGCAACTACATCACAGTGATAGTCTTTTTTAGCGAGAGGGTGTAACCAATAATAAGACGCCTCATAACATAGCTTGAAAGCGCTTCTGGGAAAGCATTTGTGGAGCCTATCAAGTTGGCTCAACAGCCCGTTTAATGTTGGTCGGCATTTGAATGTAATGATTTCCCCGGTATTTTTGTCCAGAGCTGATCCGTGATACTGAGTATCATCGACATCAAGATCCACGTAAGATTATAGTCTGTTTCATAGACGCCCCCTGTTAACCTTCTGATTTCAGTGGTGTGCGGACTTTACCACTTTGAGGTGCCATCATTGATGGTAGCCCTCGGTTTAGATTGGGGTGGGGCGTCTATATCTTCTATACACGTTGGTAAAGAGTGAGGAAAACAGTATTCCTTTGAGTTTGGCCAATTACTTAATTACCCAGAATTGGGAACGCTAAAAATTAATATTCCCGATTATGAGACGGACTGCCCATCCATAGCATACAAAACAACAGCTTAGCCAATGGCATACATGCTGCATTTCAGAATAAATGAATAAAAATACTACCACATTCTAACAATTTAGCATTCGAGTAAAAGACTTAAAGTTATGGATAATAATCTATGCCTTACTTGCTATAGACTTTGCCTGATAATTTGTACAATAACGGTTCTGGCGGCGAGTCTTGTCTATGCGGATGGCTGGGATCCTAACAGTAGAGCGCCAAATGTTAATGGTATTCGCAACACCCGCCACAACATGACAATGAGTTACATGGGTGGGGCTTCACGAAATATGGATTCCAGCCGCAACGATTACGGTGAAATCTGTGTTTATTGTCATACTCCTCACGGAGGTAATCGTACCATTAGTGCCCCGTTGTGGAATCGAACCAACACTAACACGAGCTATATCTTATATAATAAACCATTAACCTCGGGACAGGCACCGACACAGCCGGGTGTGAATTCTGTCGTATGTTTGTCCTGCCATGATGGCACAGTTGGAATTGACTCGGTGATCAATATGCCTAACCGTCCAAACCTGGCTGTTTCTTACAATCGAGTACAGGAAACCGTGCAAGATGATACTTTTCTAAGTACCTGGCCAGACAATTCACCCATCAGGCATGCAATATTGCCTGACTGCATGTTATGTCATAATTCCAGCAATCCCTTTGCGCCCGACTTCGCTTCCTTTTTGATTGGTACAGATCTGCATGATGACCATCCCGTGGGTGTATCATTACCTAATACGACGAAATATGACTTCAATGAGCCAACCGGTATTCGTGGTAATCTTAAATTTTATGACACTAATGGCAATGGGCGTGCTGATAGTAATGAACTCCGTTTCTATAACACGGGGGATGGTTTCGAAGTGGAATGTGCTTCTTGTCACAATCCGCACGGTACCCCTGTTTCCGGTAGCGGTAGGGGGGCATTAATTCCTACTTTCATGCGGGTAAGTGATCAATCCGTACTCTGCCTGACCTGTCACATAAAGTGAGCCAGGCTTGCCAGTTCAACTGTTGCAATTCAGATAAACGTTAGGACGGCGGTTTGATACCAAACTCTCGCATGATGGCTTGGCCTTCTGCTTCATTCAAACGTTTGATTACCTCTACCTTTCTGAAAAGTTGATCAACCACATAAATGCGACCTGTTTCATCCACCGCAACACCGGCAACAAGTGCGTAGTGACCTGCCCGATCTAGCTGCCCCCCCTGTCCCAGCGCCATTAACAGTTGACCTTTAGGATTAAATATCTGCACATTACCAAAGCTTGCATCTGACACATAGACATTACCATCGGCATCAACGGCCAAGCCACGCGGGCGTGCAAAGCGGCCAAAAGCGGAACCCACATCGCCCCAGCTGTACAGGTATTTGCCATTTGGATCAAAGGCCTGGATACGAAAGTTACCTGCGTCCAATACGTATAACGTACCGTCCGGGGCTACTGCTGCATGGGTTGGAAGGTTGAACTTTCCAGGTGCCCTGCCACGTTCGCCGATAGTAAAGAGTTTCTCGCCTTCTGCATTATAAGCGACGATACGGTGTCTAGTACTATCCACCCCACCCATATCAACCACATAAATGCGTTTACCGTCTCCACTAACCGCAACATCGGTGGGCTTTACAAGATCATCGGGCTTACCAATATAGTGTTTAAAGTGACCACCAGAATCATAGACCACAACACAGCGTTTTGTCGCATCAGCAACATAATAATTGATGGCATGGTCGATCGCTACCCCCAATGGTTTTTGCAAGCGACCATCACCGCTACGACCGAACACAACCACTAGTCGACGCGGAACATCAAACAGGTAGACAAGCCGCATCACGCTGTCACTCACTATAATGTGACCCTGGTATGCAGCAATATCCAGGGGCTTTATTAATCTGATTCTGGCACGTTTTTGTCGTCCGGTAACAATAGACTTGAAACTGTCGAATTTTTCCTTTTTTTCAATGCTCAAGTCAGATCGCAAAGTGAATTCATATTCAAAACGTGGTAAATCTGGAAGTGAGGGCCAGAATGGCGGACGAACACGTTGTTGTTTTACCGGTGTTGAGCAGGCCAGCAAAAATGCGAAACATAAAAAGATACAGAATAATCTAAATGTGTGCATATTCTCAATTATAAAAGAATTTAACGGATATCAAGTTTAACAAATTTATTTCAACATACAATATTTACTTTATTTTAAAGGGGGCAGCACTTTAATGTTTCGAAAATTTGCTGGTCTGAATACAAGCACTGAAAGACTTCAAGCATCGCATTCGTCATTTGATGAAACGCTCTTGGGGAATATCGATGCAGCGTCGGTTCCGCGAACTGCGGCTTTATATCCAGGGGTGGATAAACTACTTTGGACTTTCCGAAGACTACCGACCTTTGCCCAAACTGGGTGAATGGATACGCAGGCGCATTCGCAATCTCATCAAGCTGGGTACCAGGGCTCTAACAGCAGTGAGTCTTGGACTAAGTCCTAGATCACCCTATTGATTAGCTAGTTTGAAGTACCTGGAAAAGGCGAAACACATTCCATAAATTTTTACACCGGGTTTATTAATTCAGTATTTGAATATTTATTTTTTACCTTTGCAATTAACATCTCTGGAAGCATTTAATGCGCCTAACTGATTCTTAAGTGATAAGCTTAAGCCATTTTTTGCAACAATAATGTTATCGACAAGTGGCCACTTGAATATCCATTTATTATTCTTCAGGGATACGCTTCCATTGAAACCACCACCTGTAGCCTTGGTGTTCAGGATAGTAACTGGTACTCCATTACTCCATAACCATTTTCCATTCAGACCTGGTAACTCTCCGGATAATCGGGTGGAGGTAACCGGAATTCCAAAAATATTAATACCACTTAATTTTTTACCGTCAGATGATAATACAAGGGAGTCTATAAATGGTGGCCAGGTAATTTCATAATGTCCTTTTGTTGCATTAACCGTTTTCCATTTTCCAACAAATGCTCCATTATTAGCTTCACCGTTCGGTGAAATAGTAATATGAGCTCCATTACCCCATTTCCAACATCCGGTTAATTTATTTTGTAAGGTGTTTTTGGATACCGGTTGAATTTTAGCGGTAATTTTTTTTGGTTTTATATGGTTACATTGTTGCGCTTTACTGGCTTTATATTCTGCCAGAAATATTTCTTTCATTTTTTTGTTTTCGGAATTTTTCCAATAATGACTTCCCTGCTCTGGAGCATATACTTTAACTGTTTTATAAAGTTCAGAGTAATTTGCAATGATATCTGCTTCAACAGATTCAAATTTTAATTTGATATTGCTTAATTTAAACGCATGCTTTGAATTTTGCCAATATAAATTGACGTTTTTGCCATCATATTTCCAGCGATTACTAGGATCATAATACATCCGTGTATATTTTTTTCCTAATTCAAATTTGATCTCGCGTGTATTTTTTATTGTGGTATATGAAGGGCTCCAGCTAAGCCCAAAAATACCGTCCTTTCTGAGGTGAACTATCAATCTTTGATAACCTCCAAAAGGTTTGCCGTTAATGTCCGTTTGGCCTCTATTCCAAAGTAAAAGAGCCGTACTATAACGGATATATTCCTGTTGATTGTATCCGGGGTCTGCTTTTGTTGTGTTACTTTGAATTTTTAATGTCCATAAGCTATCGGAATAACCTTCTTTTTGTCGGTTTGCAATCCAGATTTTTTTATCTTCCTTGCATTTGGTAAAAGCCATTGAACTCTGGTAATTAAGCAATGATTCATAGGGCAATTTTGTGGGTAATGGTGCGGCATCTGTAAAATTCTTAATAGGTTGAAAAAGATATTGTCTTTGAAGTTTTTGTGTCCTTGATTGTTGTTTCGTTTTTATTGTAATACTGATGTCTTTAAGGACAGAGGGTGCTTTTTTACAAAATGACTTATTCATTGCAGGATATTTTTTAAAATTACACAGTTCAGTTAATAATGTCATATTTTTATCTAATGATTCTTGCCTAAGTTCTGCCCATTTTTTTAAGTAAGCTTTATTTTTTTTCGGCATTGCTTTTTTTGTATAAAACTTCTGGTAAGCATTAATGAAATTTTGATCATTATCAAAAAAATTCTTAATTAATATTTCACCTTTATCAGGGTTAAGCAAAAATTTAAAATCAGCAAATTTGGTGACTTTCCGATTACGTCGTATTTTACCTGCTTTAACTTCTGCTAAAATATCTCCTATGTAAATCACGTTGGCTTGCACGTATATATATGATTTTAATTCATTACTAGTCATCCCCATCCTCATTTTTTCAGGAATTCGTTTTGTTGCAAAAACAATATCCCAGTTTACTAATTCCTGAAATGATGGCTTTGATCTATATTTACCAGAGCGTCTTCTGCCAAGAAAATTTGAATTTATAACAGCGAATTTTTTATTAATAAACTGTATTTCCGAATTAATTGGTTTTGATAAATTTGCACCTGTATACGAATGTAATAAATACCAGCTGCCAGTAAGTAGACGTTCTGGATTTTTGATAACGTCTGATTTTTTGGTGGTGCTTGGTTTAACACTTAGTTCAATAGTATCAATTAATTTTTTTAAATCTTTAACTTTAGCTTCTTTTTTAATACGAATAAATTCTGCCATTATTAAGGTATAACTTCTTTTAGCAGTTTTAGATTGTTCGAGAAGTGTTTTTTCTTTTCGTTTGTCACCTTTAGCGACTTTTCTGGCCCAAACTGGTGCATCGTCTTTCATATCAACATTGGCTTTGTATTTTACTGTTCGGCACTCGATGAGTCGGGGCATTGCCTTGTTTGCTGTTTGCTGTGATTTAACTGATTTTAATATTGCAGCTTGTTGTTTATTTGCTGCTTCTATTATTTGTACTGGGTTTAGACCGGATACATCAATACAAGCGGCTAAAATTGAATTGCTCAATAACAGGGCGCAAGTAATAAATAATCCCTGAATGACAATTTCTATTTTATTTTTATTATCATTTTTTTTATTTATCATCTTTCTATACCTTAATGTTGTGTTGAGTTAAAGGAATACGGCGTGTTTATGTATCAAAAGATATTGAATTATAAAATCAATTTAACAAATTCCATTATCAAGTATCAGAGGTGCACCCCCTTGAATAATCTTTTTTTCTGATGGCAGCAGGACGTTGTTGCATACCGAAAAATATGAAGATACGTCCTGCCTGATTTGTCAATTCAACTTATTAGCTACTAATTTCCAGTTACCAGCTTAAAGCACCATTTAAAACTATCGCATTGCTGGCATTGTTATTACCAATACTCGGTATCAAGCTGACGGCATTATTGGTAACGCGCTGCTGCGCTATATCCAATACTATTGTACTGCAGGCCTGTGGTGTATCAGCACAATCTACGTAGTAGTCAAAATACGATGTGGGCTCACTATTCAGGCTGACACTCGTGGTACGTAGGTAAGTAATACTATATAAATTGCCATTAGTATTAAAGCGGAAACTCATTGTTCGGGATTCGAATTCGGTGGCGCTGAAGATACTTTGTGACCAGATGACGGTGACTGTGTTTAATACATTAAACACAACTGGATCAAGATTAGGCACAAATGAAGAACCAATGGTGTTGGCTTCATTTCCCGTTATTAGAATCGATCCAAAATTACCGTTACCTGCGGGTGGAGTATTGCCGCCATTATTTAGAAGCGGCGCTGCTGATATCCGTTTACCATTGAAGCGACCAGACGCGCCATCACTATCGAGCCAAGTTCCGGTGGCATTACCAGTACGGCTGAAATTCCCCGAAAATATTGTGCTACCGACCGTGCCGCTCATACTTGATTTTCCGCTGCTGGACAGATTGCCCGATATAGTGTCCGGACCGAAAGTAGTTGATGTACTTACCCCCGTAATGGCACCATTGGCATCAACCGTGGCGCTCCAACTTCCGGTATCATCACCAGTAAAAGTACCTTCATAATCACCGGTGTACAATACTAGTAGGTTTCTGCGAAAGACATTTTTTACTTGTGCGCGTGTGATCATGGTACGTGCCTGGCCATTGCTGCTGGTGATATTATTAATTAAAATTTGTATGTTACTATTTGTTTCAAAAATACCTACGGCAAGACTGAAATCAACAGACTGACCACTGGTGGCAGTCGTCGCGCTGGCAGTAATGGTGATACCATTGGACTCGTCACCATCTTCGTCGATAGATTGCAGGAACATTGCTATATTCTGTACCTGTACATTGTTTTCATCGACGGCGCCGCTGACCAGTTCGACAGGTGTAATAATTGCTTGTCCCAGCGCTTCACCGATAAAAACATCGCCGACATAAAAACGGATGGTTTCACCGTTTCGGTAACTGAATTGTCCCTGCGCATTGGTTGTACCTGAAGTAGTCGGCGTTTTATAGCGCAGACCGAAAACAAGGCTGTCAACAAATTGCCCCTGCTGTTCAGTGCTAACGGGTGAGGAGGTATTCACTCCACTTCCGCCACCACCACCACCACAGGCGACTAAAAATAGTGATATGAATACCAGCAGAAGGGCGTAAATATGTGTTTTAATTGTCATAAGATGTCTCCTTTTCAAAATAAATTAATGTGTCTGTGCTCAGTCCCCATTAACCGTGATTTGCTGATGTTTTTCCATAACCAGCTGATTTTTAATAATAATTATTAATAAGTATTAAGTTTTTATGAGAGATTCGATAACGACTACCTATACTGATAGGAATAAAGGGGACACGGGATACTATGCCGTGGACGCTTGGCGTGTGATTCAAATCTTTGAGATGTTTCAGATGCGCCCCAGTCACTTTATTGCGAGTGGCGAGACTGGCGCGCACGGTGTTTATTATGATGCCAGAAAAATCATAAAAGGTAGTACGAGCAACAAATGGGGGCACCATACTTCCCAGGCGATTAAAAGTTTTTGTCAGTTTACTCAGTCGGAGAACGGTACTGTTTTACCCTGGCAGGAACTGGTCGAGCACCGGGATTTTTATGACGGCAAAGAGGGTGCCGGGCGGCGCACCGGCAATCTATTGTTAACAGAAAACCGTCTACGGGTTGACTGCACAGCATTGATAGCCGCGCGCGCGCAATGCGCCTTAACTCAAGAACAACTGGCCAAAAAAGTGGCATTGCCGCTTCGATTTATTGAAGCCATTGAAGGTGGCAAATGGCAATCCGTGGCTGAATCTACGGCTAGAATTATCAGCGGAGCATTGGCTGTAAATGAACAAACATTGTTTACTAAAATATATGTTGCTACTGAAACGGACACTAGTGCTTCGCCAGCCAGTGCAACAGCCAGTACAACAGTTAGATCCGACTTCATGAAAAAGGGTATTCTAATTGGGCTGCTTCTCGGGCTTGGCTTGTGGGCGGCTTTTTCATTCGACTGGCGCGATCCAGTCGAACATGATTGGGTTGCTTTACCGAAGATGGATGCAACTGTCGTCGAATTTACTCGTTATGAAATCAGCAACCGTGACTACCTACAGTTTGTTCAGCAACAGCCGGGTTTTAACCGGAAAAACATATTGCCTGGGCTACATGATGGTGATTATTTGAAACACTGGCTGGACTCGAATCACTATCCGAAGGATATTGCAGATCATCCGGTTACTTATGTATCCTGGTACGCTGCTCAGGCTTATTGCCAATGGGTCGGCGGACGTTTGCCGTCTCTGAAAGAATGGCGTATTGCCACACAAGGAATGCAAAAAAATCTTACGGAAGATAAAATTGCAATGATCAATCTTTGTGATAGTCGTTGTGCTACAGGTCGCGGCATAAGTCCGGA
>VAPK010348779.1_pt1 | contig 30916 bp, 30 predicted proteins | sample 3395031 | NCBI WGS metagenome assembly VAPK01 (sample SAMN08290443, study PRJNA428436) | hydrothermal vent metagenome | isolation source: Deep-sea hydrothermal vent chimney 1 | place: Pacific Ocean: Juan De Fuca Ridge
ATTGAATATGGAAGAATACCGGGCCCTGCTCTCGGATAAGGTTGCGATAGTGTCGATGATGTGGGCCAACAATGAAACGGGCACCCTGTTTCCGGTGCTGGAAATGGCTGAACAAGCCCATGCGGCGGGTATAATGTTTCACACTGATGCGGTGCAGGCAGTGGGCAAGATCCCCCTCGACCTAAAAAACAGCAAAATCGACATGCTGTCCCTTTCCGGTCACAAGCTGCATGCGCCAAAGGGTATTGGCATTCTGTATTTACGTCGTGGGGTGCGCTTTCGTTCATTTTTGCGTGGCGGCCATCAGGAACGGGGGCGTCGCGCGGGCACCGAGAACAGCGCTTCTATCGTAGGCCTGGGGGTGGCGGCTGAACAGGCGTTGGAACACATGGACTATGAAAGTGCCGGTGTGGCCAGCATGCGCGATCGTCTGCAAGAAGGAATCCTGTCAGCTATTTCTTATTGTTTCGTTACCGGCGATCCTGAGAATCGTCTTCCCAATACGCTTAATATCGCCTTTGAATATATCGAGGGTGAGGCGATTCTGATGATGTTGAACAAGTTTGGGATTGCCGCATCAAGCGGTTCTGCCTGCACTTCCGGATCGCTGGAGCCTTCTCATGTGATGCGGGCGATGGATATTCCTTTCACCGCCGCACACGGTACGATTCGATTTTCTTTGTCCCGCTATAACAATATGAATGAGATAGAGAAGGTAATCGAAGTGATGCCAGCGATAGTCGCGAAACTGCGTAAACTGTCTCCGTACTGGGGTGAGCAGGGTCCGGTGGATGAGCCAGAAAAATTGTTCGCCCCGGCATATTCCTGAGGAATTTTTTATTATTGCCTGTTGGTTTTGCTACAAGTGTATGTAGTTTGTTGTTACCTGTCGCACCAGCAGCAAATCGATATTGGCTAAGCAACTGTTTTTCAATATATATAATGCTGGCACAGCACTTGCTCTTATTACTTTAACAGAGCAGGACATGATTACGATGCGGGTTTCAAAAGACAAAATTATTATCGATGATACGACCCTTCGGGATGGCGAACAGTCCGCCGGCGTCGCTTTTAGCCGGGAGGAAAAGCTGGCCATTGCCATACATCTGGATGCATTAGGCGTACCCGAACTGGAAGTCGGGATTCCGGCCATGGGTCGTGAGGAACAGGAAACCATTCAGGCGATTGCTGATCTGGATCTTGATGCTCGCCTGATCGCCTGGTGCCGCATGACGGATTATGATCTTCAGCAATGCCGCTATCTAAATGTCGATATGGTTGATCTTTCGATACCGGTTTCTGATCAGCAGATCAGGCACAAACTGGGTCGCAGTCGGGAATGGGTATTAGCCGAAATTAAACGGCAGGTTCCACTGGCTCAGGATATGGGGCTGGAAGTCTGTGTCGGCGGCGAAGACGCATCACGCGCCGATCCGGATTTTCTCGCTGAGGTTGTAGACATGGCTCAGCAGGCCGGCGCACACCGATTTCGTTTTGCAGACACGGTTGGCATTATGGAACCGTTTACAGTTTATGAGCGGATTCAGTATTTGCGCAGCATTGTGGATCTCGAACTTGAGATGCACGCGCATGATGATTTTGGAATGGCAACGGCCAATACGTTGGCCGCTGTTCGCGCCGGTGCCAGCCATGTAAATACGACGGTACATGGTCTGGGTGAGCGGGCTGGCAATGCGCCGCTTGAAGAAGTGGTGATGGGTTTGAAACATCTGTACCACGTTAACAGCGGCATTGATCTACAGAATTTTTCCACCCTGTCAAAACTGGTCGCGGATGCATCCGGACGCCCAGTTGGCTGGCAGAAGAGCCTGGCAGGCGATGGCGCTTTCACTCATGAGGCCGGGATTCATATCGATGGCCTGCTTAAGGACCCACGAAATTATCAGGGGGTAGATCCAGCAGAACTTGGTCGGCAACACAGCCTGGTGCTGGGTAAACATTCAGGCACCCGTTCCCTGATGTATGCCTATGAACATCTGGGCTTGGACCTTAATCGGCAACAGGCGAGCCGTATTCTGGATCGCTTGCGCAAGTTTGCAACCCGTTTTAAGCGCAGTCCAGAGGACAGCGAGTTACGCAGATTTTACGAGGAGCTCACAGGTTAGTTCTTAAGGAATTCGTTTACCTGTAGTTCGCCTTCTATCCTGCGGGCACCATGAAGCGAACAACAGCGGTTAAATAACGTATATGTTGTTTCACAATTGATCATTTGGTGCGCCTAAAGGCGAACCTACAGTAACTAATTTATGAATGGAGATAAAAATAATGTTTGATACAGAGCTAGAGCTGGATATGGAAGAGCTGGACAGTGCAGAGGACTTCCTCGAATATTTTGAGATTAAGTATGCCCCGGCAGTGGTGCAGGTAAATCGCCTGCATATATTGCAGCGCTTTCATGACTATTTATCTGCCGGCAGCTTACCCGCTGATGAAACACAACGAGGTAAACTTTATCGCGAATTGCTGCAGAGCGCCTATGATGATTTTGTGAAATCCGACGCCCTGACCGAAAAGGTATTCAATGTATTCAAAGTCCAAAAAGCAGCGGCTTTTGTGCCATTGAGTAGCGTCTTGATTGAAAGCTGAGAATTACTGAAGCGGAGTTAAATATGCGGCCAGAATATGATTTTGGAGATGCGGTTAGAGTATTGCGTAATCTGCGTAATGATGGCACTTGGCCTGGTTTAGATACAGGCAAGCTGCTGGTAAGACGTGGCAGTGTCGGTTATGTGCAGAATGTGGGTACATTTCTACAGGATCAGCTTATTTATTCCGTTCATTTTATAGATATCGATCGAATTATCGGCTGCCGGGCAGAAGAGCTGCAGCCGGAAAAAGATCCCTGGGTTCCGAGCTGCTTCGAGTTTCGTGACAGGGTGGTTTCAGTGTGTCCACTTGGCCTGCAGGGTAATGTCATTGTCGAGCAGGGAGCAGAAGGTGAGATCCAGAAGGTTCTGCGGGATAGTCCTGACGGGGTTTTTTATCATGTTCGATTTTCGGGCCGAACTTTGCTGGTTCCTGAATCGGCGATTGCGCCTTCGGTGTTAGACGAGCAGAAAGTAGCTGCGCCTTCAGGTGCACAAATTTCATGACAGAGAAACCCCCTGAGTATGCCTATCATCTGTTGCGCAATGCGCTGGCTAAATTTGGCAGGACGCCTGCTGAATTGACGGCCGATCAAATCACTGCCGTCCGAAGTCAGGCGGATGCCAGCTTCGAGCTTGAGTCTCGCGCCCTGACATCATCTGAAGCAGGTGGCATTGTCATTTCTGAACAGCGTGTCGATGAGGCTATGCAGGGAATCGTCAGTCGCTATGCAAGCCAGCAAGAGTTTCTTTCTGATCTCGCCAACAATAACCTGAATGAGCACCTATTGCGTACAGCATTATATCGAGAGCTCATGTTCGATGTGATCATGGCGCGTGTGGCTGCAGATAGCGTCGAGGTCAGTGAGCTGGATATTCTGTTGTTCTATGAGGGGCACCGGGAACGGTTTGTTCGTCCGCAGACCCGTGTTGCCCGGCATATCCTGGTGACAGTCAATCAGACATTTCCGGACAATACACGGGAAAAGGCTGAAAAAAAGATGAGCCTGATTCAAAAATGTCTACGCGCTAATTCAGAGCGATTTGCCGAGCTGGCGCGCAGGTATTCTGAGTGTCCCTCTGCGCTGGAAGGGGGTAAGTTGGGGCGCCTGCCACAGGGCAAACTCTATCCTGAGCTGGATGAGGTTCTGTTTGGGTTGTCTGAGGGCCGCACCAGCGATATCGTCGAAACAGAACTGGGCCTGCACCTGCTTTATTGCGAAAAAATTCATCTGGCCAGAACAGTACCCCTGTCAGAAGCTCGCACAAAAATCCATGAGATGATGCAGCAGCGACAACGTCATCGCTGCCAGAAAGTCTGGCTGGAAGATCTGAAAAACTGAAATGATATCAGTGTATCAAGATCATTTTAATGGGGCGACTAGTTACAACACAAGCTGCCGTTGCACCCAACAACATTGGTTAAATGGTAAAATCGTGTAGGCGATAAACTGGGATCCTTACTGGAAGAAATACTCAGCGTTGCGATAGAAACCAAAGCACTGAAACGCCACGTGCTTAAGCATGTCAATGTGGTCAACTCAAAACCCCCGTACTCTTATGAATACGGGGGTTTTTCTTTCCCGAGGTTATGTAATGGGAAATTTAAGTTTATTTAATATATACAGTGGTCAGGTTTGGCCCAAACTGAAATAAAAAACTGCACCTTTGCCGGGTTCAGATTCAGCAAATATTTCGCCCCCGTGTTTGTGTACAACCCGAGCAACTGTTGCAAGCCCAATCCCGGTACCTTCAAATTCATTTGCGCTGTGCAAGCGTTGAAAAGGCTGGAATATTTTATCGATAAACTCCATATTGAAGCCGACGCCATTATCTTTTATATAAAAATAAGGTTTATTGTTTTTAATCATTTTACCAAATTCGATATTTGGATTAGTCGTTTTACTGGTATATTTCCAGGCATTGCCTAACAGATTCGCTATAATAATGGACATCAAATTTTCGTCTGCTTGGGTAACAAGATCTTTTTCGACCGAAATAGTTACATTTCGGTCGCTATCTTCTTGCAACCGGCTCACTGAATTATTGACGAGATGTGACAAGTTAATAGCTTTAAGTTCTAATTCCTGACGTGTTACGCGAGATAGTAACAGCAAGTCATTAATGATTTGCCCCATGACTTGGGCTGATTTTCTAATACGGTATAAATAATCTAGACCGGTTTTATCTAAACGATCGTTGTAATCTTCAAGTAATATTTGGCTAAAACCATCAATACCACGAAGCGGTGCGCGTAAATCGTGTGACACCGAGTACGAAAAGGCTTCGAGTTCCTTGTTAGCTATCATGAGTTCAGTTGTTCGTTCTGTAATCAACCGCTCAAGGTTATCACGGTATTTTTTGAGTTCAATTTCATTTAATTTTTGTTCGGTTATATCAAACATATAACCTTGCAGGCTAACGGCTTTTGAGTCTTTATAAATAATTTTAACATCATCTTTTATCCAAATGTGTTCACCGTTCGCTTTAATCATTCTATATTCAAAACTATAGTCAATCCCGATTTTGGTGGCTTCTATGCAGAAGTTGCTTGCAGTTTCTGCATCGTCAGGGTGAATATGATTTTCCCAGAAATATTTTTGGTACCAGTTGTCGACTGGGTAACCTAATACTGTCTGTGCCTGTGGGCCAACATAAGTGAATAACCAGCTCGATAAGTCGAGTTCCCAAGGGATAGCGGTAGTCGATTCAACGAGTTGGCGATAATGCGCTTCATTGTTTTGCAACGATTCAATTGACACTGCTAAGTTTTGTTGCATTGCGGTAAAGGCGGTTACTAAAATTTCAAGTTCATCCGGTTCTTTGTTGGGGTTAATTTTTCGATTGAGTACCAGTTGTTTATCGAGGTGAGTAATATTTAATTTTTCAGCGAAGTCCGACATGGTTTCTAAATGGCGAGTGATTAGACGATTAAAAATAAATAGGATAAAACCGGCAAGAATAAATGTTTTAACTGCGTTACTGGCCAAAATATCAATAATTTGTTTTTTTACTTGTTGGTATGCGTTATCAAGTGTTGCCTGTACGGTTAAGGTTCCAATATTAAGCATTTTACCTTTATACTTAAAGGTCATCGGGAAAGTTCGGGTAATTGTTTTTTTGAGCTGCTTTGTGCCAATACTTGCAACTGGCTCCTTTCCTTCTTTAATTTCCATGTAACGTATGTCTGGAAGGCTTGCAATTTCTTCAAGATTTAATTTTAAAGCTTCGATATCCGCAGTCCATAGCCTATTCGACAGGTTCTTAACATGGATTTCTTTGATCTCGGTAAAACGTTCCTCAATTTGATCAACATAGCGCGTGTAATTAGCATAAAGCTGATAAGCACTGGTTAAAATAGTAATAGCCGTACTCATTAGGATAACCGCAAAGAGTAAGCGGCGTGCGAGGCTGTGGTGATTTCCGGTAAAGATTGGTTTCATTTTATTATTTTAAGGGTGCGAGTATTTTATTAAATATATGCTGGTAGCTGCCATCGAGCTTCATTTGTCTTAATGTTGCGGCTAATTTAGGTACAAGCAATTTATGTTTTTTATGTAAATAAATAAACATTTCTTTTTTAGCCAATGGTGGAAGTTCCATTTTTATAGTATTGAGATGCTTGTTTTTAAGATAGAGCAATCCACCCCAACGCTCATAGAGAATAATATCGGCACGTTTTTTTAGCAACATAAAAAAGAGTTGTTTAACCGTTCTTACTTTTGTAATTTCCGCCTGTTTGGGAACATTCTTTTCGTAAATCTTCCAACCATTAATAAATGAAATTGAGTAGGGGGTTAAGCTGAACCAGCCGTTGTTTAAATTAATATTATGCAGCCCAAAAGCCACAAATTCGACATCAATGACTTTTTCAGGTACTCGAATCAGGTTTGGATAAAGTTTTTCCATGCCCTTGATACGAAGCATTTCACCATCTTCTATACCGGCATTCACATTTTTTAATGCGCGTTCTGCGGGTAATTGTGTTGTTTTTAAAGTATATCCATTACGTGCTAGAGCTTCTTTAACCACTTGATCTAAAAAACCAGTCAGTTGTGGTGTACTTAAGGGGGCGGTGGTTGCTGTGTTTAAAGTGAGTTCAGTGGCGTAAGAACTCTGGGTGAAAAAGACAAACAGCCCAGTTATAAAAAAAGTAAGGAATGTATTTCGCCTCTTTATTGTGCAGAGATTTTTTATATACATCTATTTTTATGTCTCTTAATTATACGCTAACCATTAAGTTTAGCTGATGGTGATTTTAATACAATGTAATGTGTTTATTTGTGGGCTAAGGGGTTTCAGTTTAGGCGAGTTTGTATAGTTAGCATATTAATGCGACCTAAGCTGCTCAATAAAATTTAGCTGATTAAGGCACCTTTTTCTTTAGTCTTTCATAGAGAGACATTCCTTATAACATTTTTTAATATAAGGTTATTATTATTTTAATGGCATAAGTATTTTATTAAAAATAGTCGTATAGCGCCCATTTTGCTTTATTTGTTTTAATGCTTTAGCTAATTTAGGTACGAGTAATTTATGTTTTTTATGTAAATATATAAACATTTCCTTGGTAGCCAGTGGGGGAGACAGTATTTTTATTGATTTGAAATGTTTATTTTTAATATAGAGTAAACCGCCCCAACGTTCGTAAAGAATTAGATCGGTTCGTTTTTTATATAATATCGAAAAGAGTTGTTCGGGTGTTCGTACTTTAGTTATATCGACCCGTTTTGGGATATCTTTCTCCAGAATTTTCCAACCATTAATAAATGAAACAGAATAGGGGGGTAAACTGGACCAACCGTGAGTTAAATCAATATCTTTTTGGCTAAAACCAACAAAGTCCCAATCCATAATCTTCTCTGGGACACGAATTAGGTTAGGGTATAATTTTTCCAACCCTTTTATCCGGCTCATTTCACCGTCAACAATACCGACATTGGCATTTATCAAACCACGTTCAGCCGGTAGTTTAATGGTTTTGAGTGTTATCCCGATTCGATGAAACGCTTCGGTTGCAATTAAGTCCATAAAGCCGGTTTGTTTGGGAGTATTAAGCGGGGGGCTTCCAGTTGTGTTTAAGGTAAGTTCAGTCGCATCACAGCGGCTCACAAAAAGGAGAAACAGTGCGGCTATAAAAAAGGCATAAAATGGAACTTGTTCCGTTATGGTAATAAATTTTATTGCGCGCATTTATTTGTGATGTCGTTAATAATTAGCTTTTAAGTTTAGACGATGAAAATATGAAAGCAATAGAGACGTTTCCTTGCGATCAATTAGCTTAAATTGGGTACAATAGTTCACTACGAAAGCGATATTGTAAATATTATGACGGATCTATTAACACTTTTAAACCACTTAAGTGATGGCCAGTTTCATTCTGGTGAAGATTTAGCCATAGAGCTAGAGGTTAGCCGCACTGCTGTTTGGAAGAAAATACGAAAATTAAATGAATTCCTTCCAAATAAAATTATAAGCGTTCAAAGTAAGGGGTATAAAATTGAAGAACCGATAACGGTTCTGAATAAAAAAGAGATTCTAGATTCTTTATTGACTAAATTTCATACGCTGTTGCAGCGGGTAGAAATATTACTTGAATGTCCGTCGACTAATCAATATTTACTGGAATGTTTGGAACAAAATCAACTTAAAAATTGCGTTGTTTTAGCTGAAACTCAAACGCAAGGGCGGGGCCGACGGGGCCGATATTGGGTATCCCCTTTTGCCAGTAATGTTTATATGTCGCTGTTGTGGCATTTGGATATTTCAATAGCTGAAATGGCAGGTTTGAGTTTAGTTGTTGCCATAAGTGTGGCTAAAGCATTACAAAAATTTGAAATTAAGAATGTGAAACTTAAGTGGCCTAATGATGTTTATGTCGATGGCCAGAAATTGGCGGGTGTATTACTAGAATTGCGTGGTGAATCCAATAGCCCTTGTCATACGGTTATTGGTATGGGGGTTAATGTCAATATGCCCAAGAATGCTGCGAGTCAAATTGATCAGCAATGGGTTGATATGCAAAGTTTGTTAAAAACAAACGTTAACCGTAACGAAGTGGCGGCAATGATTTTAAATGAGCTTATTCCTTGCTTGCAGCAATTTAATGAGAAGGGTTTTGTCAGTTTTGTGTCACAATGGGAACAGTTTGATTTATTGGCAGGGCATACCATTAATATAGAGGGGCATATGCACTTGAGTGAAGGTATTGCGCGAGGTGTGGATAAACAGGGTGCGTTACTGGTTGAGTCTAATGGCGGTATTAACCCATTGTATTCGGGTGAAGTTAGCATTCGTTTAAATAAAGAATAATTTAGAATGTCTTACTTATTAATTGATATTGGAAATTCGTACACTAAATATGCAACGCTGAATGAAAATCAGTGGTCATCTATTCATTATGTAAAAAGTGCTGAGTTTTTAAATGTACTTGATTTGGATAGTTTAAAAATATCGGCTTCACCTGCAAGTATTCTTTTAGTGAGCGTGGCAAATGAAACCTTAACCTGTAATATAAAGGATAAGCTCTCCCAAGCGTTTCAATGTACGGTTCAACAAATTAAAACCTCGGCCACGGCTATGGGGGTAAGTTGTGGTTATTTTGATTACGCCTTACTAGGTTCAGATCGATGGGTTGCAATGCTAGCTGGATTTAACCGGATTAAAGCACAACCTGTTTTAATTGTGGATTGTGGTACGGTGGTAACGGTTGATGTTGTAGACGGTAACGGTCAACATTTAGGTGGCTGGATGATGCCGGGTTTATTACTGATGAATGATGCGTTAGGAGAAAAGGCCAGTGGTATTTATGTAGGTCTTAAGGAGTCAGCGTTGTATTCAGATTTTGCTAACACTAATAAACAACAAGAACCCTTACTTATTGGCCAATCAACCCAGCAATGTGTGACCGTTGGTGGGATATTGGCCGAAGTCGGGTTTATACAGCAATGTTTTTCAGTTTCTGAAAAATTATTGGGGTGTGCGCCGTTGTGTATTTTAACTGGTGGTGGAGCTAAAGAGATTGTTCCATTATTACCGATGCAGGTAGAATATTTACCCGAACTCGTTTTAGACGGTTTGGCACTATTTATTGAGTAATGCTATGTTGAAGTGGTTTTTGTACAGTTTAATTCTCTTAAATATCGGATTTTTTGCTTGGAATTACCGTGCGGGTGAGCTTTTAAGTAAAGTTGGCCAAATGGAAGAACCGGATGGTGCGGTTAAATTATTACTATTAAAAGAAAAACCGCAGCCACCCGTTGAAGACAACTTAGTCGCTGATAAAACTTTAATGTGTTTTAGTGTTGGAGCCTTTGCACGAAAAACAGAGGCGCTTGCAGCACAAAAATGGCTAAAAAAATGGGATATTCAAACGAAACGTCGAGTACAGAAAACCTCAGTAGAAGGTTTTTGGGTCATTATTCCTCCGTTAAAGTCACGGAAAGCCGCAGCCCGACAAATTAAAAAAATAAAAGAGCTGGGTATTCATGATTACTTTTTGGTTGCGACCGGCTCACAAAAAAATGCAATATCGTTGGGGGTTTTTTCCAAATCATCCTCAGCGCGCAGGCGTTTGGCTGAAATGAAAAGGAAAGGAGTAATAGCCAGCATTTCTCCTGTGGATTTACCAAAACGGAGCTACTGGCTGGATTGGCCCTCGACAGAAACACCACTTACGGCTGAACAACTTGCCCGCTTACAAAAAACCTTTCAGGGTGTGGGTAAAGTCTCTTTAAATTGTTCAATTTAATCAAAAAGTTAGCTTAGATAGCTGAGCTAAAATTAGTTTAAAATTAGACTGAATTTACCATTGCCATATTGCTGTTTTTTGCCTAAAATGCGCTCTCTTTTAAAGAAGCATATCTGGAATATTTTTTTATAAAGAAAGCCGGCGTAGCTCAGTTGGTAGAGCAACTGACTTGTAATCAGTAGGTCCCGAGTTCGACTCTTGGTGCCGGCACCATACTTAAAACAGCTTAGTGGTTTAACCACTAAGCTGTTTTTTTTATGTCTAATTTATATGCTGTACTTTAAGCTATTCATCGTCGATCATTTTCATGGCACTCACTAAACTGCGGTGCATCCGGCTAATCGAACTTGAGAGTGATGCCACTTCGTCATTGCCTTTAGCTTTAAAGTCGGCTGCTTCAAGATCGCCTAAGCTCACCTGTTCTGCGTGCATCGACATTTTTCTAATGGGGCGTATTACAATGGCATTCAAGAGAACGTTTAACAAGATAATCACGGTGATAAAAATAATCGACATGGAAATCATAAAGGTTGTAAAGGCTTTGTCAGCACGTTCGAGTGGTAGCGACATGGGAACTTTTACAATTTGGGTACCAACGATTTCGCCCATTTTCCAACCAAAACCATTCGCTTCGCCATAGCGTGCAAGCATCGTTTTGGGGGCATCATCCACTTTACCATGGCAGGCCAAACAACCTGCTTTAGTTATTTTTATTGGCCGAGCAATATAGAGTGAACGGCCTTTAGCTGCATTTCGTTCCCCAATCAGTTCTTTTTTCTCGGGGTTATTTTTAAAGTATTCAACTAAAGAAGACTCCCAGTCCGTTGCGCGTGAAGAAGGGTTGGTTGGGTTAATGGTTGCTTCTTTGTAACTGTATTCTGGATAACGTACGTGCAATCGTTTAATATTTTCATGGGCTGAATAGGCCGGAACCATTTGTGGTACAAAACCGTTATCTAATTTCTTTAACAATGGGCGTATTTCATCAATGGTATAGCCACGATTTGCTTTAGCACTGGCAAGAATAATACCGGCGGTATTTAGTACTTCTGCACGCGCATTATCTTGTAACATTTTATAGGAAATAAACCCCGAAGCAGCAATGCCAATACCGGCAACGATGATAAAAGATAAATTAAATTTTGTTCTTAAGCCCATGGTGTGACAACTCCATATTTATATTTTTTATATTTATACCGATGGCCGTCAGTAAACGAACAGAATAAAGGGTATCGGATATGATTATTTTATTTTTGTATTATTAATTGAAATATTCCAATCTAGAAACATTTCTTTATTTTCTTGATTAATTCATTTTTATCAGCCAGATCATCAAGGTGTTCTGATAATAACTGGCATAAGCCCGCCGTGGTCTGGGATTTTTTACTATAACGATTAACCAACAACTTACCAATGGGGCCAATAAAAGAAGTTGTAACATCACTAACACACTGTAATTGTGTTTCGGTGAGTGTTAAACCTTCGGTCACTACTGCTCGTTCAGCGGTCAGCGTTGCAGATGAGGGGCCAACTGCAAAACGTTGTCGAATGAGTTGGCGAACACCATCGCTGGGTAAATGTTGATCCAGTTTGTCGCACAAATCTTCCATGCTAGTGGAGATTTTAATCGCCTTACTTACTAGGACCGGAGCCATTGGGCCAACATGTTTCATCAGCTCCTTGGTTAAATCATCGATCGTGTGCTGTTCAAAATGAGCAATGGTTTCTTTGGTGGGTGCATTAGGGTCAAAAGTGCGATCATCATTTTTAGGTGAATGCGGAGTAATGGTTTCATTGTTAGAAATTTTACGTAAATCTTGCATAAATTCGATAAGAGATGGGTAGCGGTCGTCAACCGAGCGAGCCAGTGCTTTGTCTATAACAAGGTTTAATGCTTTGGGTAAATGATCGGGTACACTTAAATCAGGCCTATCAGCATAGAGTACCGAATGAATGATAGCGGGTGCCTGATCGCCTTTATAAGGGCGGTGGCCGACCAACATTTCATAAAACATAATGCCTAAAGCCCATATATCGGTACGTGCATCAATTGTTTCGCTACAAAGTTGTTCGGGTGACATATATGCAACCGTGCCCAAACTCACACCAGTTGAAGTCAAATTAACGCCACTAATTTTAGCCACACCAAAATCAAGCACTTTTACAATATTTTTTGAGGTAACAATGACATTGGCCGGCTTAATATCGCGGTGAACAATGCCACTGTTATGCGCAGCATGTAGGCCTTCAGCTATTTGCAGGCAAATTGCAATAGTATCATCGAGTGGCATGGGGCCATTGCACATTCTTTTGTCGAGCGTGTAGCCATCATAAAAAGGCATAGCGATATACAGTTGTTTATCGTCAGTTTCGCCAATATCATAGAGGGTACAAATATTAGGGTGATCCAGTCGTGACACGGCTTTGGCTTCATTTAAAAAACGTTCGCGGTTCTGCTTATTTACCGTTAGATGCGGCGGCAAGCATTTTAGGGCCACATGGCGATCTAGACGGGTATCTTTTGCTTTATGGATCATGCCCATGCCGCCGGCACCAATAATACTTTCTATTTTATAAGGGCCAACCTGTTCGCCAATCATAGATTTTACATTTTCAGAGGCATTGGCCGGTATTTGATTGTCTGACTGAGACAATAAAACCAATACATCTTGTTTGAGGCTTGCATTACCCTCACAGGCATCGTCAACAAATGCATTGCGTTTTTGGGATGGTAAATTTAGCGCGCTATCAACAATTGAGCGTGCGGTCTGTGCTTTGGCCATAATATCTAATTCAATCTATTTATTTGTAGTATGAGTAACCGTAGGAAAACTGTGAACTGTTTAACAGTTTCTTTGGGTCGATTTTAGCCGAAAATTTTAAGTTTAGCCTTAAAATATTAGTGTTATTGGCTTTTTATTTAACATTCTGATTTATATCGAATTATTATCGGGAGGGATAATCAACCCCGTTTGGTAAGCGTGTTGGATACATTCCGCACGACTATTGGCATGTAAAAGTTGGAACATAGCCGAAAGATGGGATTTAACCGTGTGTTCGCTAATATTCAGCAGTAACGCAATGGATTTATTAGCGTGCCCCTCAGCAGCCAGTTTAAGTACTTCACGCTGCCTACGGGTAACCCCCAGTGCATTAATACTGGAGTCGGTTTGAATTTGGCCGGTATTCAAATGTTTAAGGCGCGATAGCCGTAGTTCAACTGTTTCAGGGATATAGGTATTACCATTAAATACTTGGTTTAACGCATGTTGTATTTGCTCACTTGTGTGGGTTTTGGGGATAAAACCGGCAATATCGAATGTCAGTGCCTTTTTCATGATTTTTATATCATCGTTATCGGATAGCATAATGACGGGGCTAAGGATTTGGCGTTTTTGCAACACCGTTAAAAACCCAAGTCCATCCAGTTTAGGCATACTAATATTAATAAAAATAAGGCTAGGTAGACGGGTTTTGTCTAATGCCTCAACCGCATCCAGAGTATGGGTAAACTTATATATAGTATTATCGTGCTGTATTAATGAGACTAGCTGCGAGAGCGAGTCCATAAATAGAGGATGGTTATCAATAATATAGGTTTTCATTTGTTGGCCAGAATACGTATAAGTTATTGTTAATAGCCTTCTTTTCCATTGAGCTTAACATAGGCTACTAGGTATATATCTATAAAATTTGCCGATTTATTAAAAAAATCATACTTTTGTCTAGTTGGAATTTTATAGTAAATCCCCTACACTTTTGCTTAGGAATAAACATAACAGCTATTTAAGGTTGGATTAAATTAAAGATTGAGGAGATTTTGTAATGATAAAGGGTCGTTTAAAAAATAAGAGTCACGTAAAGCAGTTAGGTCAGGGTATGACCGAGTACATCATTATTGTTGCACTGATTGCGATAGCCGCGATAGCCGTGTACTCATTATTTGGTAAAACAGTGAAAAACCAGGTGGCGGGTATGGCACAAGAGTTAAGTGGTAAAAGTGGTGTGGCAGCGAAAAAGGCTGCACAGACTGCCGCTAAGGATACTACATCAGCAGCAGGAGCTAAAGGTGGCTTGGATAATTACACTGACCAAGGCAAGAAATCAAAGTAGCCGTTTAAATAATTAATTTTATTTTTTGAGCCATTTAACATTTGGTTAAGTGGCATAAGGATTTGTTTGCCCTAAAAAAAGTAACTATAAAACAATGCTAAAAGGAACAGTCACCATTCGGGTTTACCAACGGCAACATGGCCAGACCATGGTGTTTGCCTTGGTGTTTATTGTGGTGATTTTAGTGGGGTTGATTATTTTGTTTAATACCGGCCAGTTAACCAGGCACAAAATGGAAGTGCAAAACGCGGCCGATGCAGCGGCCTACAGTGCCGCGCTTTTAACCGCGCGTGAGCTTAATTTTATGGCTTATACCAATCGGGCGATGGTGGCGAATCAGGTTTCTATCGGGCAGTTTTCGGCCTTTAAATCTTGGGGTCGAAAGTATGCGTTAGGCGGTTCGGGTAGAGAGATAGGTATACTCATTATTAAAGCGATACCTTATGTTGGCAGTATCTTTTCTGGTCTATTGCAAGGTTTTATGAAACTTTATGATCAGGTTATCGCGCGGCCAGTGAGTCGAATGATGTCTTACCTGGGAAAAGTTGCGTTAAAGATGACCCCTGTTTTACAAAAGATTTATCAAGTACATCAGGTTATTATGCGGGTTGCAACTGAAAAAGCCCAACTTGAAATATTACCAAAGATTATAGATGCCAATGCGAAAGGGGCTACCTTATCCAATTTTGGCGCGCTTGCTGCGCTTGCTAGTGCAACTGAACAACAGGTGCGGTTTTTAAGCAGTCCGAATCCTTTTTTGACAAATCGGAAGCAAAAAAAGAAAAGAAAAGAGGCAACTCGGCGTTTTGCTGCCTTTGTTAATGATTCCAGAGACCCTTGGACTAAAGACCGTTCCCGCCGTGATTTAAGAGCCTATCCACCTGCTATCCCTTTGCCGGGTGGCTCGGCCAGCATTAATTTTGGCTTTGATATACGCGGCGGCAGTGTATTGCGTTTTAATGTTCGGCGTCGAAAAGATTTTTATGACTGGACGGCTCTGGATACAGTTAATTTATCGGTCCAATTTAAATTTAAAATGTGTTTATTATATTTACCCCGTTTTTCAGGTCTCAGGATCGTCGGTTGGTATTGTGCTGCTCCTATCAAAGGGGGGACGGAATTGGGTCTTCCTTTGGGCGGTGCTTCGTATGAGTTGGCTGAAGATCCGAGAGCGATACTGGGACCAATACTAAAAGGAACGAGAAGGAAACCGGGATGGGCGGGGCCACGGCAACCACGAGGATTATACGGCGGTGCCGTCGATTTTAGAAACGGAGCGGTCTATCGTTCTGTTTCAGCCCTTGAGGCAATAACCGTAGGCAGTTTGCCTCCGGGAAAATACACGGGTTTACCTTTTTATACGGACATCGATCCTGAACGTTACCCCGGCGTGACCAAAGCCCCCGTGTTTTTGGTGAGCGTACGTAAGGACGCAAATAAGTTACATACTAGTGATCGTATTGATGAGTCGAATAAAAAATTAACCGTGGGTGATTTTGACGTAAAAACAAAGTTGGCCGGTGGTAATGGAAGCAATGAAGGCGACCCCGGCGGGGCTATTGCGACTTATATTAATGAAATTGTTAATGAGTATAGAAATCAATTTATAGCGAATACCTCACTACCGGGTGGTATCGGTGGTAGTTTCTTGAGTGGGCAGGTTAATCGTTTTGGGGACGCCTTAAAGGCACAGATTAACAACATGGGAAACAAGTTTAATGCGCTACTGATACCTAATACCAATAATCAACAAGGCGGTGCTATTTTTGCCATTGCGGCTGCACGGGTTTATTTTAAAAATCCCGACGCACCTAATGAAAAAGGCAGTACTTTTAGTCCTTACTGGCAGGTACGGTTACAGCCGGTTAATGACAATATTCGTAAGTGGTCGGTGATTACGCAAGGATTATCAGGTGGAAGTTCGACACTGCGTTCTAATTTAAAATATGTCGATCCGGATCCCGATAGTAGTGGTGTAAAACCGAATAGCGAATTAATACGATTAAAGCAGTTGGCGCGATAAGATGCTTATAACCCGACAACAAGGCCAAGCCATTGCCGAATTTAATGTCACCGCGGCATTTCTGTTGGTGCCATTGTTTATCTTAATACCCTTGATGGGTAAATACATTGATATGAAACATTCATCGGTAGAAGCGGCTCGTTATATGGCATGGGAACGTACGGTATGGTTTGAAAAAGCCCCCAAGTACACTTCAACAGCAGCCGTTAAGTCTACTTTTATATTAGAAAAAGAAACCATCAGCCGAGTGTTTGGTAATACCGACAGGCTAGTCAGCCGGTCGGACTCGGGAGGGCTAGGCGTTGGTGAAGTTAATATGTTGTGGAAGGATCATGGGGGCCGTCAATTGGTTAGCTACGACAGCATTAGCGCAAAAATACCAAAGGGTGATGAAGAGGTTCCTTCGGCGAGTTATCGGGCTTTTAATATCGCAACGAATATTATTGATATTCCCGCTAATTATATTGGGGATAAATTAATTGATGCACTTAACTGGTTTAATGACGGCGCAGAAACGTTGACGGGGCGTCGGCCTATCCCTGTCCCTAACAGTCCTCTGTTTGATATTGTCACCAAGTTTCATTTTGAAGGCTATTATCGCCCCGAAGTTAGAGTGGCAGTTAATAACATTCCCAATATGAGTATTTTCGATACCCTCAATCTTGAAATAGTAAGCCGTGCAGCTATCTTAACCGATAGTTGGTCAGCGGCGGGTAACGAAGGTAAAAAGAAACAGGATACTCAATTTGCAAAATGGGCCGATAGTTTTGTGCCTTTTGCCAAGGTACGGCCGCTATTTAAGCCCGCACAAGATGTATTCAGTTATAAAGTGTTAGGTGTGTCTATTGCACCGGAGCTAGGTGCGGATAGTTTAATTTTTGGTTTTGTTGATACCGATCCGGTCACCGACAGTTCCATTATTCCGGCCTGTCCAGCGGGAGTATGTTCCTTTGAGTAATAAATGGCTTAGAACTTTAATTCTTTGTAGCGGATTGTTATTAGCCATAACACCGGTTTTTGCAGGTTGGCCGAATATTTTATTGCCACCACAAGCCAAACAACTGCCGCAGTTGGCCGAAAAAATATTTACCAATGGCGTACCTTTAAAAATCGTTAATTTTTCGAGCCGTTTATCCGTTGCGCAGGTACTTCGCTATTATCGCAATCGATGGTCGGATGGCTTTGTTGAAAATAAATACGAACAATGGCAACAAATAAGTCGCTTGCAAGGTAAATATTTTATAACAGTGCAGGTTAAGCCGGCTGGACCGGGGGAAACGGATATTGCAACACGGGGGCGTCTTAATATTTTAAATTTAAATAAAGGCGATACCCTGAAAACAAGCAGTTTTCCGTTTTTACAGGGTTCAGTCATTGTGAATGACGTGCAAACAGTGGATAAATATAAAAAGGCAAGAACATTATTGATACTTAATAAATATCCTGCCTATAAAAATGCAGAGTATTATCAGACGTATTTTAAAAAAGAAAAATGGAATCAGGTCATGAATAAAACAGTCAATCCTGAGGCGTTTGTTCTTGTTTTTTCAAAAGATGAAGATGAAACCAGCCTCGTTATTCGTTCGTCGGGTGATGATAGCAGTATTTTGGTTAATGAAATTAAGAAAAAGAACTGGTTTAACTAAGACAGAATCAGCGTGATAGAAAGGTCAGTGCAATGAAACATCAAATAAACAAGGTTAAACAACAACGCGGCCAGTCAATGGTGGAGTATGTGGTGATTGTTGCAGCCATTATCGCAGCGTTATATTACACCGGCCGAGACGATGTGATGAAACAAATGCGCGATGCGATGAAAGGATCACAAGAGGGTTATTCTTATGCAATTTCTATTGCCGAGTTGCCTGATAAAAATGATGCAAGTCCCTGAGTAAAGCAAATAAATTAACGAGTTAAAATAAACATTAAACTAAAGAAGATATCGATATGAGCAAACCAAATAAAATAAAATCCGTTGTTGCTGTTCTTCGTGCTAATCGTCCGTTGCGATTACTGTTAATTGCTATTGGGCTAGCCATACTGGCTGCATTTTTAGCGGTTAAATATTTACAAATTAGAGAAGCCGCTCTTAAAGAAGCGTATCAACAAACCAGTGAACGTATGGTCAATGTTATTGTGGCTTCACGAAATTTGGGACGTGGTGCGGTGCTGAGCAAGGCAACGTTATCGGTGCGTAGAATGCCGAGTATGTATGTGCATCAACAAGTTGTGCCACCGGGTAAGTTCAACATTGTTAAAGGCCGACGTTTACTGGAACCTCTGGCAAAAGGACGGGCATTATTATGGAGTCATGTAACGGGTGACCAACGCCGTGATTTTTCTGATGTATTAAAAACAGGGCGACGTGCGGTAACGATTCCGATTGACCAACTAACATCCATTGATGGCATGGTGGAGCCGGGTAACCATGTGGATCTTTATATTACCCTGCCAACCAAACTGGTGGGTGGAGCCGGTGATGGTGATGTGGTTTTTCCTTTATTGCAAAATGTTGAAGTACTGGCGACGGGGCGACAGCTTGAAGCAAAAGTTCAAGCAACCATGGCCGTTTCATACGGTAACAGAGGACGAGGCTATAACACCTTAACCATGAATTTAACACCTAAAGAAACAGCCTTGTTATTTGCGGCGAACACGGCGGGTCGTATATCGGCATCGTTGAGAAACCGTAGTGACGAAGGTTTTGTCTTTACCAGTGTGCGACCCACTCAAATTTTATCCTTTGCTCAAAGCTTGGCGCGCGAAGTTGAAAAAACCAGAAAAGTGGTGCGGGATGCGTCGGGTAACATCATTGGTCGAGTCGTGAACGGCAAGGTCGTGAACGACAAAGGTGAAGTAATTGGATATGTGAACTCTAATGGAACGGTGGTGAGTAACAGCGGTGAAATCATGGGTACGGTCAGCAAGGAAACGATCGGTAAAGCAAAAATTGTACGAGATAAAAATGGCAAGGTGATTGGTCATATTGTTAATGGCAAAGTGCTTAATGACAAAGGTGAAGTTATTGGCAAGGTAAACTCTGATGGTTCTATCACCAATAGTGCGGGTGAAATTATTGGTACCGCCTCTGAAGAATCGGTGATGACCGAAAAAGTAGTGCGCGACAAAGACGGTAATGTGATTGGCAAAATTGTTGATGGCAAAGTCGTTAATGAAAAAGGTGAAGTGATTGGTAAGGTTAACGCAGACGGAACAGTGGTAAGTAATAGTGGTGAATCACTGGGCAGCGTTTCTGAACGAATCCTCACTAAAGTTAAAGTGGTGCGCGATAAAGACGGTAACATTATTGGCCGTGTTGTGAATGGCAAGGTCGTTAACGACAAGGGTGAAATTATCGGTACTGTTTCTAAAAATGGAAAAGTGATTGGTAACGATGGTAAATTTTTAGGTTCGGTATCGGAAGAAGCCGTCACGCCTGAACTTGTTAGTAAATTTTCAGCCGGGTCAGCGTCTGGTGGAGCCGCACCCGTGTGGTTGGTTGACTATTTAGTGGGTGGCAACAGTAAAAATGGTGTTGCCGTGGTTGAGAAAGTACCGGTTGAGTAATGGTTGTTAAAAATATTTAGTTGAATATTTTTCTGAATCATTATTAACAAAAGTTAAATTAAATAATTAAAGAGATAATCTCATGAAACGAGTCATTATATTATTAGTTTTATTCGGCGTGGGTCAGCTTGGATTTATGTTACCGGCTTCTGCAAAAAGCAAAATCATCAAGAACAAGTTTATAAGCTTGTATATGGGTGAGGTCAGGGTGATGAAAATTGGAGAGGTTGACCGCGTAGCCGTGGGTAACGGTAAAATCCTGAGTACCTCAATCACAAAAAAAGGACAGCTTATTATTTTAGCTGAAAAGAAAGGTGAAACGCTTATTCATATTTGGGGTAAAAAAGGTTGGGAGCGTGATTTAACTATTCAAATATCCGCATCGAACCCATTGACCGCCGCCACCGAGATTAAATCCTTGCTACGTGATGTGTCGGGTATTTCTGTTCGTTCGGTTGGTGGACGAACGGTGATTGATGGTGATGTAGGGCCGGCGGATGCTGCTAAATTAAAAATGATTCAAAAATATTATCCTAATATTATTATGCTGGCGCGAGAAACCAAGGCCAGTTTCCATGACCGGATGATTCATATGAAGCTGCAAATAACCGACTTTAGTACGAGTGCCTTGGAAGAAGTCGGCATTAACTGGCAAACGAGTATTCCTGGGCCTGCCTGGGGTGCGGTTGCAACACCCGGACCAACGTTTCCGATTGATGCCAACGGGACCTCTGCACCCACTGCACTGTTGGGTAAAACGTTTGGTTTCTTTGGTATTATAACGGCAATGACCTCACGCATTAATTTGTTAGTGAGCAACGGTGATGCACTTATTCTGGCTTCACCAACGTTAACCGCACGTAGTGGCGGAGAGGCTGAGTTCTTGGCGGGTGGTGAAGTACCACTGATTACGTCTAGCCAAAATGGTCAAACGATTACCTTTAAAGAATACGGTATTAAATTAAAAATAAAACCGGTAGCCGATGATAAAGGGAATATCACCGCACGGGTTGAGACTGAGTTAAGTTCTCCTGATCCTTCTGTTGCTTTAAACGGTGTCCCTGGCTTTATCAGCCGAAAAGCACAAGCTGATTTAAGTATGAAAGACGGTCAAACCATTGTTATTTCCGGTTTATTGAGTTCGACCTTGAGTAAAGATACAACGAAAGTAAAATATTTAAGTTCAATTCCGCTTATTGGTGCCTTGTTTAAAAATACTAAAACCCGCGATAAGAAAACAGAACTGGTTATTTTTGTAACGCCCACCATTTTTGAAGCCGACTCAAAAATTAATGTTGATGCAATCGCACAGCGCGATAAGTTGGTTAAACGTTTTGTTAAGGCATCTGACTTAGGTGAATGGATGAAGAAAGATTCTGCTAATGCCGATCTTCTGGAATAAGGTGAATTACAATGTTTAATATTAATGTAAAAACAAATAAAGACGTTGATGTTGCCGAGTTGCGTTGTGTATTGAACCATTGTTCTATCGGCAAAAATAGAGACAATCTGGTTCATCTGCGTGGTTGGAGTATTGCACCGGTACATGCGGAAATTCACCAACAAAAAGATGGCCTTTTTATTGAAGATAAAAGTGAAGGTGCGGGTACGTATGTTAATGATAAAAAAATAACAGAACGCTACGGCCCATTAGAAAAAGGTGATGTTATCAACATTGCTAATTATCAACTTCGTTTAGATTCATCCGAGTATGATGAACAGGATAAAAAACGCCGAAAATTAGAGCAAAATGATGTTAACAGCACTCAGGAATTGCGAGATGTTAAACAAATTTTACGTAATGAATTACTGATGTGGCGTAGCCATGTTCATCAGGAATTACTCAGCATCATGGACTTGCAGCGTACCGATATTGGTAACTGGAGTGATGATGAATTGCGTGACAGAGTCAGTAAAATGATCAATGAAATCATTGATGACGTTGATGAAGGTCTACCCGTACACGTTAAACGTGAGACGTTAGCAAAAGATGTACTCAACGAGACTATTGGCCTGGGTGCGTTAGAAGAATTACTTGAGGATGAGTCAATAACCGAAGTCATGGTTAATGCGTTTGATGATATTTATATTGAACGTAATGGTAAGTTACAACATACCGACGTTATCTACAGTGACCATGATGCGGTAATGTCGACCATTGAACGCATTATTTCACCACTCGGTCGACGTATTGATGAAAGTTCGCCGATGGTGGATGCACGTTTAAAAGACGGTTCACGGGTAAATGCGATTATTCCTCCGTTAGCATTGCGTGGCCCCTGTATTACGATTCGAAAGTTCTCAACCAAAAAATTATCCGATCAGGATATTGTGGACTTTGGTGCCATCAGTTCAGAAATGATGGCCTTTCTTAAAACCGTGGTAGTCAATAAACAAAACGTGATTATCTCGGGTGGTACGGGTTCGGGCAAAACAACGTTACTCAATGTGTTGTCCAATTATATTCCAAAAGGTGAACGGGTCATTACTGTGGAAGATGCCGCAGAATTACAACTGCAACAACCGCATCTTGTTACTTTAGAAGCACGGCCGCCAAATATTGAAGGCACTGGTCAGGTGACTATTCGTGATTTGGTAAAAAACTGTTTACGGATGCGGCCGGATAGAATTGTTGTGGGTGAGTGCCGTGGTGCAGAAGCACTCGATATGTTACAGGCCATGAACACCGGCCATGAAGGTTCACTCACAACCGCACATGCCAATACGCCTCGTGACATGTTATCGCGGATGGAAGTAATGGTACTAATGGCCGGTATGGAATTACCGATTCAGGCAATTCGTGAACAAATTGCGTCGGCAATTAATATTATCGTGCAACAGAATCGCTTCCCCGATGGCAGCCGGAAAATTACTTACATCACGGAAATAACAGGGATGGAAACAGGTATTATTCAAATGCAGGATATTTTTCGTTACGAACAGGACGGTTATGATGACGATGGTAAGCTGCAAGGACGTTTTGTTGCTACCGGACAAGTGCCGGAATTTTATGAGCAAATGCGTAAGCGTGGCTTAAATGTGGATATGAGTATATTTAACAATATAGGTTAAAACCAATGGATAATATTCTATTTTATAGTGCAGTTAGTTTGATGGCGGTTGCCGCAGGTATGTTAGCTTGGCTAGGTTTAAAAGCCTCGGGTAAATTCTGGGAAGAATACCAGAGTACTTTTAGTGAAAGTGCCACCAATAGTTTGGGTGACATGTTTATGTATGTTGACCCGCAACGCTTATTTTTATTAAATATTTTTAGTATTGTTTTTTTCTCGGTGATTGCATGGTTACTTTCACATAGTTGGATTATTGTTATTGGTGTTACTATCGGCATGGTTGCATTACCGTGGACAATTTATAAAGCAATAAAAAAACGGCGTTTTAAAAAATTCGAGCAGCAACTTCCTGAAGCCTTGCTAGCTGTTGCGAGTAGTTTGCAATCGGGTGCAAGTTTACCGATGGCCTTCGACAGTTTAGTCACCGAGCAGCCACAGCCTTTGAATCAGGAATTTGAATTATTGATGCGACAAACCCGTATTGGTGTGGACATGGATACGGGCTTATCGAATATGGAAAAGCGATTACCTATTCCTGATTTTATCGTGATTGTTTCAGCTATTAAAATATCCAGAGAGGTCGGGGGTAATTTAATTGAAGTGATGGAAACGCTGGCACAAACTTTACGCCGTAAGGCCACCATGGAAGGCAAGATTGAAAGTTTAACCTCGCAAGGTCGTTTGCAAGGGAAAGTGATGACGGGTTTACCTATTTTATTAGGCGTGGTCTTAATGCAAATTGAACCAGAAGCGATGGGGAAATTATTTACCACTCCGATTGGTTGGGGAACATTGGCCGTTATCGTGGTAATGGAATTTCTTGGTTATATGACTATACAAAAAATAACATCAATTGATGTTTAGTATATCGACGTATAAATAACAGGTGTAACAATGATAGATACATTATTTTTATATTCAACCGCTTTTGCTGTTGCCGGTAGCTTGCTAGCATTAATGATAGCTGGCTATCTTTTTAATCTTGTGGTTCCTGAAGACCAACGTGATTTTCTGGATCCGCTTCCCGGCTGGTTAAAATTATGTTGGCCATTGGTGCGTATTTTTGCATACTATATTGGTAGTAACTACCCGGTAGAACGTTTAAGTAAACTGGACGAACGTTTACAAAAAACAGGCGTAGGCTATTTGATGAATGCAGAAGAGTTTATTGGTGTGCGTATTTTAAGCGCATTGTTCCAGATGATTGCTGCTATTTTAGTGATGGATTTACTACAGGACCATCAGATTATCTGGCCTTTATTGGGTTTGGCTTTTGGTTATTATTTCCCTGAAATCTGGTTGAACGACACGCGCAAGAAAAGAGAAAAAGAAGTGGTGCGCGCTTTGCCAGTGTTCCTCGATTTTATCAGCATGTCGGTTGAGGCGGGTTTGAATTTTACCGGTGCATTAACTCAGGCCATGGACAAAGTTCCACATGGCGCTTTATACAATGAATTTTCCATTGTCATGCGTGATATTCGAGCCGGTTTTAGTCGTGCCGATGCGTTACAGCGAATGTCAGATCGTTTGGGCATTAAAGATGTTACCACGTTTATTCGTGCCATTATTACGGCCGAACGTTTAGGTTCGAGCATGAAAAAAACCTTAAAAGTACAGTCAGAGCAACGCCGTAATGAACGTTTCCAGCGCGCAGAAAAAATGGCGATGGAAGCGCCGGTAAAATTGATCGCGCCGCTGATTATGTTTATTTTCCCGGTTACCTTTATTGTGTTGGGTTTCCCGATTTTTATGAAATTTATGGGCGAAGGTTTATTGTAATGAATGTAGTGGGTGTGGCTGGATAAATGTTAATGGGACAGGTTTTTGATAAGGTAAGTCAACGTTGCATTATTCCCGAAGTATTCAAGGCAAATAATGCTTGGGAACGTGCGCGTGGATTACTGGCACGCAAAACACTCGATACTCATCAGGGGTTTTGGTTAGAACCTTGTCCGTCAGTGCATACTATCGGTATGCGTTATGATCTGGATATTATTTTTTTGGATAATAACGGGCAGGTTAATAAAGTCGTTTCTAATTTGCGTCCAATGCGATTTGCGGCTTGCTCGAACACAAAGGTTAGCCTGGAATTAATAGCAGGGCAGGCCGCTAATTTACAGATAGAGGCGGGTATGCAACTTTTATGGAAAGCCTTACCTGAAAACATCATGGCAGAATAACAGTGAATAATATTTAAAATATGAAAAAATATAAAATAATAACTAACAGTCGATTCTTTTTATTTAGTATCTTTATAGTGATGCTCTCTGGCTGTGCTGCGCCGCCCGAGCAACCCGATGTTTTTCTAATACAAAAGCAGGCTGCTAAAGCTTATCAAACTAAAAACTGGAAATTGGCAGAAGAAAAATACAGTTATCTTCTTTCGCTGTCGCCAAACGTTGTTGAAGTTTGGTTTCGATTGGGTAATATCTATGCTCACACTCAAAAACCTGAAAAAGCGATTATGGCATATCGTGAGGCGGTCGTAAGACAGCCCACCTACGATAAAGCGTGGCATAATTTTGGCTTAATGTCTTTAAGAAAGACCACGGCATTGTATTTGGAAATGTTAAAAAATATGGAGGAGAGCTCACCTCTTTATCAACAAGCGAAGCAAACGGCGGATGCGTTAATTAAGATATTAGAGCAGCGTCGTAAAAATAATAGAGCAGCAGCAACAAATAATTCGGTACAAAATCGACCTAAAGGTGAACTTTCCCCAGTTAAACCTTTGGTTGTTAATAAACCTTCTACAGGTAACAAAGAATGAAATACCAGCAGGGCCAAAGCATGACCGAGTTTCTGGTTGTGTTGCCGGTGATGCTCTTGCTTATTTTGGGTGCGATTCAATTTATTTTTATTTATCAGGCTAAAACAACTTTAAATTATGCAACCTTTGAAGCCGTACGAGCGGGCACATTGGAAAATGCAAGTATCACGGCGGTTAAAAATGGGTTCACTCGTGGGCTAACACCGTTGTTTGCGCGTTTTGCCAATGCTAATAACCCCAATAATGAATTAGAAAAGAAAGTACTGCTTGCGCGGGAGACTGCGCGTAATGAAGTTGCCAATGGTTTCGTTAAGTTTGAGTTATTAAATCCAACTGATGCGGTATTCCAATATTACAGAAACAAGGGAGGAGAAGTGCCTAATGATAATTTATCTTTTAGAAGGACTACTGTTGCCGGGTTATCGATTCAGGATGCTAATTTACTAAAAATTCGGGTGACTTATTGTATGAAACTGATAGTCCCTATGGTGGATAGCTTGATCATGAAAGCCATTTCGATGTCTTCAAACGATACTTTTGTAAAGAACAACTGCCTTAACTCGAATGAAAAACGTTTTCCCATCGTGGCTCAGGCGATTATGCGTATGCAAAGCCCAGCACGTAAATGTATTGGGAGTAATTGTTATGATAATAATTAATGAGTTAAAAGTTTATTAATCCAGTCCATTCAGCTCACTACAGACATGACTAAATTCGGTAGTGAGTTGCTCAATCAGTGTGTCGGTATTTGCAATGTCACCACTTTTGCCCAGTCCTTCGAGTTTTGCCGCAATGCTTGAAAGTTGCAATGCCCCTACATTGGCGCTGCTAGATTTTATTGAATGTGCATTACGGGTAAACACTTCCAACTTGTTTTGCTGTTGTAATTCAGTGAGCGATTGAACCAGTTGGCCGGTGTCATCGGTAAATGTGCTAATAAGTAAATTAAAGGTATCCCCCATAATTTCTTTTAGGGCTTCAATGGTATTATTGTCGATAGCATTACTTTCAGACATGGTCGGCACCTAGTTTGTTTGTTGTTTAAGATTGGTTTGCGAATTTAAATATTGAGCGAGAAGTTTATAAAGGTCATCTTTAACAATGGGTTTTGGTAAATAATCGTCCATACCGGCAGCCAGACAACGTTCCCTATCTTTGTCATGTGCATTGGCGGTTAATGCAATAATATGGGTATGTGGCTGAGTGCTATTATCAAGTTCAATTTGTCGAATTTGTCGGGTGGCATCAAACCCGTCAAGTACAGGCATTTGGCAATCCATTAAGATTAAATCATAAGTGTTATTTTTAACTTTTTCTACCGCTTGTAATCCATCACTGGCGATATCGGGCATTAAACCAAATTGTTCCAGAATAGCTTTTGCAACCAGTTGGTTTACCATATTGTCTTCTACTAAAAGGATTGCTCCTGTTAATGGCGTAAGCTGGTTTGCAAGTTCGGGATTATTTTCAGGCTCATGCGTTTGAATATTTTTATTCAACTTCAGGTTTAGAGTAAACCAGAAAGTTGCACCTTGATCGACTTGGCTGTTAACACCTATTTCTCCTTGCATCAACGATATAAGTTGTTTGCATATTGCTAAGCCTAAGCCGGTACCGCCAAATTTTCGTGTAGTGGATGAGTCTACCTGCGTAAAGTCTGAAAATAATTTTTCTTGTGAATGCTGGTCGATACCGATACCTGTGTCGCTAATATTTACCATTAAGCTGGCAGCGTTATTGCCTATTAGCGAGCCTGATATATTAATTTTAATTGTTCCTTGTTCGGTAAACTTAATGGCGTTACTGACAAGATTTTGTATAATTTGTTTTATTCTCAAGCTATCACCCATTAAATCAATTGGGCAATTTTCTTCAATGTGGTAGCTGAGTTGAATATTTTTTTCATTAGCCTTGCTTTTAAACAAACTAACAATATCCATTGTTATTTTTTCCAGGTTAAATGGTTTATGTTCGAGTTCCATTTTTCCTGCTTCAATTTTAGAAAAATCAAGAATATCATTAATGACGACTAGTAGTGAGTTACCGGAATCTAAAATGGTATTAACATAAAGCTGCTGCTCTTCCGTTAATTCTGTTGATGCAATTACTTGTGCCATTCCCAGCACGCCATTCATCGGTGTGCGTATTTCATGGCTCATCGTTGCGAGAAAATTACTCTTGGCGATGGAAGCGGCTTCTGCTCGTGTTTTTTCGATGGCGAGTTGTCGGGTACGTTCTTCAATTTTTGTTTCAAGGGCTTCATTTTGTTCTCGTACTTTCATATTCAATATGGATGCTTCAATCGTATTGGCGCAATTCAATAAAATAATGGAAAGCAGACCTAGTGTTGTTTCGTTGATACTATCGGTATCGTAATCAAAGGTTGCGACAAACATGCCAATAATTTTGCCGCGGATGGCTACAATATGAAACAAGCGTGATGGCTTGCTTTTATCGCCATGCAAAACAACGGCACGATTTTGGTTTAATGCCCAAGCAAACGTTCCTTCTTTTATTGCTGTATTGGAAATTTGATTAATATGATTAAAAGAGTTGGCCGGTTGATAATAGGTTAAATTAAAATCCAGTCCGTCATCATCCAATAACAAAAACCCCATTTCGTTAAGTGACATGATCTTCCGAATTCGTAACCAGACAGCATCCAGTATAATGGTGGTATCGGGTTCGCCATCAAATTGCAGCAACACATCATCGGGCGTTGCAATGGTGTGCAATGCATCAATAAGCTGATTGTACATTTTCGTCATGTACTGGCTATTGTCAGTGGTATCAGAAGAACTCATGCCGCCCCCGATCTGGCTATTTCTTCATCTGGATTATCTGCTCCCAGAACAAAATCAACGGCAATGGTGTATTGCTTATGTAATTCATCAATAACGGTGTGAATAATGGCATCGGGTAAACCAATACAGTCCCATGCTTGATTGTCCAGTGTCGGTACTAAGTGTTCACCGCTACTGCCAAGTTGTAGGCTGTTAGCAATAATATCGGCAACATGAATAACGGCGACTTCGTCTTTGAAGTCGGCACTGCGTCTGGGGTTATGGTGGAATGCGGTTGAGTCAATGAGTTGTGCGGGAAGTTTCCATTCTTTTAATAGCAGCCCGCCTAATTTGGCATGATCAAAGCCAAGAATTTCTTTTTCAACTTTAAATAACAGTTGTTGTGTTTGTTTTGCCTGTTGCATCGCTTGGCTGATTTCGACGGGTACTTCTTTAAACATAATCAGTCGGCCAATATCATGTAAAAGACCTGCCAGAAAAAAATATTCAACATTGGCCGCGCGCCGGAGTGAAGCAATAATTCTGGCACTGGCCGCACATGCAATGCTGTGGCGCCAGAATGTTTCCATATTTATTAATTCTTCCGGTATATCATTAAACAGTTTCATCACGGAGCTGGCCAAAACCAGTGCGCGTAACTGCTGTGTTCCGATAATGGTTATGGCATGGGCAATAGAGTCGATTTTGCTCGGGAAATTAAACATTGCACTGTTTGCCAAACGTAATAAACGGGCAGAAAGTGCCGTATCTTCGCTTAATATGTCGACAAGGTATTGGTTACTACAGTTAGCATTGTTTAAGGCTTCATCTATTTTGATGTAGATTGTCGGCAAACTGGCGACTTGCAGAGTGCCTTGGACGATGTGTTCTGCGCTACGTGCCATGGGCTTAACTCACCTTGTTATCCATGTAATGGGATTGCCAATAATCAAACAGGTTTTTAATGACCGGATGGCTTAAGTCATTGTGTTGAAAGTGAATTATTGCAAGTTGTTTGGCTTCCCCTATAAGTTCGGGGGGGTATTGTTTTGTTGTCTCGGTGATTTCGGCATCCCCTTTAACACTGACTTCAAGTACCCCCCATGTATTAAAAATACGTAAATGTTTTTCATTTAAGACAACCCCTGCTTTTAATAACACCCGTCCCTGTCTGTCCACCACATCGGCATCAAGCTCCATGCCTGTTTCTACATTATTTAATAGTATTTTTGCCATGAGGTCGGTTTCTTATGCTGGTTTATGCTGAACGGTTACTTATGGTGTTTAAAATATGTCATTACGCCGCTCTCTTTTGTTTTGAGGCATACTTTTGTATCGGCTGAGCAGGGTGAGATCTTAAATTTAAGTGACTGAAAAAATATGCGAAATTAGTTATTGGCAAATTTCGGGCCAGATTTTGCCTCAAAGAGCAAAAAATTGGTATTTTTAGCTTAATAATGAAGAATTTTTCAACATTTATATTGACAGAGACTAGCCTGCTAAACGAGAATGTGCGGCTTCATTCGAGGAGGGGTTCCCGAGTGGCCAAAGGGATCAGACTGTAAATCTGACGGCTCCGCCTTCGGAGGTTCGAATCCTCCCCCCTCCACCATTTTTTTATGGGTTGAAGATTTTGAAAGAGGTAAATTGTTTGAATGAAGCAAATTGTTTGAATAAAATAAATTGCCTGAATGAAATAAATTGTAAGTACAGTAAGATAAAAGTTTTTAAGAATTTAGCGCGGCGTAAGTCGTTGCAAAAGGCAGGATCTGCGGGTGTAGTTCAATGGCTAGAGCCTCAGCCTTCCAAGCTGATAATGAGGGTTCGAATCCCTTCACCCGCTCCAAATTATGCTTGTGGCTGCTAGAGAATGTTTAGCTATGTTGGCCCTGTTAGTGTTTTGGCTCATATAGCTCAGTCGGTAGAGCACTTCCTTGGTAAGGAAGAGGCCACCGGTTCAAATCCGGTTATGAGCTCCAGTTTTTATTGGTGCGAATAGAAATTAAACGAAGCGCTCCAGTTTTCTGGTGTGAATGGAAGTTTGATTAAGCGCTCCAGTTTTAACTGAAGTTGAGATAAAATAAGATAGTTTATCTCGGAAAAGAAATTTAATTATTAATTATATATAGAGTAGAGGGCAAAACGGTGTCAAAGGAAAAATTTGAACGAACTAAACCCCATGTTAACGTGGGAACAATTGGTCACGTCGATCACGGCAAAACCACATTAACAG
>VAPK010863252.1_pt1 | contig 30786 bp, 31 predicted proteins | sample 3395031 | NCBI WGS metagenome assembly VAPK01 (sample SAMN08290443, study PRJNA428436) | hydrothermal vent metagenome | isolation source: Deep-sea hydrothermal vent chimney 1 | place: Pacific Ocean: Juan De Fuca Ridge
CTTCCTAAAATGGAAATAAATCCAAATGTGAAAAATATCTTTGATTTTAACTATAAAGATTTTAATTTAGTAGATTACAATCCGCATCCACATATAAAAGGAACGGTATCTGTATGAAATTCAACATCAATATGTTGTATATTTGTAATTAAAAAATAAATACTATGAATTCTTTACAAATCAAATTAAATCTAATCAAGCAGATTACGCAAATTGAGGATCCAAAATTATTGGAAAGATTACAGGCATTTTTAAACACTTCCGGTAGTCTCTACAATGAAAATCTTTCTTTAAGAAATAATAAAGAAACTGAATTTAATGATAAGGAAGATTTTACCGATTATATCAAAGAATGGGTAAAAGATATGGAATAACAAAGTTTCAGTGTACAAATCAAATCTACTTAAATTTATTAAATTACTTTTCTTATGTCATATTCAATTTTATTATATGTGATTTTTAGTAAGTATTTTATAATTTTTAGTTTTAAAAAATAGAATGAAATTGAAAACCGAAGAAGAACACGAATTGTACGAAAAAGCAAGAAACCGAACAAAACAAAAAAAACGTTTGTATTTTCATTTTGTTTTGTTTCTAGTTGGATCTACTTTTTTTGTTGTATTAAATAAAGTAATTGGTTTTAGACCAGAAATCGACTGGTTTGTTTGGGCAATTTTTGGATGGTTGTTTATTTTAATACTTCACTTTATCAATGTTTTTGTAATGAAAAAGTTTTTTGGCACCGAATGGGAACGTGCTCAGACCGAAAACCTGATAAAAAAGAATGAGATCAAATTAGAAAAACTTGCATCTAAACTGGATAAAAAAGGGCTGATCAATCAAGTTGGCCAGGATGATACCATCGAATAAGTCAGGCTATTCAATTGACATGAAGGTCATTTAGCAATTATCCTTGTTTGTTTTTTAAAAACCACTTTAATTTTAAAGACAGTTACCTTTTTAAAAATTTCCGCTATTTAAATTTTAACTATATTTAAAATAAATATAATTTATGCTTACAATTATTGCAGCTATAGGAGAAAACAATGCTTTGGGTAAAAACAACGAGTTAATCTGGCACTTGCCTGCAGATTTGAAAAGATTCAAAAAGGTTACCAGTGGTCATCACATAATCATGGGGCGAAAAACGTTTGAATCACTTGGCAGGCCTTTACCAAACAGAACTACGATCATCGTAACCCGGGACAAAAATTACTCAGCTGATGGATGTTTGGTTGTTCACTCTCTTTCTGATGCGGTAAAAGCTGCGAGCAGTGATGAAAACCCATTCATTCTTGGTGGTGCAGAAATTTACAGACAATCTTTGGAAATGGCGGATGTTTTAGATCTCACGTTGGTTCACCACCCATTTGAAGCAGATGTTTTTTTTCCTGAAATTGATAAAACAATCTGGAAGGAAACCTTTAGAGAAGATTTCGAACAAGATAAAAAAAATAAATATGATTTTAGTTTTGTAAGACTCGAACGAAAAAATTAATCAAATTTTAATCTTTCATTTTATGTTTCATATCAGTAAACTATCCTTTTTATTCTTTCTGTTTTTTTTCTTTTCCTTTGCTCAGAAAACAAAATTATATGACTTAGATATTGTTGTTACAGAGATAAAAGACACAGATGGACAATTAATGATTAGCATTAGTAAAGGAAAGCATGGGTTCCCTCATAATAATTATTACAGACAAATATTTATTTCTGACTTCTCTTCACCAAAATTCAACCTTACCGTTAAGGATCTTCCAAACGGAAATTATGCGGTTTCCCTTTTACATGATGAGGACTTAAATGGAAAAATGACCAAAAACTTAATAAGAATACCTAAAGAGGGATTTGCTTTTTCCAGAAATTACAAAGTGATTCTACGAGCCCCAAAATATAATGAATCTAACTTTGATATAGATACCATAAAAAAACCGGTGGTAATTAAAATGCAGTATTAATTCTTGTGTGAATAATCTTGTTTTTTGATGATATCTAACAAGTGTTTATTCACATTTTTTAAAAAATCAACTCTAAAATTATATTCTTTCAATTTATGATTTTGCTTACCCAAAAATTGATTAATATTTGAACTAATTCTGGAATAATCATCCTTTAAAAGATCATTGTAAATAATCTTAATTATATTTCGCGGATCTTCCATAAGGTCGCTATATTTAATTTCTATTAAATTTCTAGATGGTATTTCTATTTTGTCATTTTGGTACTTTTTATACAAGCCTTTATAAACCCATAAAATATCATGCATTAATTTTCTGTCATCAATATCCTGCAATTGAATACCAGGTAATACTCCCTTATAGAATGCAAAGGTAGAACGTATAACCTCGTATGGATTCCTGTCAATATAAATAAATTTTGCATTAGGGTATAAGTCCAAAAGATATTTTATTCGTGCTGTATGAGGTGGATTTTTTGAAACAAAGCGTTTTCCTTTTGTATTCATCAGACTCCTTATAACAAATCGCCTGAAATTATTTTTCCAGTTTATTATATCTTTAGGATCCGCAGAAGTTCCAAATAAATACTCATTGGCTATTTCTTCTGTTTTTTTTGGAAAATACCACCAGTTATAAAAACTAAAAGGAATTTCATTGTTCAAGGCAAATTCATCTTCTTGTGGGAAATCAGCACCCAGTAAAACATTATCTACAGGCCGTCTTTCTGGCATTAATTTTTTAATAAAAAATTTGAAAAGCCATTGAAAAGCAAAAATATTATTTGGAAAAATACTCTGATAAGTAGTTGCAAATCCAACAGTTGGATCTGTACATATCAAATTATGAAGGAATGTCGTACCACTCCTCCAATGCCCTATAATAAAAACAGGATCTTTTAAATTGGCTGGTTTTGCTTTAAAATAATATACAATTCTATCAAAAATTCCGAAGAAAGAACTTATCACACTCACAAAAATACTTAATCTATACTTTGATATGTGTTTTTTTTCAACACCATATTTTTTCAAGAGATATCTAAAAACCCCTATTCTGGCACCTGCAAGTGCTGTGATACCAAAATCAAATTTTTGATTTTTAACTGACATCCTGATGCTTAAATTTACCTAAGAATTTCTCAGAAGAATTATTTTATTTCTAACAAAAACGGTAATCGGGTCTGCATTCCCTCAATTTCAGATATTTGCTTTAATCTTTTATATATTCCGTAATTCTCTAGCCCAATTTCTCCTTTAAGAATTGATTCTTTAACAGAAGCAAAGGGTCCTTTAAACATATCTTTAAAATCTTTCTTATAACTAGGGTAATTTCTCACCTTATAATCATCAACTTCAGCGAGTTCGGCTGCAACTGCTATTGCATCATCCAAATTTCCTAGTTCATCCACCAATCCATTTTTAACAGCTTCTTTACCTGTCCATACTCTGCCTTGAGCAATACTATCTACCTGAGCAAAACTCATATTTCTTCCATCTGCAACTTTTTCAACAAAAGTATTGTAAATATGCTCTACACCTTCTTTGGTCACATTATAAAAGCTATCCGTAATCGGTTCAAAAATACTGTACCCAACAGATTGTTTATTGGTACCTATTTGTTCTGCATTTATTCCCATTCTACCAGCAAGTTCACTGGCATTTGGAACCGCTCCAAATACCCCAATACTTCCTGTGATAGTAGTTGGTTCAGCTATAATTTTATTGGCATTACATGAAATATAATATCCTCCTGAAGCAGCTAAATTACCCATAGAAACCACCAGTGGTTTTTCCTTTTTTGTTAATTCAAGTTCCCTCCAAATAATATCTGAAGCCAAAGCACTTCCTCCAGGTGAATTTACTCTTAAAACTATGGCTTTTACTTTGCTGTCTTTTCTTGCTTTTTTCAGAGCTTTTATAATAAGTTTTTGTCCAATATATTTTTCATCACCTTTTCCATATTTAATTTCTCCCTGGGCATAAATAACAGCAATTCGGTTTTTAGAAGTTGATTTCAATCTTCCTTTTCCAGAACTGATATAATCACTTAAACTTATCGAATTGATCTTTTTAACATCCTCTAAACCACTGAGTTTATTGATAATCTCTTCATATTGATCTTTATACAACTCGTTGGTAATCATGTTATTTTCTATTGCTAATGTAGGATTTCTTGCCAGTAATTCATCTGCAATAAAATTGATCTCTTTATCTGTTTTATTTCTGCTTTCACCAATATCCTCTACCAGTTCTGACCAGATTGAAGACATGAAAGATTGTGTTTGCTCTCTGTTAGAATCGCTCATGCTATTTGCCAAAAAAGGTTCCACTGCACTTTTGTACTTTCCATGTCTGATGACTTCCATTTTAATACCATATTTATCCTGAAAATCTTTAAAATAAAGTATCTCACTAGAAAGTCCTTTAAAGTCAATTCCTCCAACCGGATTCACATAAATAGAATCTGCTACAGAGCTCAGGTAATAATTTTTCTGATCATAAACATCAGCGTAAGCGGTAATAAATTTACCTGATTCTTTAAAATCGAACAACTTATCACGTAATGCCTGTGTTTGGGCAATCCCGGCATTTATATTCATGGTTTCAATGCTAATACCTAAAATATTATCATCATACTTAGCATTTTCAATAGCATTGATCATATCATTCAAACCCATTTTACTATCAGACATATTAAATATCTCCTCGAAAGGATCGCTACTTTTAGGCGCATAATCTTTTATCTGATCCTCTAGTTTTAATACCAATACTGAATTTGTTTTTACCGTTGTTTTGTCATCATCTGCAAAAGAGGAACCTACTACTGAACCAATGGCGATCAGCACTATGAACATAATAAAAAATGAAATGAAAAAACCTAATATAACTGCTAATAATTCTCTTAAAAATGTCATTCTATAATTTTTAAAATAAGTCGTTTAAATTTGCCAATTGTTACAATTGTTAAAAAATAAAAAGCAAATATAATCTTTTATCCCATTGTTTTATTTTCTTTGCATCTTAAAGATGAAAATTGTTAGAACCACATATCTATCACTTGGCAGTAATCAGGGTGACAAGTTAAAAACTCTGCAAAATGCTGTTTACCAAATTAGTGAAAAGATTGGTCATGTGACCAGAATTTCTTCTGTTTACAAAACCAGGTCATGGGGTTTTGAAGGGAATGATTTTTTTAATATATGCATCGAAGTTTCTACCAATTTAAATCCGGAAAGCTTGATCAAAACGGTTCTTCAAATAGAATCTTCTTTGGGAAGACTTAGAGCTGACAATTTGAATTATCAAAACAGAACGATTGATATCGATGTTTTGCTTTTTGATGATGATATTCTTTTTTATGATGACCTGAAAGTCCCTCACCCAAGAATGCTGGAACGGAAATTTGTTTTGGTTCCCCTTACAGAAATAGCACCTAATGTTATCCATCCGATTGTAAAAAAAACCATTTTGATCTGTTTACAGAATTGTGATGATAGTAGTGAAATTATCAAGGTTGACCAACCCATAAAAAGACCCATATCTTTATTTGAAAAATACAACTATATTGCCATTGAAGGTAATATTGGATCGGGGAAAACATCTCTTGCTCATAAAATTGGAGACGACTTTAATGCCAAACTGGTTTTAGAACGTTTTGCAGATAACCCATTTCTGCCAAAATTCTACAAAGACAAAGATCGGTATGCTTTTCCATTGGAGATGAGTTTTTTAGCAGACAGATACCACCAACTAACAGATGATCTTGCTCAATTCGACTTGTTCAAAAGTTTTATTGTTTCTGATTATTTCATATTCAAATCGCTCATATTTGCCCAAATCACCCTCTCAAAAGAGGAGTTTAATTTGTACAGAAAAATGTTTGATATCATGTACAAAGAAATTTCAAAACCCGATGTTTATGTGTATTTGTATCAGGACACAGACAGACTTATTGAAAATATTAAAAAAAGAGGAAGGGAATACGAAAAAAATATCCAACCAGATTATTTGGATAAAATTCACAAAGGCTATGTGAATTTTATCAAAACCAAAGAACATTTAAACACTTTAGTCATTGATGTTACCAAACTGGATTTTGTCAACAACAATGAGGATTATCAGCTTATTCTTAATCAGTTACTGAATTATTCAAAATAAAGCATAAAAAAAGCACCTTATTTCTAAAGTGCTTTTAACTTACTAACTCAAAACTAATCATTATGAAAAACAAAATTTTAGGGAATTTTGTTTCTATCTGCATATATGCAAATGCTGTGCCAAAGCAGAACCTAAGATGTTAGCATAATGTTAAAAATCTGAGTTTCTATTTAATTCCCATCTTTTCGGCATAATAATCAATAAAATCTTTCATCGTTGCTGTCATTTTATCATCACCGGTTGCCGTATAAAAAGAATCTGCCATAGATAACAACATTTGATGATAAAACTGTTTCATCTCATTAATAGGCATTTCTTTGGTCCAAAGGTGTATTTTGTATGTGTCTTTTGTTGAACTATCCCATAAAGATAAAAATGCAGCTTTTGCTTCTTTATTTTCAATATCACCATCATCTGCCGACCAGAATAATTCTTCCGGAACTTTATTTTCATCCAAACCTACTTTTATATTGATCTCTGATCTGCTTTTAACTGCCATCTTTTTCTTTTTTAGTAATTAATTAATGTTTTTTTGGTTTATATTTTGATTTTTTAAAGATATCCTCATTTTCCATTGTTAAAGTTTCGGGTAAACCTGCTTCGTTGTAACGTAAATAAGAATCAACAATCTGCCAGCCAAACCAGACACCTATTCTTCCTGGTGAATCTTTATCAACTTCTAAAAAGAATTTTGAAAAAGGGGCATCTTCAATGAATCTTTTTGTCAACTGATGATCTGAACTGTATAAATACTCTTTTTCAATAAAGTATTTCCACATATCTGCCTCACTTCTTTCTGCCCATTTCAGTTGATCAGTAGTATATCCGATTATTTCATTTTTACTTACATCGGGTAAAAAAGCCTGAATCAAACTAAGCTTTTTACCCTGCTGTATCATGGTTGAAATAAAACTCTTGTCTTTTGTTGCCGGAATGATCTGATCTGCAAATTGTTCTGCAACAGCAACTATCAGATGCTCTTTTGTGTAATTTTGTTTGATATAATCTGGGAAATCACGATAGATCTCATGCTCCTTTCCTAAAAATACATCTAATGAAATAAATAACAAACTATCTGCCAAAACCACTTTGTTATTATAATCAACATTGGTAAGTAATGTAATCACCGTGGGTTCTTTAAACTTTGGAAAATAATATTTTATATGTTTAAAAAGATCCGTTAGCTGTCCGGTTTCATCCGTAAAATCATCATAAATTTTTTGGGTATCAGCAAATAATTTCTGTTCATCTGGGTGTTGCATCTTATTCACCCAGACACTATCCGGATTTGGTTCAGGAAACAAATAAGGAAATTCTGCCTTAAGAACATCTAATTTTTCCGGTGGAGTTGTATAAAATTTCTGATCAAATCTTTTGATTACCGTTTCTACATGAATATCCGAAACATCAATTTTTGTGTTTTCTTTTTCTGAGCAACTAATAAAACTCAGCAAAAAAAGAAATATTATAATGATTCTCATTTAATTATTTATTTTTGTTGCTCGCAAAACTAATAAAACTTTCAACAATGAACGCAGAAAAGGTAACAAATCATATCGTAGCATGGCTTAAAGATTATGCAGTAAAAGTTAAAGTAAATGGTTTTGTTGTGGGAATCTCAGGTGGAATTGACTCAGCTGTTACATCCACATTATGTGCTATGACCGGTTTGGATGTTTTATGTGTTGAAATGCCAATTCATCAAGGGAAAAATCAGGTAAATCGAGGAAAAGAACACATCAACCAGTTAAAGGATCGGTTTCAAAAAATAACTTCAGAAGAAGCTGAGTTAACAGATGTTTTTGAAGCATTTAAAAATACACTCCCTTCAACAGATAATACTGCAAAATTAAACCTCAGTCTGGCAAATACCCGTGCACGAATCAGAATGACCACCTTGTATTATTTTGCAGGAATTCGTGGTTTACTGGTTGCTGGAACCGGAAACAAAGTAGAAGACTTTGGTGTAGGTTTTTATACCAAATACGGTGACGGTGGAGTTGATATCAGTCCGATTGCGGATTTGCTTAAATCAGAAGTTTTTCAATTGGCTGCATATTTAAAAGTTCCTGACAGCATCCAGAATGCACAACCTACTGATGGATTATTTGGCGATTCAAGAACTGATGAAGACCAGTTAGGTGCCAGTTATGATGAGCTGGAATGGGCGATGGATCAATATGATTCTGATAAAAGTGTATCAGATTTTAAAGACAGAGAACTAGAGGTTTTTACCATTTATTCAAAACTTCACAAAGCAAATCTGCATAAAATGATTCCGATACCGGTTTGTGAAATCAGTAATGACTTAAAAAAATAAACCTTAAACTACCCGATTTAATTTTTCTGACAATAGTATTCTTAGTCCTGAATATTCATTGACCATCATCAAGATCTCCTGGTTGTTTTCAATTGTATTTTCTATATTTTTTGTCTTTTCTTTTAATGCATTTATTTTTTCCTCTACAAGTAGCCCACGGAAATTATAAATAACATCCGGCACAAATTTAGGCAAACCTCTTTCTTTTTTCTTTGGTATGATTTCATGTCGCTCCCAATCACTTAAAACATATTTCTCTTCATCCATCAAAATACTGGTGACAACTGATGCGATTTCAGCATCTTCATGATTGATCAACGAATCAATTTCAATCGTTTGCCCCTGATTCAATTGATTAATAATTTCATAATATATTTTTAAAAAAACCGGATTGGTAAATTCAATTTCGTCTTCCTGCAGATTTACATAAATCTCATTAGAAACAACATTTACATATTCTTCCTTTTTTATAGTTTTCTTCCCGTTATCATCTATTTCTGATATATAATCAACAAAATCAACTTTACTGTTTCCATAAAGCAATAACACCCATATCAAAGCTGTTTCCAGCACTTCTAGCCTATCTACTTTTTCAGATTTCTTTTTCTCTTTTACAACACCTTTAAAAGGAGTTTGTACAGTACCTTGTTTTTTAGTGGCTCCCCTTTGCTCCTTTTTTAAAATCTGCGAAAGCTCATTAAACAAAACATTTTCAGAAATACCCATGATACTGGCACATTCCTGAATATAAATCTCTTTTTGTATATTATTTGGTATTTTTGAAATGCTTGCAACAATATCTCTGATTAGTTCCGCTTTTTTAATTGGATCATTTTTTGCAGCTTCCAATAAAAGAGAAGCTTTAAACTGAATAAAATCCTTAGCATTGCTCTCTAAATACGCTTTTAATTCTTCTTTGGATTTATTTCTGGAAAAACTATCCGGATCTTCCCCGTCAGGGAAAGTGATTACCTTTACATTCATTCCTTGTTCAAGGATAAGATCAATTCCTCGAATAGATGCCCGAATACCCGCAGCATCACCGTCAAATAATACGGTAATATTTGGTGTTAATCTGTTGATCAATCTAATTTGATCAGGAGTCAAAGCTGTTCCGGAAGAAGCAACAACATTCTCAATACCAGACTGCACCATAGAAATCACATCTGTATAACCTTCTACCAGATAGCAATTATTTTCTTTGGCTATACTTTGTTTCGCCTGATATATACCATATAAAACCTTGCTCTTATGATAAATAATACTCTCAGGAGAATTTACATATTTAGCAACTTTTTTATCAGTAAGTAGCGTTCTACCTCCAAACCCCAGTACACGACCACTCATACTTTGGATAGGAAAGATAACCCTTCCTTTAAACCGGTCAAATTGTCGTTCTACAATGCCCGTTTCTTCATTCCTTTTGACAATGGTAAGTCCGGTTTTTTCTAAAAATTCAAGATCATATTTTTTTTGAATGGCTGCATCGGTAAAAACAGACCATTCATCAATAGCATAACCTAAAGCAAACTTTTTAATTGTTTCATCTGTAAAGCCCCGCTCTTTAAAATAGGTCCAGCCAATTGCTTTTCCTTTTTCAGATTGATACAGATTCTCATGAAAGTGATTTTTTGCAAATTCAGAAACCAGATACATACTTTCTCTTTCATCAGCAACCTGTTTTTGCTCATCTGTTTGTTGTGTTTCTTCAATTTCAATATTGTATTTTCGGGCGAGATATCTAATCGCCTCAGGATAAGAATAGTGCTCATGCTCCATTAAAAATGTAATGGCATTTCCACCTTTACCCGTACTAAAATCTTTCCAGATCTGTTTTACCGGTGAGACCATAAATGAAGGTGTTTTCTCATCTGTAAACGGACTCAAGCCTTTGTAATTGGCTCCTGCTTTTTTCAGATTTACGAAATCACCTATCACCTCCTCTACCCGGGCAGTTTCAAAAACTTTATCAATGGTATCTCTTGAAATCAATTGAAACTAAATTAAGATTTAATACTAAAAATCAAACCAACAAAACTATGTGTAAATATAAAAAATAGATACGAATGATTGGGAAATTTATTTTTATTAACCCAACCTTTAATTTTAACAAAACGCTAACAGCACCCATATCATTATGGCATAGATTTTGCAATTATCATTATGTAAACAAAATTCCCCAAAATTTTGTTTACATAATGATTAGTTTTGAGTTAGTAAGTAAAAAGCACCTTTTACAAGGTGCTTTTCTTATTTTAAATATTTGATTCTGTTAAGAAACCGCTTTTAATTTTTTAATAGTTGATTTGGTTAGTTTTTCCTCAGCATATTTTTTTGTCACATGTAATTTTTCATCACCACTACTTGGCATTTCAAACATCGCATCTGTCAATATTTCTTCACAAAGGGATCTCAATCCTCTTGCTCCCAGTTTATACTCAATAGCCTTGTCAACAATAAAATCTAGTGCTTTTTCATCTATCTTAAAATCAATTCCATCCATCTCAAACAACCTTGTATATTGCTTGATAATTGCATTTTTTGGATCTGTTAAAATAGAACGCAAGGTTTTTTTATCCAGTGGCTTTAAAAAAGTAAGTGCAGGAAGTCTACCAATTATTTCAGGTATCAGACCAAAATTTTTCAGGTCACTTGGAATCACATACTGTAACAGATTCTTTTCGTCAATTCTATCATCCGAAATGGAAGCACTATAACCAACTGCCTGCATATTCAAGCGTTTACTGATAACCTTATCAATTCCACTAAAGGCACCACCAGCAATAAACAAAATGTTTTTTGTATTTACTTCTACAAATTTTTGATCAGGATGCTTTCTTCCACCTTTTGGCGGAACATTTACAACAGTTCCTTCCAGTAATTTCAATAAAGCCTGTTGCACTCCTTCTCCAGAAACATCACGGGTAATGGAAGGATTATCACCTTTACGTGCAATTTTATCGATTTCGTCAATAAAAACAATACCTCTTTCTGCTTTATCAACTTTATAATCTGCTGCCTGTAATAAACGTGTTAAAATAGTTTCCACATCTTCACCCACATAACCAGCTTCGGTCAAAACTGTGGCATCTACAATAGCAAATGGAACATCCAGCATTTTAGCAATTGTTCTGGCAATTAATGTTTTACCTGTACCGGTTTCACCAACCATAACAATATTGCTCTTTTCAATTTCTATTTCATCATCTGTAGTAGTCTTTTTTTGCAAAAGTCTTTTATAGTGATTATAAACCGCAACCGACATTACTCTTTTTGCATGATCCTGACCTATAATATACTGATCTAAGAAATCTTTAATTTCAATAGGCTTTTTTACCAAAAACTCTGATGTTGAGTTTCCTTCCTCATTTTGAATCTCTTCTAAAACAATTCCATGTGCCTGCTCAATACATTTATCACAAATATGTGCATCAATGCCCGCAATCAATAAATTCGTTTCATTCTTTTTTCGTTTACAAAACGAACATTCTAATTCTTCCTTTTTCGCCATAATTTCTAATTGAATTTATTAAAAATTGTTCCTATTTACTTCGAGTCAGTATTTCATCAATCATACCATACTTTTTAGCCTCATCTGCTTTCATCCAGTAATCCCTGTCAGAATCATCATGCACTTTTGAAATTTTCTGTCCGGAATGTTTTGCAATAATCTCATACAATTCATCTTTCAATTTCAATATTTCGCGAGCTGTGATCTCAATATCAGATGCCTGCCCCTGAGCACCTCCCATAGGCTGGTGTATCATGATACGTGAATGAGGTAAAGCGGAACGTTTTCCTTTTTGACCGGCACACATCAAAACTGCCGCCATCGAAGCTGCCATACCAGTACAAATGGTCGCAACCTCTGGTTTGATAAACTGCATGGTATCATAAATTCCTAAACCTGCATATACTCCTCCACCAGGTGAATTGATATAAATAGAGATATCTTTACTTGCGTCAACACTTTCTAAAAAAAGCAATTGTGCCTGAATAATATTTGCTACATGATCATCAACAGCAGTTCCTAAGAATATGATTCTGTCCATCATCAAACGTGAAAACACATCCATTTGTGCTACATTTAACTGACGTTCCTCTATAATGTATGGTGTTACACTGCTTATAAGAGTGTCAACATGCAAACTATTTATGCCCTGATCTTTAACAGCGAATTTTTTAAATTCATTTCCGAAATTCATAAAATTTTATTTTAAACTTTAAGTTTGTAAATATACTTAATTAAAACGTATTTTTTATTCAAATTGTCACATGCTAATTTTAAATAAAAAACTCCATAAGAAATCAATCCTATGGAGCATATCTTATTATCAAACAAACTGTTACTTATAAACTTCCTTTACAAATTCTTCGTAAGTAACTTCTTTGGTTTTTAATTTCATATTCTCTTTAAAGAATGTTAATAATTTCTCATTCATCAATTGACCTGAAAGTCTTTTTGCTTCTTCCTGGTTTGCTAAAACACGATTTGCAATTTCATCCAACTCTTTCTCTTCCGGATTCAAACTTCCGTACTGAGCCATTTGTGATTTTATATATGTTTTAGCATATTCTTTAAGGTCTTCATAAGAAACCTGGATACTGTTGTCTTTTGAAATTTTACCTTCGATCAATTGGTAACGCAATCCTTTTTCAGAACGATTATATTCTTCAATAGCTTCTTCCGGACTCAATGGTTTTTCACCTGCAACTGCCAGCCATTTTTGTAAAAATTCTGCCGGTAGATCAAATTTAGTATTCTCAATCAAACTTTCTGTTACCGCATTTAGTAATTGCTGATCAGCTTGTGTTGCAAATTGTTTTTCTGCATCTTCTCCCAGTTTTGCTTTTAGCTCCTCCTCAGATTTTACAACATCCTTACCAAAAATCTTATCAAAAAATTCCTGATTTAATTCTGCAAGTTCCGTTTCAGTAATCTCTTCAATGGTAAATTTAAGTGGCGCATCAAAATCATGCACATCATCATGAGAAATTTCAAGGATATTCATTAGCAGATGATCATCTGTGAATAAACCTTTTGATTTCAATTCAATAACATCTCCAACTTTTTTGTCTGCAAATTTTTTCGCATTTACTTTACCCTTGATCTGACTCAGTTTTATCGTAGATTTCTTTTCGATCTCTTTTTCTTCATTCACAAAAGTTCCTGTAATATTTGAATTCTCGTTAATTACGCTCTTTGTTGTCATCTTTCCATATTGCTCTCGGATACTTTTTACCTGATCTTCAATCATTTTTTCATCAGCAACAATTTTATAAGAAGTGATCGCCTTTTTCGGTTTTAAATTCACTTCAAACTCCGGTGCTAAACCCAATTCAAATTCGAAAGTAAATTGATCTTCATCCCATGAGAAATTATTCTGTACCTTTGGTAAAGGATTACCTAATACATCTAATTTTTCTTCTACTAAAAATTTATTCAATGAATCCTGCAAAAGTTTATTTACTTCATCAATCATGACCGATTTACCATATTGCTTTTTCACCAATCCCATAGGTACATGTCCTTTTCTAAATCCTGGAATATTAGCTTTCTTTCTGTAATCTTTTAAAACATCATCTACCTTTGACTTATAATCATCAGAAGTAATATCAATTTTTACAATTGAGTTTAATGCATCAATGTTCTCTTTGGTTATATTCATAACGTCATTAATTTATTCTATTCAAATTTTGAGGGTGCAAAAGTAATAATTTTACATCATATAACAACAATGATTACACCAAATAAATAGTGTAATCGGTTAAGAAAGTGTTAAATGTAGACCTGCTAAAACTATTCCATCCTTATTTTTCAATAACTTTATATAGAATTGATTGAAAAAAGGAAAGCAAAATACTAAACAATAGGGCGACCCAGAAACCATCTACCGTAAAGTCTTCTATCCAGTTACTTGCTAGTAAAATTAATACGGCATTAATTACAAACAAAAATAATCCCAGAGTAATAACAGTCACAGGCAAGGTTAAAATTACTAAAACTGGCTTTAAAAACGAATCTAATATACCTATTAAAAAAGCAACCCATATAGCTGTGGTATAGGTATCAACAGTAACTCCTGGTATTAATTTTGCAAGTAGTACAACCGCTACTGCCGATAAAAGTATTTTTAATATATAATTCATTTAATTTGATTTACAGATAAATAATTATCTTTTAGATCCTTCTTAAAAATTCAATTGCAAATTTAAGCTTTTTTAAGAAAATCGATACTGTAATTATAAAAATCCTCCTGATTTTCGGCATGTAACCAGTGACCGGCATTCTTAACCACTTTAATTTCACTTTTAGGGAAATGGGTTGCGATCAATTGTTCATCTTCTTTGGAAACATAACCTGAATTCTCTCCTTTCAAAAACAACGCTTCCCCATAAAACTGAGAAATTGGCGGTAATCCCACACCTACCTCATCAAAACACTCGGTTAAACATTCTAAATTAAAGCGATATGCAAATTGCTCTTTTGTTTTGCGATATATATTCTTCGCTAAAAACTGTCTAATTCCCGGCTCAGGAATATATTTTTTGAAAATGAAATCAATGTCATTCCGAGATTTTATTTTATCAAAATCTACTGCATTCAAAGCGTCAATAATTGCATGATGATGTGGTGGGTAAAATCTTGGGGCAATATCAGCAATAATAATTTTATCTACCTTTTCAGGATATTCAACTGCAAATAGCATCACTGTTTTTCCACCCATAGAATGTCCAAGTAAATGAACTTTTTCCAATTTATGGTAATTTATATAATACAGTAAATCTTCAACCATTAATTCATAAGAAAACTTATCTGAATGAAAACTCCTTCCATGATTTCTTTGATCGACAACATGCACCTGATACTTTTCAGAAAATCTATTTGCAAGAGTTTTCCAGTTGTCCCCCATCCCAAAAAAACCATGTAAAATAATCAAAGGCTGACCTTCACCCAGAACATAAGAATGTAATAACTGCATTATTTCAATTTCTGAAGATACATATTCACTACATTTTGTAAACCAAGATATAACGATTCCGAAATCAAAGCATGACCAATGGAAACTTCCAATAAATTAGGCACCTGACTTGCAAAAAATTGCAAATTATCTAAACTAAGATCATGCCCCGCATTTATTTCCATTCCAAGCTTACTTGCTAAAACTGCTGATTCAACATATGGTTTTACAGCTTCTTTGTTACCTTTTGCGTATTCCACTGAATAATTTTCAGTATATAATTCAATTCTATCTGTACCAGTTTTTGCAGCCGCCTCGATTAAATTCATATCGGTATCCATAAAAATGGAAGTTCTGATATTATTGCGTTTAAATTCTGCTACAACCTCGGTCAAAAAACTTTGATTCGTAATAGTATCCCAGCCCGCATTAGATGTAATGGCATCCACTGCATCTGGCACCAGAGTAACCTGCTCAGGTTTTACATCTAAAACAAGATCAATAAATTTTTGAATCGGATTGCCTTCTATATTAAATTCAGTGGTAACAATGGGTCTCAAATCATAAACATCCTTATAACGAATATGCCTTTCATCTGGCCTGGGATGAACGGTAATACCCTCTGCACCAAAACTCTGAATATCAATGGCAGCCTGAACCAAATTAGGGCTATCACCACCTCTGGCATTTCGAAGTGTTGCTATTTTATTTATATTTACACTTAACTTTGTCATTTTTATTTGATTTAATAAGGTTCTTTTTACTTCTGTTTAAAACCTAAATGTTTTGTCAGAAGCATATTTAATAAAGTACAAAATTACGTTTTTCTAAGTTATTAGTATTACTTTTGTCGCCAACATTATGCACACACTTGAATACATAAATAAGGATATCAAACCACTAGATATTAGTGATAAAATCACAAAAGCTCAAAAAATATTTGAAGAAAACAAGTTTTCTCACTTTCCTGTGGTTAATAAAAATTCTTATTGTGGCTTAATTGAAAGACAAACCATTGAATTTACTGATTTTAAAGACAAAAAACTGGCTGGTTTAAAGAATCAGTTACAGGTTTTTTATGCCGCTGAATCGATGAATTGGTTTGAAATATTGCAAAACTTTGCAACTTTCAATTCGAATATAATTCCCGTTTTAAATAACGATAAAGAATATATTGGATATTATGAATTAGATGATTTTTTGAACATTTTCAGATGCACACCATTTTTACATGAAGAAGGTGTTATTTTAGTGATTTCCAAAAACATCAATGAATACTCTTTCAGTGAAATCACCCAAATTGTAGAATCAAATAATGCAACCCTTTTTGGGGCTTTTATTTCAAAAATTAAAAATGATGAAGCACAGATTGTATTAAAATTGAGTATCCATGACATTAATAATACTCTCCTTTCTTTTAGAAGATATAATTATCGAATCTTAAATGAGTTTAAAAAAGATAAATATCTTGATGAATTAAATGAGCGATCAGAATATTTACAAAAGTATTTAAATATTTAATCTGGAAATAAATTGACATGAAAATTGGAATTTACGGGCAACCGAATAATGAAGTAACCAAAAAGTATGTTTATTACTTGATTGATATTTTTAAGAAAAAAAATATTAATTTTCTATTCGAAGAAAGATTCTATGACTATTTAAAGGAAGATAATCCTGCCATTTCATATGAAGTTTTTAAAAATTATTTTGATCTCAATTCCTCTTTTGATTTATTTTTTAGTGTTGGTGGAGATGGTACTTTTTTAAGATCAATTACCATCATAAGAGATCATAACATCCCAATTATTGGTATAAACACAGGTCGCCTGGGCTTTTTGGCAACCATTCAGAAAGATGATATGGAAAGTGCTGTTGACATGCTTTTGAAAAAAGAATATACCATCCAAAAAAGAGCTCTGCTTCGTGTTACCACTAATGAAGGCATGGAAGAATTGGATGATCTGAATTTTGCCTTGAATGAAGTTTCAATCAGTCGGAAAAATACAGCTTCTATGATCACTGTTGAAACTTATCTGGATCATGAGTATTTAACTACTTACTGGAGCGACGGTTTGATTATTTCAACACCCACTGGATCAACAGGTTATTCTTTAAGTTGTGGAGGTCCAATTATTTCTCCAGGATCAAAAAATCTCGTATTAACGCCAATAGCACCGCACAGTTTAAGTGTTCGTCCGTTGGTAATTCCACTTAAAACAAAAATTGAAATAAAGGTAGATAGCAGAGCTAATGAGGCGTTATTAACTTTAGACTCAAGAGTTACCACCATCACAAATAAAACAAAAATAATCATTGAAAAAAATGATTTTACCATAAAGACGGTTCAACTAAATAGCCGATCCTTTATCAAAACATTACGTGAAAAATTGCTTTGGGGAGAAGATAAGCGAAATTAATAACCACAGATATTGTACAATTTTATTTGTAAAATTCTGTTTATCAAAAAAGACCTTACAATTAAATTAAAAGCAAATGTATTTTTTTATATTTGCGAACTATTAAATCTTTATGAAGAAACACATTCTGGTATTTGTATTTTTACTGAGTTCTTTAGGCTCATTCGCTCAAATTAATGAGCTGGGTGTGTTTCTGGGGGGCAGTAATTATATTGGTGATATAGGAAGCACCAGATACATATGGCCAAATGATTATGCTATAGGCGGAATTTACAAATGGAACATGAATCCACATTTTACCATAAGAGCAACCTATACTTATGCTAAAATATCTGGAGATGATGCTAAATCTGGCAACTCTTTTAGAGAAGCAAGGGGACTTGCATTTAGCAATTCCCTTCATGAACTTGCCGGAGGTATTTAATACCACTTTTTTAAATATAGTTTATCAAAAATAGGATATACACAAACACCTTATATAATTGTAGAGGCAGCAGTTGCTAATTATGCAACCCGTGATGATGGTCGGATTTTTAACTTTACCGTACCGTTTGGGTTTGGGTATAAAACAAAATTAGCCACCAATGTAGGAATTGCTTTTGAAACTTCGTTTAGATATACTTTTAGAGATGATATTGACGGATACCCTACTTTTGCAATTGTAGATGTTGACGGAAACCCTGTTGATGCCGACGGAAATATTCAGATCAATGCAAACAACAATGACTGGTATGTTTTTACAGGAATAACTATTGTATTTGCTTTTGGAAGAGAAGGCTGTTATACCGGAACTTTTCAATGATGCATGATGATGAGCTTAAAAATGAAAATAGACCCAAATAAATTACCAAAACACATTGCTGTGATCATGGATGGTAATGGCCGATGGGCACAGGGCAAGGGATTTAAACGTGTTTTTGGACATAAAAAAGGTGTCGAAGCAGTTCGACAAACTGTTGAAGCTGCTACTGAACTTGGCATTGAAGCTTTAACCCTTTTTGCATTTTCAACAGAAAACTGGAAAAGACCTAAATTTGAAGTAGATACATTAATGAGCCTTTTGGTTAGTTCCTTAAAAAAGGAGTTGCCAACCTTTCAAAAAAATAAGATTAGAGTGCAAACCATTGGAAACATTGAAAAACTACCTTCCAATGCTAAAAAACAATTACAAGAAGTAATTGAATTAACCAAAACTAACAGCAAACTAACTTTAACTCTAGCCCTTAATTATGGATCAAGAGAAGAAATTATAAATGCAACTAAAAATATTTCTAAAAAAATTGTTAATAATGAACTAAAAATCGAAGAAATTGACGAAAATATTATAAATAGTCATTTATATACATTTACTTTGCCCGTCGTTGATTTTTTGATTAGAACCAGCGGCGAAAAACGCATTAGTAACTTCTTACTTTGGCAGATTGCATATGCCGAATTATACTTTACAGATGTACTTTGGCCTGATTTTAATAAGGAAGATTTTTACGAGGCAATATTAAATTATCAAAGCAGAGAGAGACGATTTGGAAAAATTAGCGAACAGATTAAAACCAGCAATAAATAGGCTGCATATTAGTATATTACCTTTACTATTAATTTTTACATTATTTACTGCAAATGCGCAGGAAGGAGATCCTAAAAGTACGAAACCGGCAGATCATGCTGTTTCAGATACCATCGCACCTGTAACAAAAGTAAATGACACCATCAAAAAGGTCTTACCCAGTGGACCAATTGTAATTCAGAAGAATAAAAAGTATATGATTGGTGGGATTTCCGTAAAGGGAAATCAAACTATTTCCGAACAATCTATCCTGATTTTTTCAGGATTGAACACCGGTCAGAAAGTGAAAATTCCTGGTGATAAACTATCTTCAGCAATCAAAAAATTATGGACTTCTAAACTCTTTAGCAATGTTGAGGTATTTGTTACCCAGATGGATAAAAATGTAGTTTATTTAGAAATTGATGTATCTGAACTTGACAAAGTTGGTTCTGTAACCATCCAAGGAATAAAAAAATCTAAAATAACAGACCTTGAAAAAGAGATCGAATTTCAAAAAGGTTCGATGCTCACAGAGAATTTAATTACTACTACTGAAAACTTTATAAAGAATAAATATCGTGAAAAAGGGTTTCTAAAAACCAAAGTAACGATTACTACCAAACAGGATACTTCTAAACCAAACACAAAAGATGCTTTGGTGATGATTGATAAGGGGAATAGAATAAAAATCAAAAATATCACCTTTCATGGTAATAGTGCTTTAACAGATAAAAAGCTAAGAAAACAGCTTAAAAAAACAAAGCAAAAAGGTATCATGCAAATGTTTTCTCCTTCAAAATTTGTAGAAGATCTTTATGAAGCCGATCTTGAAAAAGTAGTTGAAAAATATCAGGAAAAAGGATTTCGTGACGCTTTGATCTTGAAAGACTCTATCTCGTGGAATGATGATAATACCATCAATCTTGATATTACCGTAAATGAAGGCAGCAGGTATAAATTTGGAAAAATTGAATTTTTAGGAAACACTGTTTTTACCGACCAACAACTGCAAAGTATTTTACGTATTGATGAAGGTGTTACTTATAATGGAAAAGCCTTAAATGAAAGAGTTTATGGAGACGGAACTCCTGATTCACAAGATATTACAAACACTTATTTAGATAATGGTTATCTTTTCTCAAGAGTAAATGCTGTTGAAACCAGTGCAGAAAATAACACTATCAATTTAGAGATACGAATCGTTGAAGATGAAGCTGCTACTATAAATAAAGTATTCATCAAAGGAAACGATGTTACCAATGACCATGTTTTATATCGTGAAGTATTTACAAGACCAGGAGACCTTTTTAGTAAATCAGATATCATTAGAACGATTCGCCAGTTAGGGCAGTTACCGTATATAGATGCAGAAAATATTGTGCCGGATGTACAGCCGAATTTTCAGGATAAAACAGCCAATATTGAATATAGCCTTTCTGAAAAAGGTTCCAGTCAGATTGAATTGCAAGGTGGTTACGGTGGAGGTGCTTTTGTTGGAACTTTAGGTTTATCCTTTAACAACTTTTCTATAAAAAACATCTTTAATCTTAAGGAATATAAACCTGTTCCGAGAGGGGATGGACAAAGTATTGCATTGCGATTACAGGTGAGTAAATATTACAGAACCTACAGTATTTCATTTTCTGAACCATGGTGGGGAGGTAAAAAACCCAAAGGATTTAATTTTTCTATATATAATTCAAGTCAGTATGGTTACGATTATAGAACTAGAGATGTTGATAAAGATCAATTACTTGATATTATTGGAGCATCTGTTGGTTTATCGCAGCGTTTGAACTGGCCAGATGATTATTTTACCTTATCTACATCCGTTAATTACCAACGTTTTAAATTAAAAAACTATCGTATTTCTTCCTTTGCTTTTGATAATGGAATATCAAATAACTTTAGTTTTGCACTTAATTTTGGAAGAAACAATTCTGGTCCCGGGCCTATATTTCCAAAAAACGGATCTCAGTTTAATGTATTGCTTAAACTTACACCACCTTATTCTTTATTAAGTTCTCAAGACAAGGATTATGCAAATATGCCTGATGAAGAATTATATAAATGGTTAGAATATTATAAAGTAGTATTTACCGGTAAATGGTATAGTCCGATCATGGGTAAACTGGTCTTAATGTCAAATGCTGAATTAGGATTTTTAGGTGCATACAATGATGAGATTGGAGCTCCTCCATTTGAAAGGTTTTATGTAGGTGGAGATGGTTTGGCACAAGGTCGTTTTGATGGTAGAACTACTATTGCCTTGAGAGGTTACCCAAATTCAAGTTTATCAACGATTACCGGAGGAACCATATATAACAAAGTTTCTTTTGAATTTAGATATCCTATCACATTAAAACCATCAGCATCTATTTATGCATTAACATTTTTAGAAGGTGGTAATTCATGGGATGGTTTTCAGGATTACAATCCGTTTTCTTTAAAACGTTCAGCAGGTGCAGGTATCAGGGTATTTATGCCGGCATTTGGTTTATTAGGAATTGATTTTGGTTATGGATTTGATGCGATACCGGGAACAAATGAAATTTCAGGATGGCAAACACATTTTATTATTGGACAACAATTCTAAGCTAATTTAGTATATTTGCTGCAAAAAATAAGTTTGGTACGATTTTTTCAAAAAATCATAATAAGTAAATGAAAAGATTTTTATTCATATTAGTACTTTTTTTCGGCTTCATGACAAGTGCACAAAAAGCCCAAAGAGTAGCATATATTGATATGAATTATATTTTGGAAAATATTCCTGAATACGTTGAAGCCCAAACCAAACTTGACGGAAAGATAAGAAAATGGCAAGTGAAATTAGATGATCTGTCAAGTGAAATTAAAAAACTGGAAACTGATCTTAGCAATGAAAAACCCTTATTAACCAAAGAATTAATAACGGAACGAGAAGAAGACATTGAAATAAAAAAAGGTGAACTAAGACATTTACAAATTTCTTATTTTGGACCAACAGGTGATTTATTTCAACTGAGAAAACAGCTGGCAAAACCGGTACAGGATCATGTTTATAATGCTGTTCAGGAAATTGCAAAAAGAAAACGATATGATTTTGTATTAGATAAATCAAGTGATCTAATTATATTATACAGTAATAGTAAATATGATATTAGTGAGCAGGTTTTAAATAGTATCGTAAAGGGTCGTAAAAGACAGGAATTAGATGACAAGAAAAAGGCAAGAAAGCAAAAAGCAGGAGTTGCTGTTCCTGTAGAGAATGCTATCAATGATAACGTTAATGCTGATGATGTTGAGAATACAAATGAAAATATCACATCTGATACCGTTGTGGAAGAAAAAACACCTGACCAGATAAGACTGGAAGAAAAAATAGCAAAAAGAGAAGCCCTGAAAGCTAGAATTAAAGTTCAGCAAGAGGCTCGGATCAGAAAAAGAGATTCCTTAAAAAAAGTTGCTGATGAAAAAAGAGCAGCTAAACTAAAGGAAATTGAAGATCGAAAAAAACAGAATGAAAGTGACGTTAAAAATAAAAATTAAACATTAAATTAAACAAGAATTATTAACAAATTATTAGAAAGATGAAATTATTTAGAAATTTATTCGTGGCATTTGCATTGTTTTTTGCATTTAACACTGTGCAAGCACAAAGTGTTGCCCATATTGATAGCGAACAATTATTGATGGCTATGCCAGAAACGAAGGCGATGGAAACTGAATTGAAAAAAGTGCAGCAAACTTATGCTGATGAGTACAATTCTCAGGCAACTGCACTACAGGCAAAACTTAAAAAGTATGATGCTGAGGCACCTACTCAAACAGATGTAAAGAATGAAGAACGAAGAGTTGAAGTACAGCAATTACAACAGAAAATTCAAAAGTACGGACAAACTGCTGAACAAGAAATTCAGAAAAAACGTTTTGATCTTTTAAAACCAATCGTTGAAAAAGCACAAAAAGCTGTTCAGGATGTTGCAAAATCAAAAGGTATCAAATATGTTTTTGATTCCTCTCCAGGGAAAGGATTGATCGTATTTAAAGAAGGTGAAGATCTAATGCCAGCTGTTAAAGCAAAATTAGGTATTCAATAAAACATACAAAGGAAGATTACTTATTCTTGCTTTAAGATTAAAAAAATCCGGCTATAGCCGGATTTTTTGTTATTTTTCCTTTGCAAATATTTCTGCCAGCATACAACGTACACTCCCACCTCCAAGGATTTCAATTGTTGATATGTCACTTTTAATGATCTTTGACTCCATTTCTATGCTTTTAAGTTGATTAGCCAACAAACTACCATAAGCTGTTTCACTCATAACAATATAACGCATATCATCCTCATTTTTGACTTGCAACATATTACCCGCAAAATTATTAATCTGTGATTCAGAAAGAGTAATGATTTTTTTGCCATCCATCCGTAAATGAGATATAACATTCTTTCTCTCTTTTTTATCATCAATGGAATCCAGACAAATAATTGCTAACTTCTCCGTCAAAGTCATCATTACATTTGTGTGATAGATCAATTTTCTTTTTCTGTTTGTCGTATGATAAGCATGAAATAGAACCGGTGTATATTCAAAATCTTCACAGAATTCAATAAAAAGTCCTTCATCAGCTCTTGGAGACAAAGCTCCGTATGCTTTTCGGTTTACCCGATCTAAAACCAAACTGCCAGTACCTTCCAAAAATACACCTTCCTCTTCTGCTGAAGTATAATCGATTACATGTCTGATTTCAAATCCTTTTTTAGCAAGTATTTCCAGTATATCTTCTCTACGTTCCAGTCTTCTGTTTTCAGCAAACATTGGGTAAACTGCAACATTCCCATTTTGATGAAATGAAATCCAGTTATTCGGAAAAACAGAATCAGGTGTGTCAGCCTCGCTGAGGTCTTCAACAACAACTACATGAACACCTGCCTTTCTAAGTTTAATAACAAGATTGTCAAATTCAGATAATGCTTTATTTTGAATTTCATATTGGCTCCATTCAGGTATATCTTTCTGGTAATAATTATTAACGGCGGTTTGCTCATTCATTCTAAACTTAACCGGACGAATCATTAATATTGCATTTGTAATCTGATGCATTTATTGCTTTTATTTTCTCTTTAATTCTTTTACTTTGAACCTTACACTTTTACTCCTTATACCAGTCAGCATATTTTATATAATTATTGGTAATTCTATCAATTTCACCCGAAATTAATTCTTCGTTAATATCTTTAATTTTTTTTGCCGGCATTCCCGCGTAAACAGAACCAGATTTTACAATGGTATTTTTAGTAACAACTGCCCCTGCTGCAATAATACAATTACTTTCGAGCACACAATCATCCATAATAATAGCACCCATACCAATTAAAACATTATCATGAATCGTACAGCCATGCACCAATGCATTATGACCAATGGAAACATTGTTTCCAATAATGGTAGGCGAAGTTTTATAGGTAGCGTGAATAACAGCACCATCCTGTACATTCACTTTATGTCCCATTTGAATAAAATTCACATCTCCTCTAACAACAGCATTATACCAAAAACTACATTGATCACCTGTTTTTACATCACCAACAACCACACAATTTTCTGCAAAAAAACAATCATTTCCGAAGGAAGGTTTTTTTCCTCTTAACTCTCTAATTATCATATTTTCCTGATTTAATGGTTTGAAATTCTTTAACAAACATTTTCAAAATTAAACTAATTTCTTTCGTAATTTTGCCATTCTTAAAAAAATCACATGTCAAAGATAAAAATAGAAAACACAGATAGTCCTGCAATTATTAAGTTTGTCTTTAATAGTATACTCACTCAAGACAGCTTTGAGTATAACTCTATTGAAGATGCAGGCAATTCACCATTGATACAACAACTGTTTCATTTACCTTTTGTAAAAAAAGTTTATGTCACAGCCAATTTTATTGCTGTTGAAAAATTTGATATTTTAGAATGGAAAGAAGTGCAAGCAGATGTCAAAGATATATTTGAGGATTATATTTCTCAAAATGACTCTATTTTTTCAGCTACAAAAGAAAAAACCCTGATCGAGGTTTATGCAGAGAGCACACCCAATCCGAATGTGCAGAAATTTGTAACAAATAAACTTCTCAGTAATAAAAATATTGAGCTTTCCAGTAAATCAGATGCCAAAGAGGTACCTCTTGCTTTAGAGCTTTTTGGATTCCCTTTTGTAAAAGAGGTTTTTATTTCAAATAATTATGTATCTATCCAAAAGAGCAAAGAGACCGACTGGTTTGAGATCAATAATAGTCTAAGAGATTTTATCAAAGAATATTTGCAAAGTGATAGAAGAGTGGTAAGTGAAAATTACCGTGCAAAACAAATTGACAGCCCGAAAGAAAAACACAAATACACACCCACAAATGACGCAACTTCTAAAGAAATTATTGCTGTATTAGAAGAATATATTAAACCTGCAGTAGCAGGAGATGGTGGTAATATTCAGTTTCTTTCGTATATACCCGAAACAAAAGAAGTTAATGTAATTTTACAGGGGGCTTGTAATGGCTGCCCATCTTCAACCATCACATTGAAAAATGGTATTGAAGCAACACTAAAACAATTACTACCAGGTAAAATTGGGAATGTAAATGCTTTGAATTAAGGAGTTTAATTCCTTGATTAAAAATAATTTATGATTAAAAAGGTGCCTTTATCAGCACCATTTTCTATCTTTATAATATAATTAAAACCAACTCTCATGAGAAATTTTTTAACCATAAAACTGGCTTTAACCATTTTACTATTTACATCTGCTATGGTTACTGCTCAAAATTCAAATATGACTATTCAATATCCAAAAACCAAGAAAACAAATACGGTAGACACTTACTTTGGTACCAGTGTTTCTGATCCATACCGCTGGCTGGAAAATGATAGATCAGCAGAAACAGAAGCCTGGGTGAAAGCCGAAAACAAAGTGACTTTTAATTATTTGCATAAAATTCCTTTTCGCGATGTGATCAAAGAAAGGCTGACCAAACTTTGGAACTATGAAAAAGTAGGAGCTCCTTTTAAGCGAGGTGACTATTATTATTTCTATAAAAATGATGGTTTACAAAATCAGTATGTATTATACAGGCAAAAAGATAAATCTAAACCTGAAGTATTTTTAGATCCGAATAAATTCTCTGAGGATGGAACTACCTCTTTGGGATCTGTATCTTTTAGTAAGAATGGTAAGAAGGTAGCTTATGCAATTTCTGAAGGTGGTTCAGACTGGCGCAAGGTGATTGTAATGGATGCTATTTCTGGGAAAATACTGGAAGACACCATTAAAGATGTAAAATTTAGTGGTCTTTCCTGGTATAAAAATGAAGGCTTCTACTACTCCAGCTATGACAAACCAAAAGGAAGCGAACTCTCTGCAAAAACCGATCAACATAAATTATACTACCATAAACTCGGAACAAAACAAAAAGAGGATAAAGTTATTTTTGGACTGGATAAAAAACGTCGCTATGTGGGAGGCTATGTAACCGAAGATCAAAAATATCTGGTTATATCGGCTGCAACTTCAACTTCAGGAAATGAATTGTATGTAAAAGATCTGTCACATCACCATAACAAACTTATTACTGTTGTTGATAATTTTGAAAGTGATAATGGCGTAGTTGACAGTGATGGAAAATATTTATTCATCTCTACAAATTTAAATGCTCCCAACAAAAAGGTAATCAAAGTAAACTTTGACAAACCAACTCCTAACAATTGGGTTGATTTTATTCCGGAAACCAAAAATGTACTGAGCATTAATACTGGAGCTGGTTACTTTTTTGCCAAATATATGAAAGATGCTGTTTCACAGGTAAAACAGTATGATAAGAATGGCAAACTGATTCGTGAAATCAAACTTCCGGGTATTGGTACAGCAAGTGGTTTTGGAGGTAAAAAAGAAGATACAGATCTGTATTATTCATTTACAAATTATACAACGCCAAGTTCTATTTTTAAATATGATCCAAAAACCGGAACATCCATTGATTATAAAAAACCAAAGGTTGATTTTAATTCTGATTTGTATGAGTCAAAACAGATCTTCTATACCTCTAAAGATGGCACCAAAGTTCCAATGATCATCACCTATAAAAAAGGGATAAAACTCAATGGTAAAAATCCAACTATTTTATACGGTTACGGTGGTTTTAATATTAGTTTAACGCCTTCATTTAGCATTGCAAATGCAGTTTGGCTGGAAATGGGAGGAGTTTATGCTGTACCAAATTTACGAGGTGGTGGTGAATATGGAAAAGCCTGGCATGATGCCGGTACCCAAATGAAAAAGCAAAATGTTTTTGATGATTTTATCGCTGCTGCGGAATATTTGATAGCCAATAAGTATACTTCCAGTGATTATCTTGCAATTCGTGGAGGATCAAACGGAGGTTTACTGGTTGGTGCAACCATGACGCAAAGACCCGAACTAATGAAAGTTTCTTTGCCAGCAGTGGGTGTTTTAGATATGTTACGTTACCATACATTTACTGCCGGTGCAGGATGGGCTTATGATTACGGAACAGCTGAACAAAGTAAGGAAATGTTTGAATACCTAAAAGGATATTCACCCGTTCATAATGTAAAAAAAGGAGTTCAATATCCTGCAACGCTAATCACTACAGGTGACCATGATGACCGTGTTGTACCTGCCCATTCCTTTAAGTTTGCAGCTGAATTACAAGAAAAACAAAGTGGTAATAATCCGGTTTTGATTAGAATAGAAACTAATGCAGGTCATGGAGCTGGAACTCCAGTTTCAAAAACCATTGATCAATATGCAGATATTTTTAGTTTTACCCTTTATAATATGGGTATAACAAAATTATAATTTTTATTAATTAGGGCTTCACCCATAGTGAAGCCCTAATTAATAAATATCTTCTATTCTATAGTCTTTCCCTTTAAAAGAAAATTGATCTTTTTTCTTTTTTCCCAGTAAAAATTTACCAATCGGTGAAGAAGGAGAGATAACAAAATAATCTTTGTTGTCTATCACTATTATTCCTATACTGATGACTAAAAAATAATTCCCCTGATTGGTAAAGATCAAACTACCCAATTTACCAATTTCATTCCTATTTTGAACATCCAGTTTTTGCAAAACTTCCTGCATGGAAGCTATGGAAGAAAATTGTTGTGAGACTTTCTCCATTTCCAGTTGCAGCATTGCTCTTCCCGTTTCATGCTTATCACCTGCAGAACTCTTGGTTTCTGATTCCAAAGCTTTCTTATTAGATGCCATGATTTGAATAACAGTCTCATATTTCTTCTCCACCAGCTTCCTACAACTTTCTAAAAGCATTTTCTTTATTTGTAGTTTTTTATCCATAAAATCATGGCTAAAATAAACCAAACTCTTATTATTTTGATATTTTTGCACCACAAAATCTCATTATGACCTTTACCGGGAAAAGATATCTGAATTATGCTTCTTTTATCAAACAAAGATTTGGACAAAGAGTACAAAAAATATCTCTGGATATAGGTTTTTCTTGTCCGAATCGAGATGGCAGTAAAGGTTATGGTGGCTGCACCTATTGTAATAATAATACTTTTAATCCTGATTATTGCGGGCCGGAAAAAAGCATCAATGAGCAACTAAAAGATGGTATAGCCTTTTTTTCTAAAAAATATAAAGACCAAGAATATCTTGCTTATTTTCAGGCTTACACCAATACCTACGCAGATATTTCTTCTCTTAAAATAATGTATGAAGAAGCTCTGAATGTCAATGGAATTATTGGTTTGGTAATTGGCACCCGACCAGATTGTATTTCAGAAGAGTTGATTGATTACCTTGCTGAACTTGCCAAAAAATATTATATCTCACTGGAATTTGGGGTAGAAAGTACTTTTAATAAAATACTTTTAAAAGTAAACAGATGCCATACTTTTGAAGACACGATCGATGCTTTTGATTTGTGTAAAAACAAAGATATTGATCTTGGAGCTCACCTGATTATCGGTTTACCGGGAGAAAGCAGACAGGAAATGATCAAACATGCCCAAAGAATCTCAGCATTACCAATTCAAACACTAAAGCTGCATCATCTTCAAATTGTAAAGAATTCAGTTATGGCAGTCCAGTTCAAAAGAAACCCTGAAAATTTCGAACTGTTTACTGCCGAAGAATATATCGCTTTTATTGCAAAATTTATTTGCTATTTACGACCAGATATTATCATCGAACGCTTTATAAGTGAAGCACCATTAGATCTTCTAATTGCTCCGAAATGGAATGGCTTAAAGAATTTTGAGATTGTGGCTAAGATCGATAAATATCTCACCGAAAATAATCTTTGGCAGGGAAAATATTTCTGATCTTATTTTCTCTTTAGAAAAGAATTGTATCTTTAAGCATGCTATTATTTTTGATCAAAGAACTTTCTGAATTTCCCTGGATCTTTATTCCGGGCTTGTAGTTATTTATTAGTTTTCTTCCTGTTTTTTTTCAAATAATTAATTCTAAAAATAACTAAATGAGTAAAATAATCGTGTTGGGTGCTGGAATGGTTGGTAGCGCTATGGCCATAGATCTGGCAAAGAATCATCAGGTAACCTCTGCAGATCTTGATACAAAATCATTAGAAAAAATACAATCAAAACTACCAGATATAAAAATCCTGCAAATGGATGTTACCAAAAAGGAGGCTTTGATTAAAGCACTACAGGTATTTGATCTTGTTATTTGTGCTGTACCCGGATTTTTAGGTTTTCAAACATTAAAAACAATTATTGAAGCCAAAAAAGATGTCGTTGATATTTCATTTTTTCCGGAAAATGCTTTGGAATTAAATGAACTTGCAATACAAAATAAAGTTACTGCTATTGTAGATTGTGGGGTAGCTCCCGGAATGGGTAATATTCTTTTAGGTTATCATAATGAGCAAATGAAAGTCACTGATTTTGAATGCCTGGTGGGAGGATTACCAAAGGCTAAGAAATGGCCATTTAATTATAAAGCTCCATTCTCGCCAATAGATGTAATTGAAGAATATACTCGCCCGGCAAGATATATTGAAAACAGTAAACTTATCACCCGTGAAGCTTTAAGTGATGTAGAACTGGTGGATTTTGATTCGATTGGTACTTTAGAGTCTTTCAATTCTGACGGGTTACGATCTTTGATATTTACTATGCCACACATCCCTAATATGAAAGAAAAAACCCTGCGTTATCCGGGGCATATCGAATATATTCAGGTATTGAAAAAAAGCGGATTTTTTGATACAAAAGAGATTGAAATAAACGGAACTAAAATAGTACCAATCGATTTCACGAATAGGGTTCTTTTTAAAGAGTGGTTTTTAAAAGATAAGGAAGAAGAAATCACCATTATGAAAATTACCATTCATGGAATTGATAAAAAAGGTGTAAACAAAAAAATAGTTTATAATCTTTATGATA
>VAPK010044834.1_pt1 | contig 30632 bp, 35 predicted proteins | sample 3395031 | NCBI WGS metagenome assembly VAPK01 (sample SAMN08290443, study PRJNA428436) | hydrothermal vent metagenome | isolation source: Deep-sea hydrothermal vent chimney 1 | place: Pacific Ocean: Juan De Fuca Ridge
ATCATGGCTTACCCAGATAACCGTAACCTGAAATTCATTTGCATATTTTTTAATAAGAGTCTCAACAGCCGTAACACTAACCGGATCAAGACTTGCAGTTGGCTCATCCAGTAATAAAACTTCAGGTTGCTGAACTAATAAACGTGCAATAGCTAACCGTTGTTTTTCGCCAGTCGAACAACGTGAGACATCCCAGCTAAAACAATCCTCTGGTAAGTTAAGTAATGATAAATAAGGATTGTTATTTTTACTAAAATGATCACCCACTTTATCCATCCACCATGAACTTTCTGCAGGTAAAAAACCAACCCGTTTTCGCCATTGCACCGGATTTATTTCACTGCATTTTTTCTCATCCAGATAAGCCTCACCCTTATGTACTATCAAATCTGCAATAGCACGAAGTAATAATGATTTACCCGAACCAGAAGGACCTGATAGACATATAAACTCATTATTAACCTCAATATTTAAAGGTTTAAGTGTATATACCTGAAATTCATCTAATCGTAAAATTGCCATACTTTATTAGTCTTTATTTATTATTAAGCGACTGCTATAAATTGAGTATTCTAACAAGATAATGTTGCATTTAATAAAAGAGATTATTATGTCAAAACCTGATTGTCCGCAAAACGCCCCATATTCTATTGAGCTTGAAGCAAGTGATTACTGGTTTTGTACATGCGGCAAATCAAAAAGTCAGCCTTTATGTGATGGCTCACACGAATCCACAGAATTTAAACCACTAAAGTTTACGATCACAGAAAAGAGGAAATACAGTCTTTGCGGATGTAAAAAAACTGAAAATCCTCCATATTGCGATGGTAGCCATCATAAACATGAATAATCTTGTTAACGAAAATATTATAAAACAAAAGGCATCTCTTCTGGCTACGCTTGATAATGTTATAAACGGGTTTGAAGATCTTGAAACAGAACTTATAACAATTGGTCAACGACATAAAAATCTCGGTATTAAAAAAAATGTTTGATATTTTCATAACAACTATTGTCACAGCTGCAAATTATTCATCTGACTATTCTTTAACTGATAAAGAGCTCTCTGCATGGGAAAATGCATTTCGTAAAAGTTCAGACATAATGCTAAAAGCTTATTAATGTTTTTATATATGCAATAAAAAAGGGCACCGAAAATAAATTCGGTGCCCTTAATCTTTCACAAGATTTACCTGTTAATTATAGACCTGAACCACGTGAACCTGTGAATTCCGGATAAGCTTCCATACCACATTCAGAAAGATCAGTTCCTTCAAACTCTTCTTCTTCACTGACACGAACACCCATAATCATTTTAATGATGTACCAGGTAATGAAGCTTGCAACAAATACCCAAACCAAAATGGTTAACAGTCCAACGAGTTGACCACCAAAAGATGCACCTTCGTTAGTCAAAGGTACTGCCATTAAGCCCCACATGCCCACAACACCATGAACAGAGATTGCACCCACTGGATCATCTATCTTCAATTTATCAAGTGTGATAATAGAGAACACAACCAGGATACCACCGGCAGCACCAATCAAGGTTGCAATAAGAGGCGTTGGAGTATCAGGACCCGCAGTGATTGCAACCAAGCCTGCTAATGCACCGTTTAATGCCATTGTTAAATCCGCTTTACCAAATAACATACGTGCAAGAACAAGTGCAGCTAAAACACCACCGGCAGCAGCAGCATTTGTATTCAGGAATACCATTGCAACTAAATTAGAGTTAGCAATATCGCCCAGTTTTAACACTGAACCACCGTTGAAACCAAACCAGCCCATCCATAAGATGAATGTACCTAACGTCGCTAAAGGTAAGTTAGCACCTGGAATAGCATTTACTTCACCGTTAGGTCCGTATTTACCTTTACGTGCGCCAAGAATAATAACGCCCGCTAATGCTGCTGCTGCACCGGCTAAATGAACAATACCTGAACCCGCGAAATCAGAAAAACCGAAATCATCACCAAGGCTATACATACCAAACACAGAACCACCACCCCATGTCCAGTTACCTTCCATTGGGTAAATGAAAGAAGTCATCACAACTGCGAATAACATAAAGGCCCATAGTTTCATACGTTCAGCAACTGCGCCTGAAACAATTGACATAGCGGTTGCAACAAATACAACCTGGAAGAAGAAATCTGATGCATTTGAATAAACTGAATCGCCATCAAATCCTGCTTTAGCAGATTCTGCGAGTACGGTTGCCGTTAATGCTTCAGCATTTGCAGCACCATCTAATGCGATATCTTTTAAGAAAATGCCACCGTCATACATGATGTCATAACCGACAACTAAATAAGCCGTGCAGGCAATAGCAAATAAAACAACGTTTTTAGTTAATATTTCAGTCGTATTTTTTGAGCGGACCAGACCCGCTTCGAGCATGGCAAACCCCGCCGCCATCCACATAACCAACGCACCCATTACCAAAAAGTAAAAAGTGTCCATGGCATACTGAAGTTGAAAAATTTGACTTTCCATCTTACTCTACTCCCCAATAATTATAATGCTTCGTCGCCGGATTCACCGGTACGAATACGAACAGCTTGTTCAATACTGGACACAAAGATCTTGCCATCACCGATTTTTCCGGAATGTGCAGACTTCTGAATACCTTCGATAACCTGATCAACCAGGCCATCACCCACAACTGCTTCAATTTTTACTTTAGGCAGAAAATCCACTACATATTCAGCACCACGGTAAAGTTCTGTATGACCTTTTTGACGGCCAAAACCCTTTACTTCAGTAACTGTAATGCCTTGCACGCCGATTTCTGACAATGCTTCACGCACGTCATCGAGCTTGAAAGGTTTGATAATAGCCATTACCAATTTCATCATTACGCTCCTTACTTTTTTATTTTAATTACGCCAGCTACGAAATGTAACCGGCAGTTTTACTAAATCTTATAGATCGAAGCTTTTGCTCCATGAAACTGAAAGACGTGCTGTACCTGCTGCCGCAGCTTGATCTGTTTTATCATAAGCAAAAGTAAAATCATCTTTGCTTAAACTTAATTGAGTGTGAGTATAATCACCACCAGCATCAAAATCATAACTACCAACTGTAAGAGCTAAAGTAAGGTCTTTCTTTACTTCAAACTCAGCACCAGCACTGACGTAAGTATTTTTATTTTCTGAATCAATTGCGATGCCAGCACTAAACATATTAAAACTTGCATTTACATAAACTTCACTAAAGTCATCAACAGTAGAAAGCGGGTATCCATAAGAAATGTAACCTACGTCCAAACCTACTGGACCTGCATCAAATGCATAACCTGCATAAATATCTTGTTCATAGCCAACCGCTGTAGTAGTCCAGCTTACATTTGATGTCCAAAGACCAACGTATGCACCAGAAGCATGCGCATAATCAATACCGCCTGATATCGCAGAATCGTCTTTTGTCTGGGTAGTACCACGCCAAATGTAATTTGAAGCAACGCCAATGTTAGCTGTTAAAGGTGATTCAGCCAGTACAGCGCCTGAACCTGCTGTGGTTGCTGAAGCTAATAAAGATGCAGCAATAATTTTGTGTAATTTTTTCATTTTCTCTCTTCCTCAAATTGATCTTTATTGTAAGTTAGCCCCAATTAGTGCATGGGTTATGCCAACAAATATTATCTATAAAAATCAAGACTTTAGGAGGGAACGAAAAATAAGCGCACAATAAATGTGCACCATGATGAAAATAAGAAAGATTAAATGCACCTGAATGGTGCGCTTTGGAAAATCAAAAATAGGCTATAAAAGAGAGATAAAACGACGTAAAAAAAACCCGCTTAAAAAAGCGGGTTTAAGTATTAAAACTCAATAGTGACTATCTATATATCAAACTCTTTTGATACCGTTACAAAAAATTCAATGTCATTTTTTGAACCTTCATCCTCATAAGTTAGTCCAAGGCTTAAATCGAAACCTTTTACATCCATGCTCAATGCTGCGCTTAAGTCATTCGCATTTGATGAAGACATACGACCATAATGTACATCAAGATCAATATCTTTTAGTACAACAAAAGAAGCTCCGATATCAAAGTATGTATAATCACTGACTCCTGAACCACTACCCGAAAATAATTTCACATAGGCTGTTTCATAATTTACACCGGCATATAATTCTGTGACACTTTTAGTATTGCTGTTCGAGTAATTGTATATAATTGCACCCACATCATACCCAAGGTTATTTTGTGTACCAAAAATACCTTTCCAACCAGCATAAAGATCAACTTCAAGCCCTTTATCGCCTCCAATATCTACTGTTGAAGCAAACGAGCCTGCGTACCAGCCCGCATCATCTTTAGATTGTTTAATATCATAACCACCCTGTATTGCGACAGCATCTTTTGTCTGAGTCTGCCCACGAAATACATAATTACTGGTTACTGCAGCATATACTGAACTTTCAGCCGCGCTGGATGCTGTTACAGATAAAGCAAATACTGTAATAGACAGCAAAATTGCCGCTAATAAATTTTTCATTGTTCTTCCCCAAATATATAAATCAATTAAATTTTTTCTGAATTTTAACAAATATTACAAAAGAAAATACCCAGATTGTCACAAATTAAGCTAATTTATGTAAAATAGCGCTCTGTATTAAACTACCTCTAAAGAACAGGCACTTATGCAAATACCAGAAATCGATAAACTCATTCAATCCGTAGTTGAAAACTTGCCAGGAAAAGCAGGTCCCTTTGCTGAAGAACTACAGGATTATTTACGACAAGCCCTTTCTTCTACACTTAATAAAATGGATATTGTGACTCGACATGAATTTGATATTCAAGCTGCAGTACTGCAAAAAACACGCAGCAAAGTGGATGAGCTGGAAAAAATAATAAAAGAACTGGAAACCAGTTTATTAAATAAATAAAAAAGGCCGCCCGGGTTATCCAGGCGGCCTTTATATTCATAACGCTAACTTGTATTCAAATACTCCCTCTTAGCTGGAAAACACCTGAACAATAAACCATGTTACTTTTTGTGATAAAAGATTAAACGCGATCACCCAGGTGAGCGCCATCTACAGGATGTAATAACCAGCGACTCACATCACTACCTAATATTTTCACTGTCCGGCCTAATACAGAACAAGAGCCTTTAAAGCCACCGCCAAAACCACCGCCTGATAAACGTGCTGCAGTAAAGCTCGCTTGCTTTTTACCCTTATTATATAAAGTACCTTTTATAGAGGTAAATTTTCGATGTCCAATAAATGCATTTCCGGAGCTTACTGAATCAGTAATTGCTACAACAAGCGCTTTTCCTTTAGATTTTTTTGTGACTCTTCCTGTACGAATAACCCCTATACCTTCACCAACTGAATATGCCCTGATAAAACTGGATAATTGATCTTGAAGATTACATTCATTTTTTATATTTGCCGCAATTGCTGCACCTTTTTGGAAAGGTATTAACCGTTGGATTTTAATTGCTGTTTTCGCATTCACCTTCATTGTCTGTTTTTTTGGTTCACTGCTTCCACAACCAATTACAAATACTGCCAGTAGTGCACTAATTACAATATGCTTCATTCTTTGCCCCTTATTATTTAGAATCCCAGAATAGATATATCAATATTTTTTACAAAATATATTTTCATAAATAATATTGATTGCCTGAATATACTACTACCTTAAGCACTTTATCCACAAAAAATACCCTGTTTCAGGTGATATTTAAACTAAAAGATATATATTTAGTATGGAGATCAACAGCTGTTATTCCTGTCATTTCCAGACAAAATCGTTTTTTAAGCATTTAAAAATTTAAATGCCACATTTACATTATTAAGACTAACTGTTAAAAAGGTCAGGTAATTTAATTGGACTAAATCACACTAAACAGGAAAGGAAGCCATGTCTCTTGCCACTGTACACTCACGTGCCCAAGTTGGGATCAACGCGCCTCAAGTTACCATCGAAGTTCATTTATCAAATGGTTTACCCTGCTTGTCGATCGTAGGACTGGCCGATATCGAAGTAAAAGAAAGTAAAGATCGTGTTCGTGCTGCATTAATTAATAGTCATTTTGATTTCCCTGCCCGGCGAATAACTATTAATCTCGCCCCGGCCGATTTGCCCAAGGAAGGCAGTCGGTTTGATTTACCCATTGCGATTGGAATTCTTGCTGCATCTGGTCAAATACCAGTTGATAAACTCGAACAATACGAATTTTTAGGAGAACTGGCCTTAAGTGGTGAATTACGCGAAATTCGTGGCGTATTACCTGCCGCGGTTCAATGCCGGGATAAAAAAAGAAAACTGATTTTGCCTCAACAAAACGCGCATGAAGCTGCACTAGTCAGTGGTCTTGAAATTAATCATTGCTCTCATCTATTAGAGGTCTGCGCCAAATTAAATGGTCAGCAAGATTTAAATTTAAATCAGGCATTACCGAATGAAAATACACTAGAGCCAACTGATACCACAGCTGATGACCTTTCTGATGTTATTGGCCAGCATCACGCCAAACGTGCCATCGAAATTGCTGCAGCAGGCGGTCATAATTTGATTTTACTCGGACCTCCCGGTACAGGTAAAACCATGCTCGCAACCCGCTTACCCGGTATTTTACCGTCTATGACTGAGCAAGAAGCATTGGAAAGCGCTGCAATTCAATCGATTAGCTTCCAGGGTTTTAAATTAATAAATTGGAAAAAACGTATTTTTCGTGCACCACATCATACCGCTTCCGGTGTTGCACTGGTTGGCGGAGGCAGTCACCCACAGCCAGGTGAAATATCATTAGCACATAATGGTGTTTTATTTTTAGATGAGCTGCCAGAATTTGATCGGCGTGTTTTAGAAGTGTTACGTGAACCACTTGAATCCGGAAAAATAGTTATTTCACGTGCAACACGGCAAGCAGAGTTTCCTGCTCGTTTTCAACTTGTCGCAGCAATGAATCCCTGTCCTTGTGGATATTTAAGTCATCCTAATGGACGTTGTCACTGCACCGCCGATCAAGTGCAACGTTATCGTTCACGTATATCAGGGCCATTATTAGATCGTATTGATATGCACATTGAAGTTCCACCCGTTCCATTAAAAGAAATACAATCAAGCGAAATACAGGAAGAAAGCAGTGCTACCGTACGTGAGCGTGTGGTAAAAGCTTATCAACGACAAATACAACGAAATAAACATTTAAATGCATTAATGAGCACTCAGGATATTAAACATTTTTGTAAACTGGATAAATCAGGTTCACAATTACTAGAGCAGGCGGTAACACAGTTAGGGCTTTCTGCACGTTCACATAACCGTATTCTTAAAGTGGCACGCACTATTGCTGATTTAAATGATGAAGAATCAATCTCTATGCACCACATTAGCGAAGCAATTGGTTACCGTCGGCTTGACCGGGGATTTACGAACTAAATAAAAGTCCCGAATACCAGAGCAATCTCTGTAGGGTGGATCAAGCGAAGCGGATCCACCAAAAGCCATAATAGTTGGATCCGTCGTGTTACTCCTTGATCCAACCTACAGTATGTTCTTGCTCTCACTTCCACCATTGCTTAAATAAAAATGTCAACATCGACCTACTACCCTATTTCAGCATAAAATAGATTCTTTATTTTTCAGATAATACAGGTCAAGAATACTTCGTGAAGTTAAATCCTCAACAACATGCTGCGGTTCGTTATATTGATGGTCCCTGCCTCGTTTTGGCCGGCGCAGGCAGTGGCAAAACCGGTGTTATTACTCAAAAAATTGCATACCTGATTGAACAGTGTGAAATTAACCCTCGCAATATCGCTGCGGTAACGTTTACTAATAAATCAGCGCGTGAAATGCAAAGCCGTGTTGCCAAATTATTAGGAAAAGAAAAAAGCAAAGGCTTACGTGTATCAACTTTCCATACGTTAGGTCTGGACATAATTCGTAAAGAACTCGGCAACCTGCCTTATAAAAAAGGCTTTTCGATTTATGACAATCAGGACTCATTGGCCTTAATTAAACAATTAATGAAACTGGCCTTTTCTGATCCTGATGGTAAAACTGACAGTATCTTATGGCAAATATCACGTTGGAAAAATGCCTTTGTTTTACCCGATCAAGCATTACAGGAAGCGAATGGTGATCCTTTATTAACTATCGCTGCTCGTATTTATGAACAATATAACCATCACTTGCAAACCTATAATGCTGTTGATTTTGATGATTTAATTATGGTTCCTGTTTTATTGTTTCGAGATAACCCGGAAGTCAAAGAACGCTGGCAAAATCAAATACGTTACCTGCTGGTAGATGAATATCAGGATACCAATGCAACACAATATGAGCTGGTTAAACTTATTGTCGGTAAAGTCGCAAACTTAACCGTAGTCGGTGATGACGATCAGTCAGTTTATTCCTGGCGTGGTGCACAACCTGAGAATCTACAATTATTAAATGAAGATTTTCCCATGCTTAATGTTATTAAGCTTGAACAAAACTATCGTTCAACAGGCTGTATATTACAGTGCGCAAACAATCTTATTGCAAATAACCCGCATGTTTTTGAAAAAAATCTCTGGAGTGATTTAGGTTTTGGCCAGCCAATCAAAATAATACGTTGCCGCCATGAAGATGATGAAGCCGACCAAATTGTTGCTGAACTTAATCATCATCAATTTGTGAATCGTACACCACATAAAGATTATGCAATTCTATATCGCGGTAATCATCAGTCACGCGTCTTTGAACGTATGTTACGAGAAAACAATATTCCTTATTATTTAAGTGGCGGTATGTCATTTTTTGCATATAGTGAAATAAAAGACATCATGTCTTACCTTAGACTTATTGCTAATCCTGATGATGATAATGCTTTTTTACGTATTGCCAATGTTCCAAGACGTGAAATTGGCCCAACCAGTCTGGAAAAACTAAGCAACTTCTGTAGCAAATATAATCACAGTTTGTTCTCAGCTTGTTTTGATTCATTTTTACGAGAAAGTATTGGTAACCGCGCCAGTTCTAATTTATCTGGCTTTGCTGAATGGTTAAAAGATTATTCGCTACGTTCTGAAGCTATGGCTGAGGGTGAAAACCAGGCGACTATAGTTAAAGAGCTCATTGCTGATATTGACTATGAACGCTGGCTCATCGATACCAGTAAAGATGAAGCGGATGCCATTCGACGCATGGATAATGTACTTGAACTGGTTGCTTGGCTGGAAAGGTTATCGCAAAAAAATCCTGAAGCAGATCTTGCAACACTGGTTGCCAAATTAACTTTGCTTGACACATTAGATCGTGACAATGACGACAAAGATGAAAACAGGGTTCACTTAATGACGTTACATGCCTCTAAAGGGCTCGAATTCCCGCATGTTTATCTGGTCGGTGTTGAAGAAGAAATTTTACCGCATCGCAACAGTATTGAAGAAGATAATATCGAGGAAGAACGTCGTCTTGCTTATGTTGGTATTACTCGCGCACGTAAAACCCTGACCATCAGTTTTGCTACTAAACGTAAACGTTATGGTGAAATTATTGAATGTCAGCCAAGCCGTTTTCTTGATGAATTACCACAAGATTTATTGCAATGGAGTGGTGCAGGTATCGAATTGCCAGAAGAAGAAAAAAAGGCACGTGGTAATGCAAGCCTGGCTGATTTAAAAAGTATGCTGGCAAACAGTTAAAATTAATTTCAGATAATAAAAAAGCCGGTTATAAAAACCGGCTTCTTTAATTTGTAGATCAATATTTACCTACATGGACGTAGGTAAGGAGCGGTAGCTTCATGCCGACATATCGGGCTTACTTACTACCATTAACCATATATTTCACAACTGCTTTAACCGCATCTTCACTCAAGCTACTACCGCCTTTAGGAGGCATACCCTTGAAACCATTAATTGCATGATTATTTAATGTTGCAAGACCTTGTGCAATACGTTTTTTCCACGCGCTTTTATCACCAAATTTTGGTGCACCAGCTGCACCAGTACCATGACAGGCAAAACATGAAGCAGTATAAGCACCTTTAGCATCAACAGCTGAAGACGCAGCGGCAACAGGTACAGCACCGACATTTACTTCGCCAAAAGGTTTAATGCGCTCAATTGTCGCCGCCTCAACCATAGGATCGCTAGCGGATGCAGAAGCCATACGTGCAGCCATAATGCTAAAAATAAAAAATGCTGTAAAAGCACCAACCACCATCATTAATGTTTTCATAACATTACGGTCTTCTTGATTCGTCACAATATCCCCCTTCGAAATTTTACCTGAGCCTTAAATATGCCGGTGAAAATAAAAAATTTTGCCAAACCACAATTATAAAAAAGCCCGGCACCCAAAAATTTGGCGAATTATAGCGATAAAGCATGATCTGAGCCAGCACATTGCACTAAATCAGAAACGACATAACCAATACAATTAGGAATAACGGCGCAACAATCACCCCATACCGGAAAAAAATAATATAACGCCTGTTACCACACTACACTGTTTTTTATATTTAACACGATCGAGTACATATAATATAAGCGATACACCAAAATTGACGTAAATAGGTGTCAAAACACATAAAATATGCTAAATTGTCGCTAATAAGTGTCATATGAGACGTAAAATGAATCATTACCTAAAACAATTAGGCAAAACTTTACGTGCTGAGCGTAAGAAACGGAATCTCAATCAAGCTGATGCTGGTAAACGTGCCCGCGTGGCTCGACAAGATATATCTGAAATAGAAAACGGGCAATTTAAGGGCAGTATCTTAAAGGTACAAGACTATGCCATGTCACTGGGTTTTAGTTTGTCACTGGAGATTAAGCGTCGCCCCGAGCTATCTGAATTAGAAGAACTCTTTAATGAAGATTAACGCAAAAGGTCGTATTCAGCATATCAATATTAAAGTGACTGGTCAGCCTGCAGGGTCACTTAATAAAAACTCACAATTTGAGTTTACCTACCATTCTGATGCCAGTAACCCTGTCTCCGTCACCATGCCATTGAGCACTCGGCATTATCAAAGTGGCGCATTATTTCCTATTTTCGAAATGAATATCCCGGAAGGCTATGTCCGCTATCGCATTACAGAACGACTGCGTAAGCATATTAAAGTAGATGATATGCTTTTTTTGTCCTTGCAAGGAGCTCGCGGTATCGGTTGCCTGAGTTATGAAACACCTGATATTGAACAAGAAGAAGTTACTGGAGAAAAACTTTCAGAAATCCTCACCTGGCAAGGTAAAGATGATTTATTTGAAGAACTCATTAATAAATATTTGCTTCACTCTACTCTAAGCGGTGTACAACCTAAAGTTCTGGTACCTGAACATAATGACAAGCAAAAAGGTGCTTTTGTTCTCCCTTCATTAATTGTAAAAACCAGTGATGAAAATTACCCTGAACTTGCGATTAATGAATACATTTGTATGACTCTGGCAAAGGCATGCCAGATAGAAACACCAGAATTCTGGCTATCTGATAATCATCAAATGTTTGTTATGCGCAGGTTTGATTTAACAACAGAAGGTCACTGTATAGGCATGGAAGACATGGCCGTGCTTCAAGGGAAATCTACAGACCATAAATATCAGGGAAGTTATGAGTCTATAGGTAAGGCATTAAATCTGTATTCGGCAGCGCCCAAAGAAGATATCGAAATATTTTTTAAAATGGTTGTGCTCAGTTGTATGGTTGGAAACGGTGATGGCCACTTAAAAAACTTTGCTATGCTTTACAATGATCCTGATGATATGCGATTAAGCCCTTTATACGATGTCGTTAATACTCAGATCTATATGTCAAACGATACACTTGCTCTGAACCTGGCTAAATCAAAAGATTTTCCGGATAGACGAAGAATAATTACTTTTAGTCAATCACTAGGAATCAAAAGCGGAGATAAATTACTCGATGAATTGACAGCACAAGTACGAGATGAACTGGATAAATTGTCCGAATATACAAAACTAATGCCCCATGATATTAAGGCTTCTATATTAAAAAATCTTCATTTGGTAACAACCCGTACCGCAATTAAGACACGCCCTGCAAGAAAGCACACTAAACATAAAAATTAAACCGTAATAAAACAACGACAATTTTAGTAATGGCACAACGATCACCACACCAACAAAAAGTACTATAACGCCTGTTGCTACAATTATATTAATGAGTTTTTTATATTTAATAATGAGTATCCGGGTTATTTAAAAAAGTCTTTTAATGCAGAACATGACCATGTTTTATTCGTAGCACTTTCTATCGACTGTTTAAAAACTTGATAGCGTTGATTTGAGTTGACTTGAAAAATCAAGTCATAAGCTTCTTTGACATCTTTCGAGCCAACTCTGGCGTCAAAATGTTTGTTTATGTAATTTACTCGAGCCTGTGATTTTAGATCAAATTTCATAACGTCTTGAATTAAATCACACATAGCATTGTAATTTTCAATTTCTGATGCTGAAGACATATTAATAACAAGACTGGTCAAAAATATGAGTAATAATATTTTTTTGAAAACCATATTGGCTCTCTCCCTGAGCTTCAAACTTTAGCTGGTAAAGTCAGTATATTTCTCAATAGCTTAGCGAGCTACATGTATCAAGTAAATCTTTATGCTCTGTAATTGCCACTACCTCCATAATATTGAGGCCTTTATTACGTATCCGTGCACACATTGGCACTAAGAGCATTTTCTATTACTGCCATTTCATCATTCCTGTTAGAAGTTCAGCCTCTTTTTCTCTAAATATTAACAGTAGGCTTACAACCCAATATTTATATATAATACACCTAAGCGCCCGTAGCTCAGCTGGATAGAGTACTACCCTCCGAAGGTAGGGGTCACAGGTTCGACTCCTGTCGGGCGCGCCAACTTACTGTAAAAACTTAAAATGGCTAAGTACTCCTGGGGTGCGCCATTACTTGCATATAACATGATTTTATAGGAATTCCTCAGCTAACCGTCCCATGGATGTCCCTAAACGTCGAATATGGATATACGAGAGCAAAAAAACCGCATTAATATACGGTTTTTAATATAGACTAGCTGCTCTCCAAAGGCGAAGATCACGGGTTCGACTCCTGTCAGGCGCGCCAACAAACTATGAATATATTGGCTAAGTACTCTTGGGGTGCGCCAACAAACTATGAATATATTGGCTAAGTACTCTTGGGGTGCGCCAACAAAACATGAATATATTGGCTAAGTACTCTTGAGCTACACCAACTAATAAATGAACCAATAATGTCAGTTAAAAAAGTTCTAATTGTTCAATATTCACAAAGTGGTCAACTTGCAAATGTCGTTAGTTCGGTCACGGCTCCACTTACGGAATCTGATGCTGTTGAGATCCATACTTTAATCCTGAGTCCGGAAACTTCGTATCCTTTTCCCTGGCCATTAATATCCTTTTTTAATATTTTTCCTGAGTGCATCTACCTGGATGCCCCCCCACTAAAACCCTTTAATATTGATAATAATATAAAATTTGATTTAATCATTCTTGCCTACCAGGTTTGGTTTTTATCACCTTCATTACCAGTTACTGCTTTCCTTAAAAGCACTGAAGGTAAACACTTGCTTCAAGACACTCCGGTGATCACACTTATCGGCTGCCGCAATATGTGGGTAATAGCCCAACAAGCGGTAGAAAAACTCTTAATAGAAACAAAAGCGCGCCTGCTTGATAATATTGTGCTCACTGATCAGGGCTCAACACTGGCCAGTTTTATCACAACACCTCGCTGGGTACTCACTGGAAATAAAGAAGGCTTTTGGGGATTGCCCGCAGCCGGTATTGCTGACAAAGATATAAAGGCCGCCGATCGATTTGGCTATGCAATTTGTAGCGCCCTTGCAGAAAACAAAGAAATAAATAATGAGCCTTTGCTCAGCGGACTGGGTGCAGCTAATGTTGATGTCAGCCTGGTTCAGTCCGAAAAAGCGGGATATCGAAGTTTTCTCGTTTGGGGTAAACTATTACGTTTAATAGGTAAGCCAACCAATCCCTTACGTAAATTGATTTTAGTATTTTATATTATTTTTTTAATTGCATTAATTTTAACGGTTGTGCCAATAACCATGATTTTACAAAAATTAATGCGACCTTTTTTTAAGAAAAAATTTCTGCTAATAAAAGAACAGTACGAGCTTCCCTCCGGCTCCGCTATAGACAGGATTACCGACAGGGATAATGAATTCTCGTGAGCATTGACGTATATATCACCCAAACATCAGCCGTTCTTCCAAATGAAGCTGTCACAAATGATGAAATAGAAAATGTACTTGGAATGGTTCATGGCAAACCATCACGCGCAAAACGTATTGTCCTGAGGCAAAATGGTATTAAAGAGCGTTATTATGTGCTTGATCCTAAAACCGGCCAACCAGTATTTACTAATGCCCGGTTAACAGCGAACGCAGTAAAACTACTCTTTACTAAGAAAGACGATCTTAACTCGATTGGTTGTCTTGCCTGTGGAACCACATTAGCAGATCAAATTGCACCTAATCATGCCGTAATGGTTCACGGTGAATTAAAAAATACACATTGTGAAGTTAACGCGGCATCGGGTATCTGTATGTCAGGAATAGCGGCATTAAAGTATGCATGGATGGCGGTTAAATGTGGAGAACATACTGTAGCGGTATCAACAGGCTCCGAAACATCATCCGTTATGCTTCGAGCTGAAAAATTTTCTCAACCTGAAACACACACACCGGAAGAACTGGAACAACAACCAGAACTTTCATTTGAAAAAGATTTTTTGCGCTGGATGTTATCTGACGGTGCCGGTGCATTCTTGCTGGAAAACACACCTACAGCACGCTCATCACAACCTGTATTACATATTGACTGGATAAAAATGCTTTCCTTTGCCAATGAAATGGAAATCTGTATGTATGCAGGAACAGAAAAAAATGAACATGGTGAACTACGAAGCTGGACTGATTTTAATAAAGAAGAGCTGATGGAACGCTCAGTGTTAACTATTTCACAGGACGTACGTTTATTGAATGAAAATATTGTTGATGTTGTACTAATTAAAGCACTAAAAGAAATCCTGGAAGATACAAACCTGAATCTTGATGAGATAGATTATTTCCTTCCTCATATTTCTTCAATGTATTTTTATAATCGCGTTGATAAAGCGTTAACGGAAAATGGTCTCCATATCCCACAGGAAAAATGGTTTACCAACTTAACTACACGCGGTAATACTGGCTCTGCATCAATCTATATTATGCTTGATGAACTATTAAAATCAGGGAAAGTAAAAAGTGGTAATAAGATACTCTGCTTCATTCCTGAAAGTGGACGTTTCTCAAGTTCATTTATGTTGCTTACTGCAGTATGAAAAAAGAAGACACACCACATCAGCCTCATGAAATGTATAACGGTGAAACAAAAGGTGTTTATACTGTTAATGATGAAGGCAGATATGAACTCTCCCGCACCTCAGGCTGGGATCCGGAAACTATTGTTTTAACCCAGGCACTGGAAGAAATTGATCGTCTTACTCAGCAAGCATTAATCAATGTTCAGCAAGGATCCAGTTCACCTCTTGAGTATCATATGTATGCGCAACGTATGGATCTACATATGCTTGCAGCAGCAGTTGGAAAATTTCAATGGCAGGTAAAACGTCATTTTAAACCCGCAAATTTTGTTAAATTATCTCAACAACAGATTGAGACATATGCTGCTGTACTTGGCATTGATGCAACCCGATTAATAACGGTACCGAATGACTAAAGAATTTATCCACACACCCTCCGCACATTGTGAAACAGGCACAGTTTCTAATCTTCTCCGATCTTATGGCCTTGAAATGTCAGAGCCAATGGTTTTTGGTCTTGCCAGCGGGTTAACGTTTGCATATTTAAAGCAAATTAAAATTAATGGTTTACCTTTAATTGCTTATCGCATACCTCCAAAACTACTGGTGAAATTTTTATCCTGGAGAATCTCCGGTTTAAAATTTAAATATGAAACTTTTCGTAATGTTGATAAAGGCATGCAGGCATTAGACACGATGCTTGCTCAGGGCAAAGCAGTAGGTTTGCAGACATCTGTATTTTTCTTACCTTATTTTCCGCAAGCCATGCGCTTTCACTTTAATGCACATAACCTGCTGGCCTATGCCAAAGAAAATAATGAATATAAAATCAGCGATCCCGTTTTTTCTCATCTTGTAACAGCAAAAGACGACGACCTTCGGCAAGCACGCTTTAGTAAGGGTGCTCTGGCCCCTAAAGGTTTAATGTATTACCCCAGCTCTGTCCCTGAAAGCATTGATTATGATCTTGTTATTCCGAAATCAATTCGCTTTATGGCGAAAATGAATGGACGCTGGAACCCTGTCCCTTTTTCTGGTGTACGCGGTATACGTGTGCTGGCAAAAAATATTGCTAAACTCAGCAAAGCAGATCAGCATTACGCTCAATTATTCATGGGACACATTGTTCGTATGCAGGAAGAAATTGGCACTGGCGGTGCTGGTTTTCGTTTTATTTATGCCGCATTTCTACAAGAGTCCGCTGCCCTTCTTGGCTCCTCAACGTTAGATGAGTGTTCTTCTGAACTTACACAAATTGGTGATGAATGGCGTGATTTTGCGGTGTTATGCGCGCGTCTTAGTAAACAACGTAAAGGACAGGAATATAGTGATGCTGCGAAACAGCTTTATAAAATTGCAGATATGGAACTGGATTTTTATCAGCGATTAAGTCATTTTAAAAAATAATTAATCACGTAATAGATGTTTATAACTTACAACCGCAAAGAACAAACAGACAGCGGATAAACATAATAATTTGATCATCTCCGGTAAAATATCTACAAAGCTGCCCTCCCTTAACAAAACGGTTAAAAATCCCTCCAGCCCCCAATTCATTGGTGAATAACCTGAAATATTTTTCATTGCTTCCGGCATAACATAAGTGGGAACCATAACACCACCTACTGCGGCCAGTAATAAGTTGCTTACGCCACCAATAGTCGTAGCTTGATCTGTAGTATTTACGCGTACTGCAATTAACATCGCCACACTGATTGCCAGTATGCTTATCGACATCGACATAGGTATTAATAACCATGCATTGTCAGAAAGCTGTAATGCCTGACCACCGGCAGCAGGCACTAAATATATCCCAACTAAAAACATCAACACTGTTTGAATAAGATTAATTATAATATACGGTATAATTTTTCCGAATAAAAAATAACCATCCGCAATGGGTAACGTTTTTAACCTTTGTAAGGTTCCATGTTGTTTTTCAACAATAAATGTTGTTGATAAGGGAATAACAACAAAAAACATTGAAAAAATTAACCATGCTGGAACACTTTGCTGTACCGAACTCGGTTGTTTTGCCTCAACCTTTTCTACACCCGTTGAAAGCTCATGCTCACTAATCAGGCTTATACCCAGAAATTTATCTTTTAAACCTTGCTGCATAAATGAATCAGAAACTTTTGACTTTAATTTTTTCTCTAGTTGCCATAAAGCAATGACTTGTCGTATCGATGCCATGAGTAAAAATCTTAATTGTGACGGTGTACTTGGCGAATAATAAACTTCCAGGTTATTTTCTACAGGTTCATTTTTCTGTAGCAGCTGAATAAAATTTTCCGGCACCACGATCATTGCAATCAATTGATCATTAATAATTTTCTCACGCATATTTTTAATGTTAATTACTTCTTGCGTATTGAATCCCGGTAATCGTGTTAACTCCTGACTTGCGGGTAACTGACTGTCTTGCAAATGTTGAAAAACCAACCCTATTTTTGGTCGATCTTTATCGCCATTTGTTTCTGTATCAGGTAAAGCCAATGACATCACTAAAATAAAAGCCATTGGCATAATAAATAATACTAACAAAGCATGAATATCTTTAAGCACAAGAGTAAATTCTTTTTTCAATATATTAAGTAATATATTAATCATTCACGTACAGCCCGATCAGTTAAAGAAAAATACATAGACTCCAGGCTTTGCTTTCCAAATTCGACCTGCTCTATTTTATGTCCTGACTTATGTAACAAAGCCAGTAATTCTGTTAATTGTTCAGCATTATCCAGCTCACCATCTATATTATTAGTATGAATATTTAATCTGCTATAAAAATCACACGTTTCAATATCATTATGAGTAACCGAACGCTGTGTTTGAATATTAAAATTCATTGTACCGGATAATAATTTACTTAATTTACCCGACAGCACAATTTTTCCATGATCAATTACGGCTATGGTGTCACACAATCCTTCTATTTCTTCCATGTAATGGCTGGTATAAAGAATTGTTGTTCCATCTTTATTGAGCTGCTTAATTGCTGCAAGAATAAAATGCCGTGACTGTGGATCAATCCCAACTGTTGGCTCATCCAGAATAAGAAGTGCAGGCTTATTAAGTAAACCTATAGCGAGATTTAATCGGCGCTTTAAACCACCAGAGAGTTTTCCAGCGGCTCGATGCTGATAATCGGTTAAACCAGTAAGCACCATCGATTTATTAATATTTTTTTCTGGATATTTAATGTTTTTATACAAACGACAAAAGAAATTCAGGTTTTGTAGTACTGTTAATTTTGGGTAAAACGCATATTCTTGTGGTACGCAGGATAAATTACCCAATAACTCATATCGTGCAGAAGATAACTCCTTGCCATCAATTTTAATATTACCTTTCTGTACTGAATTTAAACCGGTAATTAATGAAATCAATGTTGATTTACCCGCACCATTTGGTCCAATTAAACCAAATAAACTGCCGGCTTCAATCTCTAAATTAAAATTATTAAAAATAACTTCATTATCTGGATAGGAAAAATGTAAATTACGAATTGAAATCATTATTAGTAAGCTTACTTTTTTTGTTTAACTTAATTTTTATGTAATTGATTATACAACTTATTGATTAAATTACCTTTGCAAATATGTCTCATGCATGAATTATTACTCATGCCAAATTCTGTGATAATATTCATTATTCTCGCTCGCTTTTAGCGTGTGCAAATTGCGAGATACTCATAAAACATTTAATTTAATATGGCGGAGTCCATTAATGCCACAAGAAAGTCTTGAAAAAGAAGTCGCTCAATTAATTATTGACTGCCTGAGCCTGGAAGATATTACTGCCGAAGATATAAACCCTGAAGAAGCACTTTTTAATGAAGGTTTAGGATTGGACTCGATTGATGCTTTAGAACTATCAGTAAATTTAAGTAAATATTATGGTATTGAGCTTCGCAACAATGATGCTAACAATAAAGAGATATTTTCGTCATTACGCTCCTTAACGAATTATATTGAGCAAAATAGCAACAAATAAGTGCTATTTTTATCATATTTCACACCAAAAGCCCTAACCATTACTAAAAATATGTGTTATTTTTACTAAACTATGGCATTTTCACTTCAGCCTTAGCCCTTAATATACCCCCTATGTTATAATGGCCGGCTAATATGTTGTTAATAAGCAGCTCAAGCTGTATGAGATTTAATATGTCCGAACTTACAAACTCAGAGAAAGAAGTTGCCGAACTTATTCTCGAATCACTCAATCTGGAAGATATTACAACCTCAGATATCAGCCCAGAAGCAGCACTTTTTAATCAAGGACTTGGCCTGGATTCAATCGATGCTTTGGAGCTTGCTATGGCCATTACGCAAAAATATGGCTTCCAGTTAAAATCTGACGACTCAAATAATGCCCGGATTTTTTCGTCATTACGCAATTTGACGAATCATATCGAGGCTCAACGCCAAAACTAGTAAAAATAACCATCAATGTTAAGTAAAATCCTGATAACACTGATGCTCGCCTATCCCATCGTTGCCTATATAGTCCTCTGGCTTAAACAACCACAGATCATCATTGCTTACTTAATATTGATATTTTTTCTTTTAGCTATCGAAAAATGCTGGAATAAACACTGGTACTCAGGACTGACATTGTTACTTTTTGTCGGATTAATTGCTTATTTCATGCAGCAAAGCTATGTCCAGTACTTGCTCTATTTTCCACCGATACTCATTTTATCCGGCTTATTTATACTCTTTTCCCAATCGCTGCTAAGTGGTCAAACGCCTTTAATCACCCGCTATGCCCATATCTTAGGTGACAATCTTAAAGAACAACATTTACGCTATAATAGATCCCTGACAGTAGCGTGGTCGGTCTTTTTTTTACTTATGGCGCTCACCAGTATCCTGCTCGCGATATTTAGTACAATTGATACCTGGTCATTATTTACACACGTAATTAGCTACTTATTAATTGGCAGTTTTTTTGTTATTGAGTTTATTTACCGTAAACGACATTTTGCTGGCGAAATAGAAGACAGCTTTTTTCAATTTATACGCAAAATAATAAAAATACGACCTCATAACTTAAGTAAATAGATTAACTACACAATTAGAATTTGAATAAAATACGAATGAATACATTACCAGTTCTTTTTAACTCACAGCCTGATAAACCCATCTTTTGGTTTAATGATGAAGTAATCTCGCATAAAAAATTTATGCACGATGTCGCTCACATTGCCGAAAATTCAGGCCAGCATGAATACGCGATTAACCTATGTGAAGATCGTTACCTGTTTGCGCTTGGTTTTGTCGCCTGTATGCTGCAAAAACAAATATGTTTGATGCCAGCAAGTCGTGCTGAAAAAGAAATTCAGGCTCTTGAAGAAGACTACAGCAATACTCATCGTCTGGATGATGATTTACTCAAAACACTTATCGCTAAAAAGACGAAAAATAAAACCGTTATCCCTTTAGAAATAAATTCCAACCAATTGGTCGCTATTATCTTTACTTCAGGAAGTAGCGGAAAACCAAAGGCAAACCCCAAACAGTGGGGGGCGCTGGTTGATAGTGCTCAACGTGTTGCTACGCGACTCAATTTAAACCACACGACACAGCATACCTTAATTGCAACGGTTCCTCCGCAACATATGTACGGTTTTGAAACGACAATTATTTTTCCATTAGTGATCGGTGTTTGTGTTCACAGCAGTAAACCCTTTTACCCTGAAGATATTCGGCAAACACTTGCTGCTGTAAATAATCCTGTCATTCTTGTTACCACACCGATTCACCTGCGTGCTTGCACCCAAACAAAAATAAAATGGCCAGCTATTGATTTTACACTTTGTGCCACGGCACCTTTATCAGGACAACTTGCTCTGGATGCTGAACACGAATTGAAAACTGTGATACGCGAAATTTATGGTTGCAGCGAAGCAGGTGTTATAGCTACTCGTACCACTACACAGAGTTCAGACTGGACATTATTAGCTGACTATAATTTTTCTGAAAAGCTTACCGGTGTTTGTTTACTTACTCCCGTATCAGGTGAAGAAATTTTATTGCCTGATCAAATTAAACAGCTCGACTCTCAGCATTTTCGTTTGCTTGGTCGTCAATCCGACCTGGTAAAAATAGCGGGTAAACGAGGATCATTAAATGACTTAAAAATTAAGATCTGTGCACTAAATGGCGTAGATGATGCAGTATTTTTTATGCCTGATGAAAACCCTGATGAAAAAGCACGTCTTGCTGCGTTTGTTATTGCCCCGAACTTAAGCGTTAAAGAAATTAAGTCTTTCTTTAGCCAGCAGGTTGATAAGGCTTTCGTACCTCGGCCACTCATTAAAGTCAAAAATTTACCCTATAATGAAACAGGCAAATTACCTCAAAAAAACCTGCTTATCCTGTTTAAGCAATCTCGTAATCACTTAAAAGATTCAGCATAACTAATTACAAACCATGAATTATTTTTTTACTATTCAAGCAACACACCCGTCCTTAAAAGGTCACTTTCCGGGTAACCCTGTTGTTCCTGCTGTCGTTATTCTTGAAGAGGTGATTAATATTGTAAAAAAAATCAAACCTGAATTTACAATCGATGCCATTCCTATGGTTAAATTTACTCAGCCGCTTTTAGCAGAACAACAAGTTACTGTAGAAATAAAACAAAAAAATGATACTACGATCAGTTTCAACTGTTCTTTTAAAGAAAATAAACTTGTCACTGGCCAACTGAATTTAAAGAGCAATCAGTGAGCAAACACTGGACAGATAAAAAAGAACGTAGTAATCCAGCTACCTTACAACTTATTTGCTGGATCGCTTTACATGCTTCGCGTTTTGTTGCCCGCCTTTTTTTATACCCCATTACACTCTATTTTTACTTAACTTCAGCGCAAGTACGTAGTTCTTCTAAAAATTATTTACGCAGAATTACGGGGCTAAGTGGTAACCCCTGGCAAGTTGCAAAACATATTTTTTATTTTTCCGCGACAATTCTTGATCGTGTTTATTTTCTTACTGATCAGTTTCACCGTTTTGAAATTAAAGTTCATGGTATTGAACACATCGAAGCACAACAGGCTTCAGGTAAAGGTTGTATTTTATTAGGTGCACACCTGGGAAGTTTTGAACTTTTAAGAGCACTCGCAGTTCAGAGTAAAATGCCCTTTAAAATTCTTATGTACCAGGATCACAATGCAATGATAACTCAAATATTTAACAGCCTTAATACAGATGTTGCTAAATCTGTCATTAATCTTGCAAATGATAATGCAATACTAAAAATGAATGAATGTTTAATTGCTGGTGATATGGTGGGCATGCTTGGTGACCGCTATGTACAAAACGATAAAAGAATTAACTGCCAGTTATTAGGTGGAAATGTTGAATTTCCTGCTGGGCCAATGACATTAGCAACTATAACTAATGTTCCGGTTATCTTTTTCTGTGGTGTATATTGTGGTAAAAACAGGTATGAAATCTATATTGAGAAAATTGCTGAAGGAATACACTTACCACGCAGCGAACGAGATAATTATGTAAAAGAAACAACACAAATATATGTTAATCGTATTGAATATTATCTTAAAAAACATCCTTATAACTGGTTCAATTTTTATGATTTCTGGCAAGATGAATCTAGTAAAAAAATATAAGCAAATAGCATTTCTGTTTTTAACGCTCTTTATTTCCGCTCACGTTCACGCGCTGGAGTTACCTGAGCTATTGCACATGTTTGCACAACAACAACAAAGCACTGTTGATTTTAACGAGGAAAAATATACATTTTATCTTGATGAACCAATTAAATCTTCTGGTTACCTTCAATTCATAGCACCCAATAAGCTTTCAAAATTCATTCTAAAACCAGAGAAAATTTCACAACGGGTTAGCAGTGATATATTAGAAATTAATAATGCTGACATAACCCAGACCATTAACCTTAATGATCATCCTGAGTTTTCAATTATTCTCCGCGCCATAATAAGTTTACTATCAGGTGATCTGGCTACACTGAAAAAAGATTTTAAAATTATTTTTAAAAACAAGTCTTCAAAATGGACATTGATTCTTTCGCCACATGATAGTTATGTTTCAGATTATGTCGAGACAATTAAAATGTCCGGAAACAAAAACAAACTGACAAAAATCGTGGTAATAGAACCCAACAATGATCACTCCATCACTCACCTTTATAATCATCGCTAAAGCATGACCGGCAATCAACGAACAGCTGTTACTACACATTTTATCTGGTTAAGTTTATTAACTTTATCGCTAATTTATCTTTTTTCTTCTTTACATATAGTTTCAGACATAACCCAGTTTATGCCTGATAATCATAAGGATAAAAATGTTAAACTTTTGCTTGACGAGTTACAACAGGGAAATACTGCACGTTTATTAATCTTGCGTATTAAGGGTGATACCTCAAAAAAACTCGCTGACTTAAGTCGTCAACTTAAATCTACGCTTGATACAAACAATGCCTTTGATTTAATTCATAATGGTCAGAAAAATATTAACCCTAACGATTTTATATCGGGGCAATATAAAACTCTTTATAAATATCGATATTTACTCAAAGCTGATATTTCATTCTCGGAAAAAGCATTGTCTCTATCCCTTAAAAACCGACTCTCAGAACTGCGCACAGGATTAAATGTTTTTAAAAACACACTTTCATCTGACCCACAAAATCACTTTGTAAGTTATTTATGGAAATTAACTGAACGCGGAAATAACACCCATCACCACGGTGTTTGGTTTAATAAAGAAAAAACAGCCGCATTACTTCTTGTTGAACTAAATTTAAATAACTTTGATCTCGATAAACAACAACTCGCAATAGAAAGCATTCATAAATCATTTAAACAGCTCACTGATAAAAATAAAGCGGGTAATAAATTACAACTTGAAATTACAGGCACTGCAAGTATGGCAGTTAAAACCCGTACCGCAATACAGTCAACCTCAAAATGGTTATCCAGTATTGCACTTATATTAATGTCATTATTATTCTGGTGGGCCTATCGTTCATTCCGTTTATTTTTTATTGCCATGTTGCCTCTTGTTTCGGCCATAGTAGCTGCATTAACTATCACCAATATTATATTTGAACAAGTACACGGTATTATTATTGCATTTGGCATCACTCTGCTTGGTGTTTGTCTCGATTATCCGGTACATTTATTTAGTCACAGTACTAAATCACAAACACCACAACAAACTATTTTATCTATCTGGCCAACATTACGGCTGGGCGTTATTACTACAGCACTTGCTTACCTTGCCATGTTAGGTACCGGATTTTCGGGTTTATCGCAGCTCTCTGTTTTTGCTATAAGTGGTTTAATTGCCTCTCTTTTCGTTACCCGCTGGATCGTCCCTTTTTGGCTACAAATAAACGTAGAAAAATCTATACATGGATATTTATCCTATTTATCTCAACTTAATTTTACGTTTAATAAAAAACTTTATCTTGGACTATCGATCATTTTCTTTTGTACATTTGTCATCAGTAATAACTATGATTCTATGTGGTCAAAAAACATTTCTGATCTCAGCCCTATTCCTGAACAAGCAAAAAAACTGGATAAAGAATTACGTTTGTCAGTTGGTGCTCCAGATGTTAATCATGTTTTTTTATTAAAAAACAAAAACCCGGAGTTGTTATTACAAAAAACTGAAGAATTAAATAACAAATTACACTCTTTGACAGAAAACAAGTTAGTCCGCAATATATTTTCAGTTACCGATTTTATTCCCAGCAAAAAAACACAACGTTTACATCAACAACAACTTCCTGATAAGGTAACTTTAATAAATAATTTAAATCTTGCATTAGCTAATCTTCACTTCAAAAAAGATTTCTTTGAACCCTTTGTTAACAATGTCGAACAAAGTAAAAAGTTAGCTCCCCTTGAGGTAAACAACGCTTTAGCCACACCTCTTGGAAAACATCTGCAACAGGATTTATTTTTTAAAAATAATGAATGGATTTCTATTATTCGTCTAACAGGTGTTGAAAATGAACCTGCTTTATTAGCCTGGTTAGCCACAAGGCCTGATATCCTGCCTTATTATCTAAACTTAAGAAAAGCAACTTCATCCCTGATGTCCGATTATCAGGAAACAGCATTATTTCGTTTACTACTGGGTTCATTTGTTATCAGCTTAATTTTATTTGCTGTACGCCCCGGTTTTCGTGCTGTTTTCATTTTATTACCTGTTGTTCTGGCTGTATTACTGAGTATCAGTATTCAAATTATGCTGGGCACACATCTCACCTTATTCCACATATTGGCTTTATTATTAATCGTTGGCATCGGGCTGGATTACAGTTTGTTTTTTGACCGGAGCTGGACCTCAAGCGAAGATTACCAACATCGATTGCACGGTATTTTCATCAGTGCCTCCTCAACCCTGATCACTTTCGGTATACTTGGCTTTTCAGACATCCCTGTATTATCCGCCCTTGGACAAACTGTCACACTCGGCGTACTGGGCTGTTTTGTATTAACATTAGTATTCAATATAAATAATAGCGAAAAAGCCTGAACAACAAGTAATTATGCCTATTTCTCCACTTTTTATTACAGCTAGCAGCATGGTAAATGCACTGGGTCGTGGAAAAGAAACCACTCTGACCGCACTGCTGGAAAATCGTACCGGGTTACAACCTGCCAAAAATATAGAATTTTCTACCTGGTTAGGTCGAATAGAAGGTGTTGATGAATGCGCGCTTGAAACATCGCTTACAAAATTTCGCTGCCGCAACAATCAACTCGCAAAACTCACTCTCGACACCGACAACTTTCGAGACGCTATTGAAAAAGCCAAAGACAAATATGGTGCAGGTCGAATTGGTGTCTTTCTTGGCAGCAGTACATCAGGCTCAGAGGAAACTGAAAAGGCCTACCAAAAACGTGACAAACAGGGTGGTTTACCATCAGGTTATGATTATATGCACACTCATAATTTTACCTCTCTACTGGATTATACACAGCAATCATTAGGTCTCTCTGGCGTAGGTCTGGTCATATCTACCGCCTGCTCATCCAGTGCTAAAGTTTTTGCTACCGCTCACCGCCATATTGAATCCGGATTCTGCGATGCAGCCATTGTTGGTGGGGTTGATACCATAACGCAGATATCAATGTACGGTTTTAATTCTCTACAATTAACTTCAACTGAACCCTGTCGCCCCTGCGATAAAAACAGGGATGGTATTAGTATTGGTGAAGCCGCTGGATTTGCACTGCTTGAAACCACATCAGAATCATCTGATAACGTTATCTTAAAAGGCTACGGTGAAAGCAGTGATGCATACCATATGTCGACCCCTCATCCTGAAGGTCGTGGCGCAGCCAGTGCAATGCAAAAAGCCCTGGACAGCGCAGCACTTAAGGCGAGTGATATAAATTATGTAAACTTACACGGCACGGCTACACCTTCAAATGATGCCGCTGAAGATAAAGCGATTACAACAGTCTTTGGTACTGACACTCCCTGCAGCTCCACTAAAGGCTGGACTGGCCACACTTTGGGGGCAGCCGGCATTACTGAAGCGTTGATTTGTATGCTTGTGCTTGAAAATCAATTCCTGCCAACTAATCTGAATTTAACGACTCCTGATCCATCACTTAAAAGTAAAATTCTGTTAAAAAACTCAAAACCAGAGCAAGCAGTTAAATATGTTATCAGTAACTCCTTTGGTTTTGCTGGCAGCAACTGCAGTTTAATCCTGGGCTTACAACCATGAGCCTTAAAATAAAACCCGTTTTTATTAATACTTTAAGCATCGCAGCCCCTGGTCTTGTTGGTATGGAACAAGCGATACCTGTTTTAACCGGTAAAAGCTCATGGCAAACATCTGAATTTCCTAAACTGGTACCGCAATTATTGCCCTCAAATGAACGTCGTCGAGTCACCAGCTATATTAAATTAGCGTTATACGTTGCCGATGAAGCAAACATAGCTGGGCAGGCATTAGCTGCGGTATTTGCATCATCCAATGGTGATTTTTTTATTACAGATCATATTTGTAATACTCTTACTATGGATCCAAAACACATTTCACCAACACAGTTTCATAACTCAGTACATAATGCACCTTCGGGCTACTGGGCTATTGCAGCAAAATCAACTGCAGCTTCAACCAGTATTTCTACCGGAGACAGCACATTCAGCAGTGGCTTATTAGAAGCAGTCACCCAGGTTTTGTGCCAGAAACAAGATGTTTTATTTGTAGCCTATGATTATCCTGCTGCACAACCACTGGCTAAATTTAGTGATGTTAGTGAAGCTTTTGCCACCGCTTTTGTGCTTAGCTTAAACGAAACTGAAACCAGTTATGGCAGCATTAAACTCGATATTAGCAATGACAATATTGATAAAAGCCACTGTCTTAATACTTCCTTAAATGTTCTGCAAAATAGTAACCCGATTGCAGAATGTCTACCGCTACTTGAAACTTTATTGTTAAAGAAAACCACTACACTTTATTTGCCTCATCTCAATAATTCTAAATTAAAAATTGATGTCGCATAATGATTAAACATGAAGAAATATGTAGTTTAATCCCACATAGTTTTGACATGTGTTTACTTGATCACGTTGAATTTTGGGATGAAGAAAAAATTATTTGTTATAGCAACTCACATCTATTAGCTTCAAACCCGTTACGTCGTGAAGAAAAATTATCTTCAATCCATTTACTTGAATATGCTGCTCAAGCCATGGCTGTACATGGTGGTTTACATGATCGTGAAAAGGGACTAAAAATGTCCAAAGGTTACCTGGCTGCATTACGTGATGTAAAAATTAATTTATGTGAGCTTGATAAGTTAACAACAGAATTACGAATAGAAGCAAAGCAAATACTTTCGCAAGGTGGAAATATGATTTATGCTTTTACTGTTTCAGCTAATGAAACAGAATTGGTTTCTGGCCGTGCAACAGTAGTTGCTATTTCTCACAAATAAAATTGCAGATACTAATATGACAGAAAAAATGAAACGCGCACTTGTCACTGGCGGCAGTGGTGATATTGGAGAAGCCATTTGTTTAGCCCTGGCAAAATCAAACCTGCACGTCATCGTCCATGCAAACAAAAACATGACTAAAGCTGACAGTGTAGTTGAGAAAATTCAAGCTGCTGGCGGTAGTGCCGAATCAATAAGCTTTGATATCACACAACAAAGCGCCTCACTAAATGCTATAGAAATCCTGCTGCAACAGGGCCCTGTTCAGGTATTAGTTAATAATGCAGGCATTCATCAAGACGCCATTCTTGCAGGCATGAAACCCGAACAGTGGAATCAGGTTATTGATGTAAACCTTAATGGGTTTTTTAATGTTACCCAGCCTTTATTGCTGCCCATGATGAAAACTCGCTGGGGTCGCATTATAAATTTATCGTCAATTGCCGGTATCATGGGTAATCGGGGCCAGGCTAATTATGCTGCTGCAAAAGCCGGTATAATTGGCGCAACTAAATCATTAGCAATAGAAATGGCCTCACGCGGCATTACAGTTAATGCCGTTGCCCCTGGTATTATTGCAGGTAGCATGACAGATGAGGTTTTTGATAAAGCTAAAATTAAACAACTTGTGCCGATGAATCGATCAGGGACGCCGGAAGAAGTGGCTTCACTGGTATGTTTTCTTGCTTCGGATGCAGCTAGCTATATTTCCAGTCAGGTCATTGGCATTAACGGCGCCATGTCATAAATAAACCTGATCTTAAGCAAATTCGTATACTGATTATCCAATTCGCTTTATTATTCTGTCATTACGGGTTAAGTGTGCGTAAAAATGACCGCTGATATACCAATGCACATGTAATGCTTCAAGCATTAGTTTAAATAACATAACTGGATTAAAATTTAATTTGTCTTCAGCAGCACAAAGGACAATATCAAGTCCAAAACCTTCCGACATTTGTTTAGCTCGCGCTAAATGGTAACGATTTGTAACTACAACTATTTTTTTATTTTTTTCTTTTAATAAAACAATCGCATTTTTTATATTTTCTAAGGTATTACTTGAAGCTTCTTCCAGATAAATTCGGGATGACTTGATGTTTTTTCGTATTAGAAACTCTTTTCCTGCAATAGCTTCACTAATTAATGAATGACCTGTTTTACCACCCAATAATAGTGCCTGAGACTGATCATCATTTTCCAATATATGACTTGCTCGCTTTAAACGTAAAATATATTCCTTATCCGGTTTTTCATTAACAAGCTTTTTCCCCAGGACGCACACTACTACATTTTTATTACATTCATGCGATGTTGTTTTTGCGGTATAAAATATTTTTTTAAAACATAATAAGTATGAAATTCCAGCTGTAGCGATCATTATCAGTGATGACAGAAACAGCATACTATAACCATCAACATCTATTTTATTTTTATATTTTGCCAGCATTATTAATTATTAATACTTCGCGTTATAACGTCACGTGGCCGGATAGATGAATAATACAAACCAGAAAAAAATCCTGCTCGTGTATAGAGTGAATTCCAAACCATTTTAGTAATCAGTATTATGTCGTGAACACCGCGAAAATGACTTGGCCGTGCACCTTTTTTATAAACTGCGGGTATTTTTACCGGGTGACTATAAACACCCAGCTGGGCAGCTTTAATTAATATTTCACTTTCGAAGACAAAACTGTGTTCGATAGATATTTTTAGGTTATCAAATAAATTTTTTGGATACAGCCTAAAACCAGACTGGCTATCAGCTATCGGATAACCTGCAGCCCAGGCGATCCAGAAATTTGCAAATTTATTCGCATAATATCGTTTTGCCGGAATTGCTGATTTATCTGCCAGGCGCGCTCCAATAATAATATCATTTGGAAACTCTGCTGATTTATTTAAAAGCAGGGGGATATCTTCGGCTGCATGCTGACCATCACCATCAATGGTTATGATTGCATCAACACCTTCATCAATGGCTTCCATAAAACCATCCCATAAACTTGCCGCCTTGCCTTTATTAATTTCATGTTTGATAAGGGTAATAGGCAAGCCCTCTAGTTTTTCAATTGTTTTATCAATGGAACCATCATCAACAACAATGACTTTTTCACACTGTTTTAATGCCGCTTGTACAACATCAAATATAGTGGCTTCTTCATTGTATGCAGGAATAACAATGGCAAACTTGTTAATTTCATTATTCTGCTGCATATTTACCTCTTGCTAATATTGATAATTTCAGAAAAATATTGTATCTTTTTTTCAGGGATATTGAAATTACTTCACACAAAAGGGATGGATAAACCATGAATAAACTAGCAAGAATAAC
>VAPK010065384.1_pt1 | contig 30489 bp, 25 predicted proteins | sample 3395031 | NCBI WGS metagenome assembly VAPK01 (sample SAMN08290443, study PRJNA428436) | hydrothermal vent metagenome | isolation source: Deep-sea hydrothermal vent chimney 1 | place: Pacific Ocean: Juan De Fuca Ridge
GATGTTACAGATTCTCTCGCAACGAAGAGCACCAGGGATAGGACAATGCTTGAATCTGACACATCAGTTAAACCCGTATCAGTTATTACCTACTCTGAAAGAGGGGTATATTTTGCAAACACTTCAGCGCCTGTCATATTCTTTGTTTCATTTGAAAAGCTATAAAATGATGGCTTTTCATCAATGAATATTTGATGATCGAAAATAAACATTTTCTGATCATCAAACAATCCTACAGGCATCATGTACTGCTTACTCTGTTTTAATCTGTAAAATAAATGGGTTCCACATTTATTGCAAAAACCACGCTCCGCCCAATCGGACGAGTTAAACACTGATATATTTTCTTCACCTTCAAATGAAACATCCGTGCCACAATCAACCGCCATTAAAGGCCCGCCGCCCCATTTTCTACACATACCACAATGACATGCGCCCACATTTTTATTAATACTCTTTGCGATGATACGTGTTTCACCACAAAGACACTTTCCCTTTCCTCCGATTACATCTGACATTGTTTTCTCCTATACATTGTGCGTTTTTTCGTGTACATAACATAGCGCAATTACAGTTCTTTTGTCGACACCAGCAATTGAAAACCTTCGGCAGGGTCACTATTCTATACACCTGCCGTTAATTTTAGCTTTGTTAACGCTGTTTCCAATACAGACAGTCTTCTATACTTGGTAATCAATACATGAGAAAATTTTTCTTAGCTGGTCTCCTAATTATCGTTGCTGTGTTTTTTCTTGTAATTGTAAATACATTGTTGTTTACATCGAAACAAATATCCAACGTTTCGCCGACGCCATTAACCCCTGATCCAACAAACTCACTAGAAAAAAACAATATTGCCAGTCAACTTCTTGGGGGTGCAATTAAATTTAAAACAATATCATCTAATAACACGCAGTCCGAATTTGAATCTGAGTTTTTAGCATTTAATCGTTACCTGACAGAAAAATTTCCTAAGTCTCACCACATAATGACAAAAGAACGAGTTGGCCGCCATAGCTTATTGTATATCTGGAAAGGCAGCCAATCACAACACAAACCTGCTTTATTTCTATCTCACAGCGATGTTGTACCCGTTGATTCAACCACAAACGATAATTGGCTATACCCACCCTTCTCTGGAGAATTGGCCGACGGGTATATATGGGGCAGAGGGTCAATGGACAACAAATTAAATATTATTGCACAATTCATTGCAATAGAGCGGTTAATTAACAGTGGGTTTCAACCAAATCAAACATTGCTTTTTGCAATTGGCGCGGATGAAGAGACGGGCGGGAACAACGGCGCCAGAAAAATTGCAGAATACCTGAAAAAACACAATTTGATGCCGGCAACGACTCTCGACGAAGGCGGGGTCATCAGTAAAAATATTATTCCAGCAGTTTCACAACCTGTCGCATTAATTGGTATTGCCGAAAAAGGCTATCTAACCTTACATCTTATGGCAACTCAGCCAGGTGGCCATGCCTCTATGCCTCCCCGGCAAACGGCTATCGGTTTGCTGACGACGGCTTTAAAGAAGCTTGAAGCTAATTCATTCCCAAGAAAAATGACACCACCAATCAGGCAAATGTTTAACTTTCTCGGCCCTGAAATGGGAACAATAAATAAATCAATTTTTGCAAACCTTTGGCTAACTGAAAATCTGGTAAAACAAAAATTAGCTCAATCAGCATCAACGAATGCATCAATTCAAACAACGATGGCAATCACCCAATTCAATTCCGGTGTGGCGGAAAATGTGCTACCTACTTCTGCGTCTGCTACAATAAATATTCGATTGTTACCAGGAGACAGGATTGACTCAATTCGAGATAAAATTGCCACTGTCATTGACGATCCTAGAATTAAAATCAATACTTCTTCTACAGATAATGTTTCTTCAAACAAGGTGTCTTCTAACCATGAAGCATCGTCAGTTTCTAAAATAGATACGCCTTTCTTTCGTACACTACACAAAACGATCAAACAATTGTTCCCGGACACGTTAGTCGCGCCCTACTTGACAATAACCTCGACAGACTCAAGACATTTTAGCGCGCCAGAGAATAACATTTACCGGTTTTCACCATTACCTGTTACCAAGAGTGATTTAAAACGAATTCATGGAATTAACGAACGCATTTCAACTGCGGATTTCAACAAAGTTGTAAATTTTTATCAGTTGTTGATCGTAAATATGAACCTAACACATCAATAGGCAGCAATTTTAATTGATGTGTTAGGATAAACAAAAAAATTCAATAAACTCAAACTTACAATTTTTTGATTTTATCCTTTGCCTGGACATGGCCCTGGTTCGCGGCTTCACGATACCATTTTTCTGCCTTGCGCTTATCCTTGTCTAATCCTAATCCCTTTTTATACATATTTGCCAATATGTATTGTGCGCCGGGATGGCCTTGCTTGGCCGCTTTTTGATACCACTTGGCAGATTCAGCATAATCTTTATCTAGTAGTACACCTTTATACAACAAGTCGCCCAACTTGAGCTGTGAGTCCAGGTGTTCCTGCTCGGCGGCACGCCGTAACCACTCCAGCCCTTTAGATGGATTCCGCGCTATTTCGTCTCCTTCGATATACATTAATCCTAATTTGAACTGCGCACCTACATCCCCTTTTTGTGCCGCTGCGATATAGGCCGCATCGGCAGAGAAGTTGTACTGCCCACTTTCTGTTTTATAGTTAAGGTGTTTCTCTTCAAGCACAACGAGTTCTCTTAACACTAAACGGGCTTTTCCATACCCATTTAAAACTGCTTTATTTAACCACTTCTTGGCTTTTTCTATATTTTTAGATGTACCTGTGCCATTTTTATAGAGAATACCTAATTCAAACTGACTTTCCTTATGATTTAAGCTGGCAGATTTTTTTAGCAATTCAAATGCCTTTTTATAATCTGTTTTTCCACCACTACCGGAAAGAGCGGCTTTTGCACGTTGATATAACTGTTTCGCCGTTTGGCCATTTGCCGTTCTTTTGCTATCGTCATTACTGTTATTGTTGTTACCCTTTATCAGTTTATCCAGTGCTTTTTTTGCGTCTGTTTCACCCCAGGCAGCCGCGAGCCGGAACCACCTGACCGCCTCTTGCTTATCTCGTCCAACACCGATACCGTCCCGATACATGATACCAAGCTGGTATTCTGCACGGGGGTAACCCTGTTCAGCAGATTTTTTAAATAAGCGTAATGCTTTTAAATTGTTCTTTTTTACACCTTTGCCATGCAGGTATTTTAAACCCAACGTGTAAAGCGAAACGGCTTGATTAAGATCTTTTATATCCGGTGGCTTGTTTGGGGACTCCATATCTTTATACTTAGAGTCTGCGGACTTAGAGGCTAACTGCAAGCTTGTTTGCAGACCGGGTTGTTGATTTGGTTGTAAATTTGCAAAGCCGTCAGAAAACGCCTGGCCGGTATAACAAACTAACACCAATAGTAATGGCAATATTTGCACACGAAACTTACCCAGCTCATTCAATCGTAACAACGTAACCCGTAACGCCTTAAAAGTCATTGTACTGCCCTCCCAATTTCCTCCCCAAAAAGGAACATAAACATTTTGCGCATAGCGCCCATAATATATTTTCTCGTTCGATTATTTTTTGTAATTGTGTGTAGCTTTTAACTGATATGTATCGATTTAACTGCTGTAACGTCTTATAACTGCGTCGATATCTTATTGTTATAGCGATCAATCTTCCGCAAATAGGCTATTAAACCATCACAACATTAAATTATACGTTAATTTCAAAAATTATTTTTACTTGAATTTTTTGTGAAATAACAGGAACTTGACTAAACCAAAGCGACGACACACTGTTAACCCAAGTCCATAAATAGCTACTCAACAGCTGATAAAATAAATTTATCGTAATAGATTCGTTATATTTTTTGCGCCTAAAAACCTATTATTACTTAGGTTTTTCTCCAGCAACAACCTTACCCCCCGTCTTGTCTTCTATCCAAGTAAACCAGGGGAAAGTCTGATCAGGATCTAGCAAGCCATAAATTTGATAATAGTGCCCTGCCTCTGCCTCAAAACTAATTTCTTTGTTTACTTTAAATACCTTAGATGTAGAGCCATGGGTGTCACTGTATTCAATGTCGATCGATCTTAATAGTTCAACTTTCAGCACACGTTTGCCCGGTAGTAACTCGATACGTGCATGCATTGCAGCGCTTTCCATGTGAGTCGGCGTATCATCGACTGATTTTATGACAACTGCAGCAGACTTAGACATAATTGTTTTGAATGTTCCGCTCGAATCAAGAAAGGCCAGTTTCTCTTTTTCTAGTGCATTACCCGAATACATCTTTATCGAGCCACTGGAACACCCTACAAGCAGAAAAACACCGGCAATAATAAAAATAATCGATCTGACATTATTAAACTTATTCTTTATTTTCATACTGAGCATCCAATTGGTAGAGAATTTCAGCCCACATGCAAGCTAAATAACGGTAGCCCAAACATAAATTACCCTGGATTTGAAACCTTGCTTGCTGTTGTACGACCAATTATCGGATTTTTTTCATAGAGCTTTAGCCAGGAATGCACAGTCTAGGAGACCGTAGACAAGGATCACGGTAGTTTCGCCTACATGGACGTAGGCGAGGGACGAGAGCAGGACGCGGTAGTTTCGCCTACATGGATTTGCACAGGGAAGTGCTTATTTCGCGAGAGGACACGACTGCATGAATGCAGGAGGTAGCGCAACGCAGGAGCAGTTGCCGAGGAAGTCCGAAGCGACGTAGACGAGAGCAGGACGCAGTATATCTATATAACAATCTGTACTGCTATTCAATTTCCTTAGATCGGAAACAATATTTTAACACTTCAAAGCTTGTGTCTTTATAAATTTACACTAAGATTCTATGGTATAGCTTACAACCTCTTCACACTTTAGTTCACATTAATTTAAACATAGGAGCAAGATAATGAAAATATCGTCAAAATCCCGATATGCCACTATTGCGATGCTGGATATTGCAACAAGAAACCAGCATGGCCCTGTTACTCTTGCCGACATTTCTAAGAATCAGGATATTTCTATATCCTACCTAGAACAAATTTTTGCAAAGTTACGACGTACTGGCCTGGTAACTGCGGCACGTGGACCAGGAGGTGGTTATAAGCTCAGCCGACCTGCGGAAGCCATCACATTAGCTGAAATTATGGACACCTTTAATGATGACAAACATGTGAGCACTGATTCCTTCAATAATATAAATGATGATGAATTTACTGCGAAATTGATGTGGGGTAAATTAAGTGAAAATCTGCATTCATATCTCGATGGTATGACATTAGCTCAATTTACAAATAGTCCTTCGTCACCACCACCAACATCGCCATCTTCATCACCAACAACAATGCAGTAATATTCCAGTACGGCGAATGTGTTGCAAATGGGATAACAGAGGATAATTAAGTATACTAGGCAGTTTTGATTATCCTTTTGGAAACAACGAATATTACTCTTCACACAACAGGTCAAGCGCGTGTTTGATTGTTTGACGAGAAATTTCTTTACCACCCCGATTTATTCCTTCGCAATGGTCCGCTTCCTGTAACCAAGTTTGTTTTGACGTTAGAATTTCAGGCCAAAATGGGTATGTGCTGCATTGTACAGGACGATTTCTATAAACCCTGCATCCCATATTGTCATCAAGAAATACGCAATCACCATTGTCATGTTGCGCCAATACAAGATCGCCTTCTGGGTGTTTATCAAGATACCGTTTTTTAAACAAAGATCGGGTTACATTAACTAATAGACGTATATTTTCGACCTCAGATTTGTTAATAAATACGTAAGATCCCTTGCCGGCACAACATTGTCCACATTGTGTACATTCAAAAAAGATGGGTTGTTGACGATAAAATGCGTTGGGGAATGTGCTATTTTCAATAGACATTATCGTAGAATTTTTTATAGAACAATTTGTTCTAACCTTGGAATTATTTGATTTCATTGGTAATCTATCACGCTAATTTGGCTAATTGTTAGACAATATTTACGAATAAATAAAACTTATTTTCGCGTTGATTAATAATTATTTCCTATAGACGATACTTACATCTAAAATTATAAACATAACCAGAGACCGATCGAATTCAATTAATAATAATCCAATTTAAGCATGAATATACAAATACAGGAAAACACGCACCAAATTGTTGAGGCTAGTCGTATTGTCAGTCTGCTTAAACGACTAATGAAAGAACAAGTACCGATTACCGTCAGAAACAAAGAATCAGATAAGGAGTGGTATGGCACGATTAGTGAGATGCTATTTCATCAAGGAGAATTGTTGATTAATGAATTAGAGAAAGTGGGTTCGGAAGAAAGAGAACTAATTGAAGGAGAGTATGTTTTTTTTGGAAAGCTAACCGGTGTCTCCATTAATTTTGAATCTTCAATCATTGGCATTGAAGAAACTTCAGTAAAGACATCCTGCAGAGCGGCCTACCCAAAAATAATCTCTTATCATCAACGTCGAAGCACAGACCGTGTAGGTATCTGGGTCGATCAAAAAATACCGGTGACGATTTATCTGCAAGGCGATGCCCGCCTAAAGGGACATATTCGCGATATTTCGAGTGATGGTTTGAATGCTTGTTTTTACCGTATAATACCCATTGCGCCAAATGAAATTCTCCCCGGTTGTACAATTCAACTTCCCAGCGGTAACACATTTACCAGTAAACTGGAGGTTAGAGGAATATCGGTCGACGATAATATTGGACAATTGCATCTACGTGGAAAATTCTTGGGACTCGATGCATCTGCACGAGAAAATTTGGCCGCTTTCGTCAATGATTTAGAACAATCTCTCGGCGAAACAAAATAAACAGGCCGTTTTTTCTTTCGCGTTCTTTGGATGATTATACACATGAAATTGTCAGAAACTATTTGAGCATCAAGCAGTCAAACAATGTTAAAATGGAAAATGGAGCAGCATAGGGGGAATTAGATAGTATGCAAAAATCAGGCAAGCTTTACCCTATTATAATCGTTTTGTTGATTCTGAGCATAGGTATATTGATAGGTATAATTATCAGATCGGATTCGTCAATAAATAAACCTATCGCCAAAGGAGAGCTTTCCACAATTACGGACACCAGTACTAGCACTGAAGCATCTCCGCTTTCGGCCGCCGTTATCAAATCTAATAGTCGTCTGTACCTGGAAATAGCTGAAAAAATTAGCAGTGAATCCGACGCTCGAAAAGAACTTGAACAAACCGTTCTCGATTTGAAGTTACAAGTGTCAAAGTTAAGTAACGAATTACAAAAAATTGACTCAACATCGAGTTCCTCACCGCATTCTACATCAGCGACTCAATCTCAAAATTCGTCCCAGTGGTTCAATGAAAAAGCAATGGCGACGACAAGTTTGTCGAAAGCAGAAATTTCACAAATGAAAAACCAATATGAGTCAATTGAAATGGAAAAATTATATTTAAGAGACAAAGCAATTCGTGAGAACTGGATTGGTACACAGCGATATTCAGATGAACTAGGTGTATTGAACAGTAAATTCGAAACATTTCGTAACGATATTGATGACACAGTTTATGAAACATTGCTATATGCAACAGGGCAGCCTAACCGCGTTGTAGTACAAGATGTTATGCGAAATTCACCTGCCTTTCTCGCTGGAATAAAGGCAGGCGACCAGATTTTACAATATTCAAATGAACGCATTTATTCAGCATTTGACCTGCGGAAATCTATTACCGGCGGTGATTTAGGTGAAGAAGTAAAAATTAATTTATCACGCGACGGCAATAAGATGACCGTCTATTTACCCAGAGGACCACTAGGGATTCGCATGGAATCTGCGAGTATTGAACCTTAACAAGCTAATAGTGACTAAAAACCGTTATTATTAGGGACTCCGCTACTGCCCAAAGCCTCCCTCAAGCACGTGACACACCCGCTCTACTTTATTAGTATAGTTATATTTTATTAACACGCTCTGCTTTTATATATTTTTCAGTGGCCTATTTTCAAATATGTTTGCTATACTAATATTAGCGTTAGCATATACAATAATATATTATTTCCAACAATGTTATTTCCTACGAAGCTCATAACTATGCAAGCTATTATCAAAATTATTTCTGTCGAACATAATCATATTGCGGATGTACTTGAAAAGCTGGATGAGCAGTTTAGTATATTTAGCAAAGGTGAGACTCTCCGATTTGAGCTTATTAATGATGGCATTGATTTTTTAAGAATTAATCTACAATCCGAAAATGACACGGGAGAGCTTTTGCTGTATAAAAAGTTGAAAAAGGGAAATAAAAAATTATTTCCAGCAATAGAGAAACTCGAAAAAAGCAATGTGGAATTGAAAAAAAAGATTGCCGATTTTTCCGCAATTATTAACGACATAACCTTAGATGCATTTATACCAAGATCATATGTCAATGACCAAGCCCGTTCATTCATTTTGTCATACAAAGAGTATATAAAACAGCAAGATGATATATTGCTGCAAATTACAAAAAACTCATTGATTAAAAAAGATTGGGCTGAAATAGAAAACACAGCGTTTGAAGACAGTGAATCATATTTTACTAAACTACATACTCGTGATCGATCTTCTCTTTATAACAACATAATGGCTAGCTAGAATATAAAAATTAAAAACAATCTATCTAAAAGCTGCTTATTACAATTCATAGACCCATCAATTCATCGACAATAGGGATTGAACTTCGGCAATTTGTGCCTGAGCGCCACTTACTACTGGATTCATAATTTCACCATCTAATCCTAATATTTGCCAAACCGCCGGATCTATTTTTTGCAACTCACCTTCATCGAAAGTTTCGAGTTCTGCCATACATGCAAGCGAATTAGCCAGATGTATGGTAGCCACTTCTACGGGATACTCTTTTGCTTTAGTGGGGTCATGATGAAACTCAACACACTCCTGAATACTAACGGGTAGTTTCCAATGCCGTATTAACTCAGCACCTACCTGAGTATGATCAAAACCAAACACTTGTTGTTCAGCTCTATTCAACGTCAATTCTTCCGACCCTTCTACTGAGAGCATTAGCGCCTCTTTCGAGAGTTGAGGCAATTTACTAAACATTATTAATTGTCCGACATCGTGCAACAAACCTGCAATAAAAACAGATTCACCCTTTGCCTTTCGGCTCTCGTACGCAATAATCCTGGCTGTAAGACCGCAATAAATACTGTGCTTCCAGAAATTTTGCATAGTGACCAATTCATTATTAATCCCTTCAAATGCTTTTGATACTGATGCAGCCAATACCAAATCTCTAATTTGTTTTATACCCAAAACAGCAACTGCCTTTGATACTGTAGCAATTTCTGTCGAAAATCCATGAAACGGACTATTCGCAATTTTAAGTAATTTGGCAGTTAACGCGGGATCCTGACTAATAACCTTACCTATACCTTCAGCCGTACTATTTGGATCGTCTATCATCTCAGTTACACGTATACACACTTCAGGTAACGAGACCAAATCAGATACCTCACTTACAAGTTCTTGCGGATTGGCTTCCATCTTCACTCCAAATAGCTATGGCTCACTATGGCTCAGTTATGGTTTTAAATTAAGTTATATTCTGATTGCTACATAATAGAATATAGCACTATAAAGGCTTTCCACTAATCAAATAGTAAAATCGGCTCATTTGTAGATTTTCAATTTATTTACGCAACAAGCTCTACCTTAATAATCGTAAGAAAATTGATGCTAATATTTTGGTAAAATATACACCAACCCTTTGTTTGTATCCATAAAACCCCTTCAATACCGACAATGGCCTGTGAACGGCATGAATAGAGTCAGGATAAGATTATTTTTGTATTGCATATCAGCATAGGCTATTACCTTCGGAGTCCGGCTTACTTACTAGAGAGCCTATTGAAAAATCAAATATTTTTTATAAAAACCTAAACTGGCCTTAATATCATTAACCGTCAACATCGGAATAAGCTAAAGAGCACTATCGGGTTTAACATCAGTTTTTATTCAGTTTGCATAATAAACTCCTTTTTTAGGCGGTAAATAACTATAAAACCTGGATTTCACAGCGCTGTCTCCAGACTACCGACTACTTTTTTCGATCGCACCAATCATTTAACAGATCTTGTAAAGTACGACCCTCGGTAGGTATAAATTTTTTCTGCAGTACTTGAAGCTCTCGTATCCGATCCAATCTGAAATGACGAAAAGCCTGGCGAAATTCACACCATGCTCCCAGAGTCCAAACTTGGCCCCAAAAAAACAAACCTAACGGCCAAACAACACGCTCCGAACCTTCCCCATCCTCACGTATATACGCAAATCTGACTTTATTCAGTTCATCAGCTGCCAGACGAAGTTGCGCCAGTCTGTTTGCGACAGCGGGATTAAGTCTTACCATAGGTGAAAATAAATTCTGGTTTGACAGCTTATCTTTTAACTCGTCCGGCAAAACCACCGCCACCTTGCTAAGAACGTTCTGTGCAGCATTAGCCAGCTTTGGATCCGCCCAACTATTAATAATTTGTGCCCCCAATGTCAGTGCAGCCAATTCGTCTACGGTAAACATCAATGGCGGAAAATCAAAACCACGCCGCAGTGCATAGCCGATGCCTGCTTCGCCGTCTATGGGCACCCCACTGGCGACCAAATCACTTACATCGCGATAAATAGTCCGTTCAGATACTTCCAGGTTCTCCGCCAGCCACGACGCCGTTGTCACCCTGCGAGTGCGAAGATATTGAATAATTTGAAATAATCGGTCGGCACGGCGCATAATTCAGTGGCTGATGTGTTAGGTAAAATGCATTTGTAAATAGAGTGTAGCGCAGTACTCCTGACAACATTGTGTCAGTAGTGAATTTCCAAGTAATGGGTAAATAAAAAGTCGAAAAACCTATATCCGATATTTACTGCATCATCTCTCAGGTCATTTACCTGGACGCTGTTTATAACTGGGGGATAGCGTATCAATCCATTCCTGAAGCGCATCGACCTCACGATTTAAATAATCCAGATCATTATAGGCACTGGTGATTAAACTGATCCCCTGGCAACGTCCTAACATATGCATCGCCAATTTGGATGCATCCGCTTCATGCCCCAATGCAGAAAATTGTTTGCTTAACCATTCACGAAACAATTCCAGCATCCCGGATGCATCATTTTGTAGTGCATGACGAAGCTTGTTGAGTTCCAGACACATGCTGCCTAACGGACAACCAAAGTTCTCGATAGTGCTTTCGCTTTTTACCAGCATAAGGGCATAATTTTTTATTCGCTCGGCAGGTTCAGGGTATTCTTTTTCCCACTCGGATAATAGCTCCCTGATATTCTCACTTCGTTTGGATAAAACCGCGGCTAAAATATCATCTTTGGTTTTAAAGTAATAATAAAAATTACCCCGGGCAATGCCCGCAGTATCTGCAATATCGGTAAAAGAGGTATTTTCAAAACCCTTTTTATAAAACAGATCATCGGCCACGTTAATAATATGTTGCCTGTTTTTTTCGCCTTTGCTACCTATGCTTGATATGACTAATCCCCTCCCTGCCCCTCTACCTTATTGCTTTAAGCTGACTCTCTAAACGGATAATCTGTATACCCCTGGACGTCACCACCATAAAATGTCTCTGGATTGGGTATATTCAGATCGCTATGTTCCTCAAAACGTTCAACCAGATCCGGGTTTGCAATATATAAAGACCCGAATGCAACCAGATCTGAACGTCCATCTTGTATACTTGTCTGGGCTTTTTCCTGCGTGTAACCACAATTGGCCATGTAATTTCCGTTAAAACGACTGCGAATTTGTGTATAGTCCACGACACTTTCACCACCCATCATGTCACCTTCCAGAACATGCAGGTAAGCTAGACCAAAACCGTTTAATTTCTCAGTAATAAAATTAAATGTAACTTGTGGTTTGGAATCTTTAATATCATTAAAAGTATTCTCGGGTGAAATTCGCACACCCACACGTCCCGGCTCCCACTCCTCCAGCACGGCATCAATGACTTCGGTTAACAATCGAATTTGATTTTCCAGAGAACCACCGTAGTTATCCTGCCGGTGATTCGTGCCATCACGTAAAAATTGATCCAGTAAATATCCGTTTGCGGCATGAATTTCCACACCATCAAATCCAGCCGCCTTTGCATTTTTCGCGGCAGCGCGATACTGATCAACAATACCGGGGATTTCATCGATCTGAAGTGCGCGTGGTTCTACAAATGCCTGCGGACCCTCATAAGTGATGCATTCCCCGGCAGGTTTAATGGCAGAAGGTGCTACCGGTAATTCACCATCCGGTTGCATTGATGGATGCGAAACACGCCCAACATGCCACAGCTGCAAGAAGATGTGACCACCTTTATCATGCACTGCATCAGTAACGGTACGCCAGCCACTCACTTGTATGGGGTGGTGTATGCCAGGTGTTGCTGGGTAACCGACACCCTGCGCGGAGACCTGGGATCCCTCGGTAACGATCAATCCGGCACTGGCCCGTTGTGTGTAATACTCGACATTCAGTTGTCGTGGTGCATTATGTTCACCTGCCCGGTTTCGGGTCAGAGGCGCCATAACGATTCGGTTGGGTATTTCCACCGAACCGAGTTGTAGTGGTGAAAACAATGAATGGGTGGCCGACATATTTATTCTCCTCAAATAACTCGCTGCATGAATTTCCCAATGACCAAGACAAGCGTCTTAGTTTCTGAGCTCAAAATAAGACAATCGTCTTAGTTTGTCAAGGCGATATGATAAACATGTCACAGCAACAGAATAAACATACCATACATATCTGTGGACTAAATCATTGTTTTGTATGAATTATTGTAAACTGGGAAAGTTTAGAGGCATTATGGGCAAAAAACTTTAGTACCGATTTAATTAAAATTGCTAAGCTGAAGGAGGAGGCTCAATGCCCATCAAAAAATTAACGCGGAAGATATGGGATATGGCTAAGGAATACCTGGAAAAATTATCGTCAATAATGAAACAAGCAACAGCCCGTAGGTTTAAAGACGTTAATTTGGAGTGTAAACATTTCTTTAGTGGTGCGGCAGTTTATGCCAATGGAAGAATTTGTATTTCCTTAACCCCGATTGGTTTTGCTATAAAGTTGCCCGAGAAATCAAGAGAGCGATTATTGAAAGAGAAAGGCACAAAAAATCTACGTTATTTTCCTAAGGGGCCAATTAAAAAAGATTATGTAGTATTACCAAAGGTGATGCTAAATGATATAAAAGCGTTGCGAAGCTGGGTTAAAATAACCATTGATTATGTTCTGACTTTGCCAATATCAAAAAAGCAGAAACGCAAGTGAGGAAGTAGGTAGGGACATTAATAACTTAATCGTTGGTTTCATTAACCTACTTCATCGCAAAGCGGTGTTGCCAAAGGCGATATCGGTAACAGTTATCTTCATGGTTTCAGTGAAAGCGATATTTAATCTTCCTGTGTTTGTATCGATCGCGTAGACCTGTAAACGATTTGAGACATTGCTGTATAAATACAAAAACTCTCCACTTGGACTAATTTTCAATTTTGTTAGGCGTCCCCCTCCCCCAATGAATGACAAGGATTGAACCTGCTTCAGACCACCGTTGAATTTATCGATTTTATAAACACTTATTTTTTTTGAATCGCGATTCAACACATAGAGGTAATTTTTTCCAGGGTGAGTGAGCAGCGAAACGGGCGCCCCTGAAGTTTTAAAGGGTGACCCCTCTAATTCCTGTAAAAACCCACTCTGAAAATGAATTAGATATGCGGAAACATTTTTTGAATTTTCATTCGCCACATACAAAAATCTTCCGCTCGAATTGACAGACAGTGAAACAGGTTTGTCTCCCGTTTTAAACACACCACCTACCCTGCGCAAATTGTCAATCAACGGACTGCTCGCTGTTCTGTATCTAAACAAGGATATGGAATTATCACCGGCGTTTAAGATGTACGCATATCGATCAGCGGGATCAATGGTAATAGCCGAAGGATTCGGGCCTGAAGCAAGATTTATACTCTTTGTTTGAATCAATCTTCCGTTCTCAGTATTAACTTCGAACACTGACATATTATTTGAGTCTTGATTTGTTATATACAAAAAACGGCCATTTCTATCAACAGTAATCGCATTCGGTGATTGATCTACTGAATAAGGCGCGTCTTCAATTGGAATTAATTTCTCCGTTTTGGTATTCAGTAAAAAAGATGAAATGTTATTTGACGCCTGATTTGTCACATAGATAAGGTTTGATAATGGGTGTATAGCGATAGCACTGGGATTTTTTCCGGTACGCACACTGGCGATTTTACGCCACTTAGCGGCACCCTGATTTCTCTTATATGCCGTAAGCGTATCAGTAGCAGCGTCGATGATATATAAATAATGATTGTCTTCTGTCGTTTTTTTTGCGGCTGCGGTTAAGCCAGCGCCTGCGACAATATTAGCACCCTCAGCAATACTTAGGTCCCGTGGTCCTGAACGTGTTTGAACCAGGCCGGTAAAGTTTAAAACACCTGACTGAAGATCAACATCAAATACTGCTAAATTATTAGTCCTGTAGTTGGCCACATACGCGGTTTTTCCTTCTTGATCGAACTGAATTGCAATCGGAAAGTCGCCTTTGGACTCATAAGGAGAACCGCTAATCGGTGTTAAAACACCCGTAGTGGATTCTATCCTGTAGGCCGAGATGATATTGGGAGAATAACCGGATACATAAACGTATCGACCAGAAGGGTGTACCGTTACAACATAAGGATTGAAACCCGTTCTGAAAGGACTTCCATTTATCGGTAATAGTTCTCCTGTTTCTTTATTTATCTGAAATCCCGACACACTTGCCGCATTCCAGTTTGTAACATATAAAAACCCGCCTGTTGGATCAATTGCGACATAATACGGCATGGCGCCCGCTTCAGGCGGCATATCAAGCATGGGGTCCATAAATTTCCCCATTGGCGCCTTATCCCCCGCATCGAAGGGTGCTTTAGGCAAGGACGTCAAGGCTCCCGACTTGGCATCTACTCGATATGCGCTTATCGAATTAGAATGTGCGTTTGAAGCATATACAAATTGACCGCTGGGATGAATAACGAGCGATCTTGTTCGTTTTTCAGCAGAAAAAGGCGAACCCGTAACAGGCGTTAATGTGCCATCTTTATTGTTAATTTTAAAAGCAGCGATATTACCAATGCGTAAAGCCACATAGAGATATTGGCCACTTGGGGCCATGGTAAATAGATGAGGGGCGCGCCCTGCTTTAACTGATTTGCCTTGCAATAACTTTAATCGACCGTTTTGAGGATTTATCTGATAGATGTCGATTTCATCTAACACTTTGGAAGCAACATATAGAAAACGACCGGAAGGATGGGTGATAACAGCAGTGGGAAACTGATCTGTAGGCCAATGACCATTGTGTATTAGTTTTCCATTGTTATTTGTATCGACACGAAAACCGGCAATGCTGCTATCAAATGCGTTTACACTATATAAAAACGTGGCGCGCTCTCTTATTAAGGGCTTTACTATGGATTGTGTTATTTGTTGTGAAAAGGATTGGATAACCGACAGCGGCACAGTTGGCACTTCTGCGTTTACAGAACTTGCTGAACAAGCTATTGCCAATAAACTCAAATATAGGTAGACGGTTATTCTTTTTATTGCAGGTACAAATCCAATGCAACTATGCATAATTATATAAAACGAGAATCCGTAATTTTAGCGTGCTTCCAGTTGCAGTTACTGTAACGAAATATTATCACTTTAATTAAGGTAAAAAATTAAGGGAAAACCATACACGCTTCTGAACCAAAGGCCATCCAATTTACACCCGTCATCTGACTGCCAGGCGGACCTGCGGAACCACAGTTACCTGGTGTCCAATTACCGCTTGTCGCAAATGAAGTTACTTTTAATATGGCGCGATTATAGTAAGGTCCCTCTGTATACGCTGGCACAGAAAAGCCAGGCCCACCACCAAATCCAGGGGCACCATTACGTACTTGAGTACCAGCGGGCAACCCTGCTTCCGGGCCAACATCATTAAGATTGACAAGAAAAGCTTTATTTTTCCATCCGTGTGGAACCGCTATGTGACAATAACTGCAACGAAAAGGGAATACTACTTGTGCATGGTAGATATGAAGATTATTCAAGGAGAAGCCCCCACAGTTCATACAAAAGCCCTTCGTCTGAAAACCGCTGTCCTGAGCAAAAACAGTGCTTAGATTAGCGTATTGATCATATTCATGACATTTAAAACATAAATGGCTCTGCGCATCCGCACCGGTCTGAGAACTCCAAGGCCCTTTCAAAATAAAATTATTTTCTGATCCGTGCGGCCCCCACGGTCGCCCGTTTTCTGTTCCAGCGTTCATATCCGGTACAACAGTACCCATTTGGGTATTAGTGCCATGGCAATCACTGCAGTACATCGTCTGGTCTCCAACCGCCAGGTTAAATGGTGGGCGCCAGTTATTTGCATCTGCATCACGCACGCCGCCGCCGCCGGGCAACGCGGTACGACCAGTTTCTCGTAAAACCGGATGCCAACTGCGCTGATTGTTATTTTGGTAATCTACCGAATAGCTTTGCCCTGGTGGGTTACCCACATAAGCACCACTTGGCGTAGGGGCAGTATTCCCTCCCTTATGTTCTATTGGCGACTGATACTCTTGGGCTTGGTTCGTATATTGCACCATGCCATTGGTACCCGGCGATGTGCCGCCACCGGATGTACCTAATAACGGGGGGTTCTCCCCGTAAGCATAATGGGAATGACATTTTAGACAAATCTGATATTCACGCGTCACATAGGGTTGATTAGCATCTGTAAGACCGTCAATCGGCGGATTACCGCGTTTCATCTGAAAGGTAATTCCTATCGTTGAAGAGTTGAAGTCTGTAAAACTATACTGCGGTTCCACACCCCAGGCACCCCGCAATACACCTGAGGCAATATTTGAATGCCTGCCTTCGGGCGATGCCAACACATCAGAATTATTGTGTGCATGTGTCCCAGCCGGATCAGGATTAAAAGGATCATTATTGAAACGCCGATTTTTTATCACCCGGTGTGGATTGTGACAGTCGGTACATTCTACATGTCTATTTGCAAGACGAGCGCTAGATTCAATAAAGTCTGCCCCGGCTTGTGGAACACCAGGAGCATCACCAATGTTGTGTACTTCTTCAGGACTATTGGCACCATGCGACTGGTCATCCGTGGTGATCGGCATACGCGTTGCGAGAGTGGTAAAATCTGTTTTGATATCCGGCACGTCCGTGCCGAGTCCTTGTGCAGTCAATGTACCCCCATCAGATGAATGGCACGCATAACAGGTTTGTTCAATGGCAGGACGCCCACCTTGTTTAACTTGATAACCGTCGATACTGATGGTGGGGCCATCAGTGCCTCCTCGCGTTAAGCGACGTGCCCCTTGTACGGTGTGAGTATCATGACAAGCCAGACAAGCGGATTCCCACACCCGTGTACCCAGCGGAAAATCACGCACGTTAGCCGCTGCATTGGAGTAAATTTCATCGGCGACATCCGGGTTTGCATGCGCAGAGTCAACCCAACCGGCTTTTTGATGACACGCCAAACAGATAATATCGCCGTTTTCACCCACTGGATTGCCTGGATTAAAAGCGACATTCGCCGGTCTTGTGGCCTGCAATCGACTGAGTCGTAGAAATTTTATATTTTGGTCCAGCGTATCGTCCCGTATGTGAGGATCGTGGCATGCATTGCATTGCACTTGACCGTTACCGCCCGCATCATCTTGCAATGGAATAATCGGCGAACGCGTACCTGCAACACGTGTACCAATGTAGTCTTCAACCGCTGGATCACGCATTTCACCATCTTTTAATGCTAAAGCAGTATCATAGGTCATTGAGATCGGATGATCGTTGCTTAAACTAGTGCCAATAAAACGCGAATACCCTGTGAGCCTGCCAGCGCCCTCTGCGATTGTGCCGCCCGCACTCGTCCCTGTCATCGCAATGTCCTCGGTGGTGCCAATCTGATCGGTGAAGGAACCATTTAAGACATTAACCGCACCGATGGCCATCGTCCCGTCATGGCATGAAAGACAGAGTTTTGAAATACCAGTAGGTTGTTGAAGCGGGGCGCCCGGGCCAATCGCTGCGTCTAACGAACCAGAACTATACGTATCATACACCGCACCGGACAATGCACGGTTCCATAACGGACCAGGTGTTTCCGCCGCACCGTGGGGGGTGTGACAGAAAACACAAATTTGTGACTCAGTTGTTGCCGAAACTACACGACTCTGTCCGGTAGGTAACTGCGGTGAATAAGTAGCGGAGAAATTGTGCTTGGTATTTGCTACATCAGAAATTCTAGCTGCGTGAGCATTGTCTAAATCGAGGTATAAAAAAAAAGAGACTGCAATCAGTCCCGAGATTAAACGTTCCTCCATAATACTACGCACCCTAGATCTCTAAGTAATTGATATATCGATAGAAATAAAATTCCAATGCAAAAGATATGTATGTTATTTTAATTAAATTTCCGAAAATGTTAAAAGACTAAAAAACTATATATATAGAACAAATAGGAATATACTCATCACGTTTTAGCATCAGATACTAAGTTATTGAAAAAAAAGAATTTTATTCAATCTTACTGACAATGAAAAGATTTTGTTTTGAAGTCAAGTCTCGATTTATATCGTCGTAGCGATCTTCATTATGAAATAATCCAAATTATCTGACACATCCAAAGCCAATTAAACTACCAAGAACAACAAACGGCAAGAAACCAGGAAGAAACAAATATTCAATTCGATGAAAAGATGATTTGTAACTTACCCATTAATTAATGCACTAGGAGGCTTTTAATGTGATGTTGCGCTTCAAGTTTTTCTTTCACAATATTCCACGCTACTAGTTTTTCTTGTGGACGCATTGCAGCAAATGCTGGGCTGGTAGAAGGAAGTCGATACAATTTCAATTTTTTGAATTCAGGTGAAATATCCGGCAGAATATGCTTTTTATATAATTCTTCTGCCTTAGCACCATTAAAAAAAATAGTTTTAATTGCAAAATTTTCAGAAAAAAACAAATCAAAGTTATTAACAATCACCGATGCGGGTTTAATTGCAGAATCCAAGCTGCCACTGCGGCTACAGGTTTTCAAAACATCCCAAATGGATATACCTCTCTTCGTTACCAGTTTCGTTCTTGTTTGGTAATCAGAAGTAATCTCAAACCCTAATAATTGACTTAAAATAAACCAGAAACAATTACGTGGATGCGCATAATACTGATTCATTTCCAACGATGTTTCGCCAGGCATAGAACCTAAAATGAGCACCTTCGCATTTTTACCAACGAGTGGTTTAAAACTTGTAATTGTAGACATTTCGGTGAAATATTATAAAAAATCAACGTAACTGCCTCAAGCTATTTATGGGATTTTAATCCACGTCACCTGCGACATCATGAAACGTGTTATTCTTATAGTGGCATATAATCTGGATTTCACAATCATCTGCATCCAGCTTACTCAATACCCTAACCTTTTATTGCTTAATGTGACTTACCAAGATGCTTGAAAACGGGCGTTAGTGCTATTCGTGTAATCCGCATTCTCGTTGCAAACCAAAATAACGTGTTTCTTCTTCTCGCATGCCAAGCTTTAGCGGTTGACTGGTATGTATATCACCGACTGAAACATAATTTTTTTCCCAAAGCGGATGATAAGGCAAGTCATGTTTCAATAAATACCGATGAACATCCTTGTTATGCCAATCAACAATAGGGTGGACTTTTAAACGCCCACCTTTGATGGCTTCCAATACGGGTTTTTCGACGCGAGACTCAGATTGACTGCGGCGTATACCAGCAAACCAGGTCTGCACACTTAAATCGCGCAATGCGCGTTGCATCGGTTCCACTTTATTAAATTTATTATATGTATCCAGTCCTTCCTTACCCGCTTCCCAAAGACGACCATCACGTGCTTCTTGCCACGCCGGAGATAACACAGGTCTATATACTTTTAGATTAATACCAAGCCGATTGACTAATTTATCGATGAATAAATAGGTCTCGGGAAATAAATAACCAGTGTCAATCAGCACTACTGGAATGTCAGGTATTAAACGGGTAACCATGTGTAACATGACCGCAGACTGAATTCCAAAACTGGATGACAAACAATGACTTTCCGGTAAGTTTTCTAGTGCCCAACGCACTCTTTGTTCAGCAGTGCGATTTTCCAACCATGCATTCTTTTCAATTAATTCGTTTTCAGCTAGAAGTAGGTTCTTTGATTTTTCATTAACTGTATAATAGTCAACATTTTTGATAGTCATCATATTACCTTAATTGTTTGCTTATTATCCACTAGTTGCTCTATTAGGACGAATAAAAGTCCGTTACCGGGTTGATCACAGCCGAAACCAGTTTGACGCGGATTACAAAATCACCAAATCGTTCACCACTATGGCGCTCCTTGCTAAAACGTTGGAATAATTCATCCACCATACTCAATATGGTGGCTTCATTTACATTTTCCAGATAGAGCTTGTTAATACGAGAACCGTTTCCATCACCACCTAAATACACGTTGTAACGCCCGGGCGCTTTACCGACAAACCCCAGTTCTGCTAAAAAGGGTCTCGCGCATCCATTAGGGCAACCGGTTATTCGGCACACTATATTGGTATCATCGAGTGAATATTGTTTGGCAATATTTTCGATCTTGCTAATCAATGCAGGAAAATAACGTTCTGCTTCTGCCATCGCCTGAGGGCACGTGGGGAATGAAACACAAGCCATGCTGTTTTTTCTTATTGAAGACAACTCGTCAACGAGCAAACCATTATGTCGTACAATGTCTTCTATACGTTTTTTATCACTGGCATCAACATTGGCAATAATCAAATTTTGGTTAGCCGTAATACGAAAATCCCCCTGATGCACTTGCGCTACCCGGCGAAGCCCCGATAGATGAGAGCCAGCAGGACCATCTGCCAGCCGACCATTTTCGATATACAACGTCAGGTGCCATCGTCCATCTGCACCCTCTACCCATCCAAGTCGATCACCATGGCTGATAAATTCCATCGGACGCGCATCTTTAAATTGTACCCCAGCACGTTTTTGCACTTCATCCCGAAAAGCTGACAAACCCATTGTTTCTATCGTGTATTTTAATCGGGCATATTTTCTCTCGACGCGGTTTCCGTAATCACGTTGTGTCGTAATAACCGCTTCAGCAACACTCAATATATGTGGCGCTTCTACAAAACCAAGCACGTCTGCTAACCTGGGAAATGTCGTTTTATCACCATGGCTAGTTCCCATACCGCCGCCCGCCAACACATTAAACCCAAGTAGTCGATCATTTTCAGCAATGGCTACAAATCCCAGGTCATTAGAAAAAATATCAACATCATTATAGGGAGGTACAGCGATCGCCGTTTTAAATTTTCTTGGCAAATATGTCGCACCGTAAATTGGCTCGATTTCACTGCTCTCTACTTTTTCTCCGTCAAGCCATATTTCATGATATGCGCGGGTTTTTGGTAACAAATGTTCGCTTATTTTCCTTGCCCAATCGGCTGTTTGACTGTGTAATTCCGACACTAACGGGTTCGCATTACACAGAATGTTTCGATTAACATCACCACAACCACCAATCGAATCAATCATAACCTGGTTAATTCCTTGCACCACTTTTTTCAAATTGCGTTTCAGAATGCCGTGATATTGAAACGTTTGTCGCGTAGTTAATCGCAATGTGCCATTACCCAACGAACGCCCCACTTCGTCAATAGTAAGCCATTGTTGCGGCGTGCATACGCCACCCGGCAGTCGTGCACGCAACATAAAACTATAATAGGGTTCCAGCAATAACTCTTTTCGGTGTTGCCTTAAGTCACGGTCATCCTGTTGGTAAAAACCATGAAATTTAATTATCTGAGTATCATCAACAGCTAACCCGCCAGTTATTTCGTTGGCTATACTTTGTTGCAACGTACCACGCAAATATTGGCTGTTTTCTTTTATTGTTTCATTTTTACTTCGTACGTTTTTTTCACCCATTAATAAACATCCTTTTGGTAACGGCCTTCGAGACGAAGTGTGTTCAGATAATCTTCAGCTTGTTCAACACTATATCCTCCTTCGGTTGATACCACACTGGTCAACGCATCATGTACTGCTGTTCCCATTTGCGTTGATCCACATACATATACATGCGCTCCTTTTTCCAACCAACGAAATAGCTCAGATGGTTTTTCAAGAAGACGCTGCTGGACATATATTTTATTTTCCTGATCACGGGAAAATGCCAGATCCACTCGCGTTAACAACCCGGATTGCGCGTATTGCTGAATTTCAATCTGATAAAGAAAATCATTGTGAAAATGACGATTTCCGTACACCAGCCAATTTTCCCCAGAACCAGCTTCAATTTCACGTTGTTGAAGAAAAGCCCGGAACGGAGCGATGCCGGTACCAGCACCAATCATTATAACGGGCCGCGTTTTTTCAACAGGCAAACGAAATGAATTATTCTTTACAAGATAGACATCTAAAGCTGACTCCTCTTCCAGTCTATAGGCAAGGTATCCTGAAGCACCACCCAGTTGCTCTCTTTGATTATCTTGTTGGCATGCCGCTCCCCGTAACACCCCGACAGTTAAATGAATTTCATTGTCATATTCAACGGGACTAGAGGCGATCGAATAAAGCCTGGGGCTCAGTGGTTGCAGTAAATTAGCGAATTTATCGGCATCGATGCTTTTTGTTGGAAATTCAGTAATAAGATCCAATACCTGGTGACTATTAATGAAATCGTTCAAACTGTTCTTGTCTGCTACAATTGTATTTAAGCGTTCGCGGTTAGCTAACATCGCCCAATCTTTAACAACTTTTGGGTGCAAGCGTGTCAGTTCAAGCCGTTCTGTCAACGCCTGTCGTAATTCTAATTGTTCACCACCTATACTAATCAGGCTACTTCCATTTATTTCAAGCGTTGACAACACGCTGTCTATTAATTCAGGATCATTTTTAAACCATATCCCTAACGCATCACCTGCTGTGTAATCACACAAATCCGGATCAATAGATAAAACAAGATGACGTACTTCAATCCCAGCATCGCGTGTCGTGATTTCCTGGTTTATCAATAGATTCGCACTGTAAGGTGATTCCTTACTGAAATTTTGGGCAGAAGATATGCTGGTCGTTTTTTGCAGAGAAACCACTTTCGCACTGCGCGTCGAAATTAAACCTTTAAGTTTTTCTATCGCGCTATCACCCCAATAGTCCGCACTACTCTGATAATCAACATCGCAATCCAGGCGATCAAATAAACGCGTTGCCCCTAATTCACTCAGTCGGCTATCAATATTCTTTGCCGCCAGGCAATACTCTGGGTAACTTGAGTCGCCCAATCCCAGTACTGCAAATTTGAGCTGTTCTAATCGCGTCGCTCTTTTACTATCCAAGTATGAAAAAAGTGCAAAGGCATTTTCCGGCGGTTCACCCTCTCCGTGGGTGCTAACGACCAATAACAGCCAGGTTTCCTTACTTAGTTTCCTGACGTTATAGTCATCCATCGAAAACACCTGTGACTGCAGTCCTTCAGAGTTTATTTTGTTACTAAGACTGCTTGCTATCGCTTGCGCGTTACCCGTCTGCGAACCATACAGAATAGTAATTTTTTCGCTTACACTTGGCTTAACAGAGGCTTCTACTTCATTATGTGTTATCGCGCCATCTGTATTAAAACTGGCAAGGTAACCACTCACCCACGCAGTTTGGATCGGTGACAGTTCATCAAGCAATATTTGCAAAGAACTCAATTGCTCACCTTTTAACGGTGAAGTAATATTGCGCAACCTTGTATTTCCCATATTTAATGTCGCCCTTTATTTGTGTTAGTACCGGGGTGTTATAATTGCTTTATTATTTATGCGCTGGTTATTTATGCGTTGGGTTAACAATGCTAGATAAAACCGGATAAAGTAGAGAGTATTAACTCAGGACCAAATCATGTAAAATGATTTATATTGAATCTATATCAATATTTATGATATTATAGTGTTTGCTGCGACATGTGCAGCTACTGACTACGACTTGAGAGAGCAGGACGCGGAAGCGCCGCGCCTAAAATGATCAAAAAATGGACTCTTGAGGCGACTCTCGCGATGATCACTTACAATCCGATAGGCACTAACACGATATGGAACTACGTCAATACCGATCCCTTATCACGCTGGTAGAAAACGACTTCAGTGTAAGCCGCACAGCCAAGGCGCTTTTTCTGGTGCAATCTGCGGTCTCACAACATATAAAATTACTTGAAGAAGAGCTGGGCACTCAATTACTAACCAGAAATGGTAAGCGATTGGTCGGGTTAACGCATGTCGGCGAAACCGTACATCACTATGCTGAACGTATACTGGCTGACACTCAAAATATCACGGAAGCCTGCCGTGAGCATGTAGAACACAATCAAGGGCAGTTACGAATAGGGGCAACGCACACTCAGGCACGTTATATATTGCCACCAGTAATCAGGTCTTTTAATCGTGATTACCCAAAGATCGATTTGCAAATTCATCAGGGTAGACCACAACAATTGGTCGAGTTAGCAATGAAAAACATTGTTGATTTTTCTATTTGCACAGAAGCTCTCGCCGCACAACCGAAACTAACGTCTATTCCTTGCTACAAGTGGAACCGCAGTCTTATCGTCAAACCCGGACATCCATTATTAAAAAATGAGCTAACACTAGAAGCATTGTGCAATTATCCTGTCGTCACTTATGAATACGGGTTTACCGGTCGAGGTACATTTAACGCCACGTTTGCTGAAGCTGGACTCACACCCCGTGTTGTACTCAGCGCATCTGATACTGACGTTATTAAAACGTACGTGCGCGAAGGCATGGGTGCAGGTATTATTGCCAGTATGGCATACACACCTGATCAAGACGGTGATCTGATTCAAAAAGACCTGAGCCACCTTTTTCCATGGGAACAAACTAAAATCGCCTATCAAAAAGATAAATATCTACGCCGATACCAGATTCATTTCATCGAATTATTTCAGTCCTGCATATCACAACCAGAGCGCTGGTTTGGATTGATACCAACAGATTTGATTCCATCGTCAAATACAAAACCTAGCGAATAGGAACTGAATATAAAACCTAACAAAGGGTCTGGATGCAATGCCTATTCTGTAAAATAATTGTTAAGCTAGTGAACTAACCTGTTCTGAATAACAGATTCAAATGGTTCGGGTTTTTCTATGAAAATGCCTTGTCCATAATCTACGCCAATCAATTTCAGTTTGTAATATATTTCTTCTGACTCAACAAATTCTGCGATGGTTTCAAGCCCAAGTACGTGACCAATCTCATTGATGGCCTCGACTATTGCATAATCCATGCGGTCGTCAAGAATATCCTTAATGAAACTTCCATCTATTTTGAGATAATTGACCGGTAGTTGTTTTAAATAAGAGAATGAGGACAACCCCATACCAAAATCATCCAGGGAAAATTTACACCCCATTTTTTTTAACGTGTTGATAAACCGCATTGCGCCCCTAAGATTGGTTATCGCAGCCGTTTCTGTAATCTCAAAACATACTTTTTCCGGTTTTATACCAGACTCATTCAAGTGTTTAACAACAAAGTGTAGAAAATTTTCAATTGATAAAGATTGCCCAGAAAGATTAATAGAATAAACTGTATTGTCATTTATCAATAATTCACTTCGATTAGAAAATGTTTTTCGAATCACCCATTGATCGATTGTATTCATTAAATCGTAGCGTTCTGCGGCGGAAATAAAGGGACCCGGTAACACCAGATTACCTTTTTCATCTATCATTCTTAATAAAATCTCATAGTGATCACTCCTATCATCATCGAAAGATTTTATTTTTTGTCTATATAATACAAACCTGTCTTGTTCAAGAGCTTGGGTAATACGTGAAATCCACTTCATCTCTCCCTGATGTTTTGCTATGTCGATACTTTCTTCGTATATGTGAATCCTGTTTCTGCCTTTGTCTTTTGCTACATAACATGCAGTATCTGCGTTGCGTAATATTTCTATAGAGTTGCTATTTAGCCGTGAAATAGTCGTTTGGCCAATACTCCCCCCAATTAGAAAAATATTTTCTTTCCAAACAAAGCGAAATTCCTGAAGATTTTTTAATATGTCACTGGCAACTTTAAATGCTTTTTCCTGACTACAATTTTCCAATAACACACCAAATTCATCACCGCCAAGTCGCGCCAGAACGTCGTCAGATTTAAGGCATAGCGCCAATAATGAAGTCACGTGTCGGAGTAATTCATCGCCGGCTATATGACCACATGTATCATTAATAATTTTAAACTGATCAAGATCTATATAGAGCAAAGCATGACGTGAATCATTCTGTTTTGAAGAATTTAACAACCTGTTTAGCCGATTTTCAAATTCGCGGCGATTACTTAAACCAGTCAGTGGATCATGACTGGCATGCCATTCCAGTTCACGTTTCAAAGAGCGCGCCTTGCTGACATCATGGAAAACGATTATTGCACCTATCGTGTTGTTATCCCGATCCTTTATCGGTGCTGTTGAGTCTTCAATTGGAAAAATATTACCATCCTTTTTTATTAGAACAGACTCATTGGATATCCACACAATACTGTCATCCTGAATACATTGCAGAACCGGATCAACTATAGGTAAATGACTGTGCTCATTGACAACATTAAATATTTTGGTCGATAGCATACCTTTGGCTGAACGGGTGCTCCAACCGGTCAGTTTTTCGGCAACTGGATTCAGGTAAGTAACCATACCAACGGAGTCAGTGGTTATTACCGCATCACCAATAGAATGGAGAGTCACAATAGCACTCTCTTTCTCTCTAAAAAGATCGTCTGCGTATTTTTGGTTTCGAAAAAGTATTCGGATGATAAAACCAATAAGGATAAGTGCAAATACAAATAAGGTAACATTGAAATACCCGCCAATGACTTGCTGATTTTTATAGTATTCAAGATAGTATCTTTGCAGGTCAGTGCTGGATTTTCTAATACTACTTTGAAGTATATTATCAATTGAATTGTTCAGCACTTCCCTTTTTTCAATAATTATTTCTGCATGTTTCAATAAATTTTCAAAATCCACAGTGTCATTTACGTTAAATCCATGTTTATAATTTTTAAACGCATACACTTGTTCCAATAATTTTATTTTCTCATTTTTATCCCTTGATATGTTGAGGACCATAATATTATGCAACAGATCTTGCATGTCAAACTTGTTAATTTCCACCTTGTTTTCCTGGTTTGACATAAACTCATTTACACCACCCGAAAAAATATTAAGTGAATTTTTAAGCAAGGCATTGTCCGTTTTAAAATCCTCAATAATTTCATTTTTTTCTTTATAAGCACTTGCAAGCTCCCCCAGGTTATCTGATATGAGTGCAGAGTCTTTCGCATATTTGGCAATTACACTTCGCTCAAGTTCATCAATTGATTCCCGCAACTGAATAATATATTCATCAATTATTGAATAATTATGAAACAACTGATATCTCGAAGATAATACACTGCGATCTAACATGGCGTCGTATTGCTTTATCTTTCGTAGATTATCAATAATATTTGAATGACTGCTATTTTCGAATGACTGGGTATTAATAAACAGTACGCTTACAGCTAAAATAATGGCTAACCCAACTAACAATATTAGTATTTTCTTACGTCTCACTGTAACTTATCCCTGTATTCACCCGTAAGGGTGAGTAAAAATTTCACAATTAACTTAACATCTCTATCGGACAGTGTACTTCCAAGTTGGTAGCGAGACATAATTTTTACAGCTTGCTCGAGTGTTTCAGCTGAACCATCATGAAAATAGGGTGGTGTATTTTCTATATTTCTTAAGCTTGGTACACGAAACACATAAAGGTCACGCTGTCTTCCCGTAATGTTATACCGCCCCTTGTCATATAAATTGACTTCACCACTGTCTTTGAAATAATTGCCGAATATACCGAATTTTTCAAAAACATTTCCACCAATATTGATACCTTGATGACAGGCTATGCAACCATGAGACTTGAATTCTTCATACCCCGCCTTTTCTTCGTCAGTAATTGCATTTTTTTCCCCGAGCAAATACCGGTCAAACCGGGAATTAGGCGTTGTTAATGTTTTTATATAATTAATTAATGCATCTGTTATATATTCAGGTGTAATATCATCCTGGTAAACATTACTAAACTCACTGACGTACGAATTATTTTGTTTTATTTTTTTTACAACTGTTTCCCAACTTGTATTCATCAAAGTGGGGCTAGTGATGGAATCATCTATTTGTTCTTCAAACGAACTTATTCGACCATTCCAATTCTGCCATCTGTTAAAAACACTGTTTAATATTGTTGGTGTATTAACGATAACGGGTTGGTTACTCGTATTAAGGGAAAATTTAACATGACTTGCGCCACCAATCCTCGGGTTGTGACAACTGGAGCACGAAAGTTTATTTTGGTCAGAGAGATTTGTGTCATAAAACAGCCGCTTCCCCAATCTTGACTTCGCTTTGTTAATATTAGTTAGCGGAGGTATGGGCCATATAGGTTCGCCGATTAGGTTATAATTATTATCTGAGCTATATGAATCTGCACCATATGAATTAGCTAGAACGATATTTAAAACAACAATGGCGACTGAAATTAGAACTGATTTTGAGAATATACGCCGCCTTCCAATACGCAGAGGAGTAGCGGTCCGTTTTCGAATATTTTTCAGGTGACAGCGCTCATCCACTTCGTCGTAATTATTATGAGTAATTGTTTATTTTCTCCAGGAGTTTGTTGCCGCTTTTTCGCTGATCGACGCTGATTTTCAGCCCCCTATTTGTACAATATATTACCATAGAAAATAAGACTAATGCGCATCCGCTTTCTTGTGAGGCGATCAGCAGATAACATAATCAATATTTATAGTTACAAAACAATTTGTTACGCGAAATATTTAAAAATTTTAATTACTAAGTTAAAATAACAAAAATTACGCGTGTTATGTTGCACCTCTCGCCAAATAAACTAAACAATTTAGTTAGCGGTGACAATTGGCGTCCTGGCGGGATAATAGATACAATCGTGAATTCATTCTCTGCAAGCCTTTTTACTACTAAGTTTAATACTAAGAATTAATATATAAAGTTTCATGTTGGAATCAAAAGTATATGTGGCTGAAAGCCCAATTCACGGCAAAGGACTTTTTGCAAAAAAATTTATTCCGGCTGATTCAGTAATTGGGACAATTTTAGGTAAATATACCGATACAGACGGCGAACATGTTCTATGGCTCAATGACATGGTCGGCATCCATGTTTTATGTCAACTCCGCTATATTAACCACAGCGATTCACCTAATGCAGTGTATTACGATACTCTCGAAGTCTGCGCGGTTAAGGACATTTGTGCAGATGAAGAAATCACGCATAATTACCAAGTATGTTAGTCATATATATTTTTAAATATTGCCCCCTGTCTCCCGAAAAACTTCGAAGCCCCTTCCAGCCGCAATACTAACCGCGCCTACCGGAAAACAGAAAACGCTGTATTTAACTAGTACTCCGTCAAGGTTATATTGGTTTGTAAAAGCGATTCTCATATTCTTGCAATACCGCCGGGATCGACCCACAATTGCTTTAAAAAAACCTTACCTTATTTTCCATTGTATCCACTACCATTTGATAGGGAACATCAAGTGATTTTACGGCGGTATTCGCCTGACTGAATCGTTCCTCGAAATTCACCGCTTGAATAAAATTTGCTCCAGTAAAAATATTGCAGCATGCAAAACTGGACGACTGTTAGGGGCATTTGTTACGAAAATTTGTGACGACGTTACTCTTCAATTTTTACAGATAAGAGACGTATTGCGTGAAAAAGTCCAGGACAATACAAACGCAGCAAACACCCCCGTAGCCACCGTTAAACCAATCGCCTGAAGCACCGGAATAGTGGCACTGGCCAATAATCCAAATACCGTTATAGTCGAAATCGCACACACTGACAGTGCATGCAGAGTTTGATGATTATCTATTTTTTCTGACGAATATGAAAAAAACAAACCATAATCCAGGCTAATGCCAACAACCAATAATAACGACATTAAGTGAAAAATATTCAGCTTGTCGCCTAGAGCCAACGGTACTGCTGAAGCAACCAGTACCGCACAAACAACCGGAATTAAAACACGCACCATCCTGTTTAAGTTACGTAATCCAATAGCCAATACCAACATCATTAACCCGCCCGCCCAAAAAATTCGAGTCAGTGCTTCCTGCCGAAATTGACTTACCAAGTCGCCGCTGGATTGCATAATATCCATAAAAAATACGCC
>VAPK010574546.1_pt1 | contig 30468 bp, 28 predicted proteins | sample 3395031 | NCBI WGS metagenome assembly VAPK01 (sample SAMN08290443, study PRJNA428436) | hydrothermal vent metagenome | isolation source: Deep-sea hydrothermal vent chimney 1 | place: Pacific Ocean: Juan De Fuca Ridge
GGAAATTTTTCAAATGCGAAGCGTGGAATTTTTGTGACCACGTAATCAATCGACGGCTCAAAAGAAGCGGGTGTTTGGCCATCTGTAATTTCATTTCTTAACTCATCTAACGTAAAGCCAACAGCTAGCTTAGCTGCAATTTTAGCAATAGGGAAACCAGTTGCTTTTGAAGCCAAAGCAGATGAACGAGAAACACGTGGGTTCATCTCAATCACAATCATACGGCCATCATCTGGGTTGATCGCAAACTGTACGTTGGAGCCACCTGTGTCCACACCAATTTCACGTAACACCGCTAACGAGGCATTACGCATAATCTGATATTCTTTGTCACTTAATGTTTGTGCTGGCGCAACCGTAATGGAATCACCTGTATGCACGCCCATTGGATCCAAATTTTCAATTGAGCAAATGATAATGCAGTTATCTGCTTTATCACGCACCACTTCCATTTCATATTCTTTCCAACCCAGCATCGATTCTTCAATCAACAACTCATTGGTTGGTGAGGCTTCTAAGCCGCGCTCACATATGGCCATAAACTCTTCGCGATTATAAGCAATACCGCCGCCACTACCACCCATGGTAAATGAAGGCCGAATAATAGCTGGATAGCCAATATTTGCTTGCACTTGTAACGCCTCTTCCATGCTATGTGCAATCGCTGATTTTGCTGAACCCAAGCCAATTTTCGTCATCGCTTCTTTGAATTTTTGACGGTCTTCTGCTTTATCAATGGCTTCCTTAGAAGCACCAATCATTTCTACATTGTATTTTTCAAGCACACCATGTTTGTCTAAATCTAATGCACAATTTAATGCCGTCTGCCCACCCATCGTTGGCAACAGTGCATCTGGTTTTTCTTTAGCAATAATTTGCTCAACAACAGACCAAGTAATCGGCTCAATATAAGTAGCATCAGCCATTTCAGGATCTGTCATGATGGTGGCTGGGTTGGAATTCACCAAAATCACACGGTAACCTTCATCACGTAATGCTTTACAAGCTTGAGCACCAGAATAATCAAACTCACAAGCTTGGCCAATCACAATCGGGCCAGCACCTATAATCAAAATCGATTTAATATCGCTACGCTTAGCCATTAGCCAACCTTCCTTTCTTGCATCATGCTAATGAAGCGATCAAATAAATAACTCATTTCGGTTGGGCCTGGGCTCGCTTCAGGATGTCCTTGGAAGCTAAATGCAGGCTTATCTGTCAATGCGATACCTTGCAAACTACCATCAAATAAAGAAATATGCGTTACCTTAACGTTACTGGGCAAGGTGTCAGGGTCAGCTGCAAAACCATGGTTTTGGCTGGTGATATAGACACGCTTCGTTTCAATATCTTGCACCGGATGATTAGCCCCATGATGTCCAAATTTCATCTTCTTAGTCTTACCGCCAGTGGCCAATGCTAACAATTGGTGTCCAAGACATATGCCAAATATTGGCATTTCTTTAGCAATCAGGGTTTTTATAGTGTCAACCGCATAACCACATGGCTCAGGGTCTCCTGGGCCATTCGATAAAAAGATACCGTCTGGATGATAGGCTAGCGCCTCCTCAGCCGTTGCTTGTGCCGGCAACACCGTCACCTTGCAGCCTCTTGAAACTAGCATACGTAAAATATTACGTTTAACGCCATAATCAAACGCGACCACGTGAAAATCTTGCTGCGCTGGCTCTGTAAAACCTTCACCTAGCACCCATTCACCTTCAGTAAATGTATAAGCTTTTTTACAAGTTACTTCTTTGGCTAAATCCATCCCAGCTAAACCTGGAAAATTGTTTGCCATTGCTTTCGCTTCATCCAACTTATCTGCAACATTGTCACCCGCAATAATACAGCCAGCCTGCGCCCCTTTTTCACGAAGGATACGTGTTAATTTACGCGTATCAATATCAGAAATCGCAACAATATTATTAGCCCTTAAATAGTCAGATAACGTCTGTGTATTACGAAAATTACTGGCCAACAAAGGCAAATCTCTAATAATTAAACCCGCCGCATTCACTTGGCTAGATTCAACATCTTCTGGAGTCGTGCCATAGTTGCCGATATGGGGGTAAGTCAGCGTCACAATTTGCTTAGCGTAGGAAGGGTCTGTAAGAATTTCTTGATAGCCAGTCATTGAAGTATTAAAAACCACCTCGCCGACTGTAGACCCTGAAGCACCAATTGAAATACCACGAAACACTGTTCCATCTGCTAACACAAGTGCTGCTTGTGTCGTTCTTACAGTGCGTGTTTTCGACAATTGCTGCTCCTTTTAATTTGTTTTTTTAATTATATTTTTAAATACTGCTCAATTCATTTTTTCGCGCTCTTTGCAGCATTTAATATTCAACACTGGCGCTAGACATGCAAAACGGGAGGAGTGATGTACTCTTCCCGTTTCAAGAATTGACGAATTATAGCGGAATCAGCTTTCGCTTTCAAGCTTCAGCAGCGCCTTATTATGCCAATTTTTTAGAAAAAATTGTGCGCATATCGAACCAATTAAAGCGACAAACATATCCCATTGTGTATCCCAACTATCCCCCTGTGTACCAAGAAAAGCTTCAGCCGCCGCCCCTGTCCCAATCGCCACCCACCATTCAATCAATTCGTAAAAAGCACTAATGCTAAGACATATGCAGCAAATAATAAAAAACAACCATGGACCTTGCTTAACAACTTGTTTACGCAACAAAATCTCACGCGCTATCATTGCTGGTACAAAACCCTGCACAAAATGCCCCACTCTGTCATAGTAGTTTCGATCTAAATCAAAAGCGTCACGCAGCCAATTAAACAGTGGCACTTCTGCATACGTGTAATGTCCACCTACCATTAAGATAATGGCATGCAATAAAATCAAAACATATAACAACGAACTTAATGGGAACGTTTTATAAGTGAACATTAAAACAAGCAATCCGACTATAGCGGGGACAACTTCTAAAAACCAAGTAAAGCCATCATATGGGTGAATTGCAGACCAGGTAAATACCACAAAAAATACAGCTAAAAGACTAACAAAAAAACTAATAGATGTATTCTTAAGGTTATTCAAAAATACTATTTAAATCAATTTACTTAAACCCGAGCACATCTTGCATATCGAATAGGCCAGTTTCTTTATTTGATAAAAACTTGGCAGCACGAAGTGCACCGAGTGCAAACGTAGCACGACTGCTTGCTTTATGTGTAATCTCTACACGCTCACCAGTCCCTGCATAAATGACAGTATGGTCACCGACAACGTCACCACCGCGTAAAGTTGCGAAGCCTATTTTTCCTGCTTCGCGTTCACCTGTAAAGCCTTCACGTGCATAAACAGCGCAATCTTTTATATTCCGACCTAAACCCTGTGCCGCAGCATCCCCTAAACGTAAAGCCGTGCCTGAAGGTGCATCCACTTTATGGCGATGATGCATCTCAACAACCTCGATATCATAATCATCACCCAACACTTTAGCTGCCTGCTCTACCAAGTTAAGTAGCAAAGTCACGCCCACACTCATGTTTGGTGCAAATACAATTGCATTATCTTTAGAAGCAGTTTCTATCTTTATTTTTTCAGCTTCAATAAAGCCAGTGGTGCCAATCACCATTTTCACACCGGCTTGCTGGCAGGCTTTTACGTACTGCATAGAAGCTTCTGGTCGCGTAAAATCTATCAGTACATCTGCACCATTAATCGCAGCAATTTCGTCACTTACTTTTACTTCTGAATCTACGCCAAACTGGGCGCCTACATTCCGCCCTATATACGCACTTTCAGCGCGATCTAAAGCCGCGTGTAGCATCAGCTCATCATCAGCAAAAACGCCTTCTAATAAAGCCATACCCATGCGACCTGATACGCCCACAATAACTATTTTAGTGTTCATCCATTAATCTTTATAACAATTAAAAACCAATTTTTTCTAATATACGCTCAAAGTAATTCGGCTCATCTTGTATTGGTGTCACATCCTCATTAACGACTGATTCTTTCTGAACAGCATCTTCAAGCACTGGCGCTGCGGGTTTTGGTATTGACGCTTGCTCTAAACGCTCTGCATCTAAACTGCGATCCAGCCTAAAAATCATTTTATCGCTTTGGTTTATATCTTGCGTCATTGGCATCACTTCAGCTGGAACTAGAGATGCCGGTTCTACCGTAGCAGTCTCGGGTTTCAACATCACCGCCTCTGGCACTTCTATTTCAGGCGTTGCTGCATCTATTGATGGCATCTCTGTCGCTACATCAGGCGCTGCAATTTCCGATGCTGTGTCTTCTGCAATCTCCACTTCAGGAATGGTCACCTCATGCAATAAAGTCGGTGTTGCATCTACTGATGGCTCAAGCGGAATAGGCACGGCTAATATAGATGCAGGCTCCTCAGTATTTTCTATCGTTCCATCTTCAACAGCTTCACCTGTCTCAACGGCATCCACAGCACCTTCCACATCTGTAGTAGGCGGCGCCTCAACTTCAGACAACGCTGAAGGCACAGCAACAGGCTCTAATACCTCTGTAGATTTTGCTTCAGCAGGTTTAACTTCTTCTGCCACCGCCTCATCTTTCTTCCAAAATTTTAGTTTATCTAATGTACTTTTTTCTTCAGGTTTTATTTCAGATTCTGACAACATCTGCTCACCTGTATCCGCACCAGGCGTGCCTTCCGGAACAACGTCGCCACGCACACGTGCTAATAGCTCTTGATCAAAATCTAAAATAACGCGTCGCTGGCTAATAATTTTGCCGGCTTTGCGCAACTGATAAAAATAATCCCAACGGTTATTATGGAAGCTATCTTCAATCAAAGGCGTACCCATGATATATCGCACCTGTTTTTTCGTCATGCCAGGACGCAGCTTTAACAACATTTTTGATGTCACAACATTACCCTGCTGAATATCCATTTTGAACGACGTGACTTTAGGCAGCGTAGAACCACAACCGGCTAGCCCAAAAATAGCGAGCACAGCAATTAATGTTAAAAAATGACGCATAGTTTTTTATCTGTTAAAGACATCTATTAGAATAGGCGTTAATATACCATGATGAATAAAAGGCTTAAACACAAATTAGCGTAAGAAATGAGTTAAATACTATGCATGATGAAAAAGGTTTAAAAAATGCCGGCTTAAAAGCTACATTACCTAGACTTAAAATTTTAGAGCTATTTGAAAAGAGCGAAGATCGCCATCTATCAGCTGAAGATGTCTACAAAATACTCCTGAATGCAGGTGATGATGTCGGCTTGGCCACTGTTTACCGCGTGCTAACACAGTTTGAAGATGCGGGGCTTTTGATCCGCCACCATTTTGAAAGTGGTAAAGCTGTATTTGAGTTAAATGAAGGCGGCCACCACGACCATATTGTTTGCGTAAAATGTGGCCGGGTAGAAGAATTTTATGATGCTGAAATTGAAAAAAGACAAGAAGAAGCAGCCGAGTCACTGGGTTTCAAAATGCAAGAACACTCTTTAATGATTTACGGCATTTGTAACAAGCCCAGTTGCACGTCTAAAAATAAATAATTATTTTGATTGCGAGAAAAAAATGACAGCATTGACTTTTAAAAAATTTAACATTCGTCATTACACCCATATTGTTTTAGCAATTGCACTCTCATCGGTTTTAGCTGCCTGCGGTACTAACCCAGTCACTAAAAAAAGAGAGTTTCAATTTGTTTCGCAAGCTAAAGAAATCTCAATTGGCAAACAAAACTATTCTCCTGCTCGTCAATCGCAAGGTGGCGACTATGTCATTGACCCAGAACTGACTGCTTACGTGCAAAGCATAGGTAAGCGCTTAGCCGCTGTTTCTGATCGGCCTGATTTGCCTTACGAGTTTGTTGTCATTAACCACTCAGTACCCAATGCTTGGGCAATGCCAGGCGGCAAAATCGCTTTTAATCGGGGTCTGCTCTATGAGCTTAACAGCGAGGCTGAACTTGCCGCTGTCATGGGTCACGAAATTGTTCATGCTGCGGCAAGACATGGTGCAAAAAGCATGGAACGCGGTATATTTTTACAAGGCGCGATGATTGCTGTTGGTATTGGTGCGCAAAACTCTAATTACGGCAACCTGATCGTAGGCAGTTCTCAGCTAGGTGCCCAACTTATTTCTAGTAAATATGGTCGAGATGCTGAAACGGAATCTGATTTATATGGCATGCAGTATATGAAAAAAGCAGGCTATGACCCTGCTGCTGCAGTCACACTGCAAGAAACCTTTGTACGTTTAAGTAAAGACCGAAAAAGTAATTTTATTTCCGGCCTGTTTGCAAGTCACCCACCATCACCTGCACGCGTAGCAGCAAACAAAGTGACCTTAGCAAAAATTGGTGCTGGTGGGGAAGTTGGCGCTGAAACTTTTAGAAAAACAGTCGGCAAGCTAAAATCGACACAAGCTGCTTACAAAGCTTATGACGATGGTGTGGCCGCACTTAAAAAAGGTGACACAACCGCGGCAACCAAGCTTGCAAAAAAAGCGATCGCAGGTGAACCACGTGAAGCACGCTTTCAAGAGCTGCTAGGTGATATTGCATTTACACAAAAAAACCCTCAAAAAGCACTTGGTTATTACGACAAGGCTATCAAGATGCAGCCCAATTACTTTAAACCACATATTCAAAGTGGCATTGCCTTATTTAATATGGGCAAAAAAACCGAAGCTGAACCTTATCTAAAACGAGCGAATGAATTACTACCAACAGCACCTGGCCATGCATTACTTGGTGAAATTGCAGAAGGTCGTGGCGAAACTGATCTAGCATTTAAACATTATCAAGTCGCTGCAAGCTCTAATTCAGAAATGGGTAAAAAAGCAGGTGAACGTGCTATACGCATTGACCTGCCGCGCAACCCCGCAAAATACATTCAATCAGGCACACATGCAGATAACAGGGGGAACGTATTTGCGGTGGTGCAAAACCCAACATCAGTGCCTATCGGCCGCGTACGAATACGCGTCGTTAAATATGATGCTAAAACAGGCCGAGCCATTTCACAAAGTGCGCCAATGCTCATTAAAGGTGGCATTCTTCCTGGAAAACGCAATCAAATAGCCATTGGCGAGCGCGTTAAAACTGCACAAGAAGCACGCCTCTATAAGGTGGTGGTTGAAGCGGCAGAGCTCGCGCAATAAAATTGTCAGCTGACAATTAACCTAATATCCATTTTTTTAATATCACCTAAGCCTCAGTAAGGAAAAAATTATGTCATTAAGAAATCTATTTATCATCCTTGTGTTAGGGCTGCTTACCGTTTTTGCAGCTGTTAATTGGAATGCCATTATGGCGCCTACTGACTTATCCCTTATCTTTACGACTGTTCACGCCCCACTCGGTTTAATGTTATTGGCGATTACATCATTACTCATCTTGCTTTTTCTTGGCTACGTCGTTTATATGCAATCATCCGTCCTCATGGCTAAAAAACGTTTAGGACGTGACTTAGAAGAACAACGAAAACTAGCGAATGAAGCAGAGACTTCACGCTTTACTGAATTACAAACCTATTTACAAAAAGAACTCGCATTAATCACTGCGCAAAATAATGATGTACACAACAAACTAGATGCGCGTCTTAACGATATGGAAACCGCTGTAAAAGCGACAGTAGAAGAATCTGGCACAACATTATCAGCTTATATCGGTGAACTGGGAGACAGGTTGGATAAGAAATAGGTTTCTACTGTGTCAGACTATTACGAATAATATTGAAATAATAATCAATGGAACCTTAATTCTATTGGTTTGTTTTTTTAGAGCTCATCGCATAACCTCCTGTGTCACTTGGGCTTGGAGTTAAGCGTAAGGAAAATTATGCCATTTGATATTTATCTAGCTGAAGAAAGTGTCTTCATCGATCATCATGAAGAGTCCTTGTTTGAGCTTGTAAATGGTGATAGTAACTTTCCTCAATTAAACTGGATATGGGAAAAGTTTTACGATGGCCCAGTTATACAACCAAATATTGCCAATGATCTTGTTCATGAGTTAATTTTACTTCGTAAGAGCATTATCAAAAGTAAAGAGCACCTGTATCTTTCTGTGCCGATCGATAGAATAATGCCATTATTAAGCAAGGCGTATAAAAATGATCAGCAGCTTAAATGTATGAGCGACTAGCCTACCAATAAAATATATAACGGGGACTTATACTTAGTGGACATAGAATATAAAAAAGCTTCACGGAAATACTCTGTAAGCTATATGAATAACTCGAAATGGCTGAAACTCTTTTCTGCTTGGGCAGAATCTGATGTTGAAATAGATATGTCTCTTTGGAGGTTTATCGATTCAGAGTATGAAGAAATTCATAGCCTTCCAAGAAAAGATGATTTAATGCAAAATCGATTTGTAGATGGTAGATTTCAACCATTTGAATATAAATGGATTTTATCTATTTCAATCCCAAGAATATACAAACCTATTGCAAATGTTGGCTACGAGCGCGAACAGAATATTGGACTATTGAAATCAATAGCGTCCGCAATTGGGCAGTTCCCCATATTTGATACTGAAAATGGAATCGAAGTGAGAGGTTATGAACGTTAATGCATGGCAACAAGCGGTATCTTATTAAATCAACAGGTCACCAAAAAATCACACTAGCCCATACATCCGCACCCCTGTACAACCCCCGTTAGCCCACACATCCGCTAGGGGCTTCCCCAATGAAACAACTACAAATTCAACATTTCTTTGGCGTGACTGCGCGTTGCATCAGTCACCACTAGGCCGCCTGACATTCTCGCAATTTCTTCTATACGATCAGCTTCACTTAGATGCTGAATATGGCTTAATGTTGTGCCATCGGTTTGGGTTTTACTGACCTGTAAATGCTGTGCTGCTTGCGCTGCGACTTGCGCTAAATGGGTAATGACCAACACTTGCCGGTTTTGACCCAGTTGTTTTAAAAGTTTACCGACGACTTCTGCCACACCGCCACCGATACCAACATCAACTTCATCAAATATCATACATGGCACACTGCCTTGTGCTGCCGTGGTGACATGCAGCGCTAAGCTAATACGTGATAACTCACCACCAGAAGCCACTTTATTTAATGGTTTAACTTCAACCCCTGCATGACCTGAAACCAAGAAAACCACTTGTTCTAATCCATTAACTGACTTCTCACAAGCCAACAAATCAACTGAGAACTTACCACCACTAAGCGATAGCCGCTGCATTTCTTCAGTGATTTTTGTACTTAGTTTTTTTGCAGCCTGTTGCCGACTTTCACTCAGTTTTTTAGCTGACTGCATATAAGCTTCTAATGCTGCTGCGGCTTGCTTAGCCAGCTCGCCATCACTGGCAAACATTTCTAATTCGCTCATACGCGTTTGCCAGTTGGCTAAAATGTCACTCAGCGCCTCTGGACGCGTACGATACTTACGAGAGATACTATGTACCGCTTGTATGCGGTTTTCAACTTCGTCTAGCCTAGCTGGGTCTATATCATCACGCTGTAAATAGCGGTTCAAACTACGCACGGCTTCTTCTAACTGAATAATGGCCGAATCAACCGTTTCTGACGCTTCGCTTAATTGTGCATCAAGTTCTACTAAACCAACCAGTTTTTGCTGTGCATGCGTCAACATAGATAGCGCTGTTGATTCACCTTCACTTAATACACTAAGACACGTTTCAACACCTGATATTAGCTCTGCACTATTGCTTAAACGGCTATGTTCCAGCTGTAGCGCTTCCCATTCCTCCGTCACAAAGCCGAGCTGTTCTAGCTCGCGCACTTTATCGCGCAACTCTGCTAATTCATCGGCATAGGCCGCTGAATTTTTCTCAATTTCAATTTGTTGCAAATATAGCTGATGCCATGCTTTGTATTGCGTTGCAAGTTGATATGCCAATGCTGAACAGCCTGCATATTCATCTAAAATTTGACGCTGCGTATTCACATTTAATAAAGAGTGGTGAGCGTTTTGGCTATAAATATCGACTAAAAACTCACCTAAGGCTTTAAGCTGACCTACAGTAGCGGGCGCCCCATTGATAAAACCACGGCTACGACCATCGCTATAAATCACGCGGCGTAGCAACAAGTCTTCACTTGCGTCTATTTCATGCGCTACCAACCATGCTTGCGCTTGTTCATTCTGCTTGATATCAACCGTCACGCTTATATCAGCTTTCTCACTACCCACACGTACAACTTCACCCTCGTTACGTGCGCCAAGCGCTAAGGATAGTGCGTCTATTAAAATAGACTTACCTGCACCAGTTTCACCCGTTAACGTGGTGTAACCCTGATAAAACTCAAGGTCTAAGCGCTCAACAATAATGAAATTTTGAATGGATAATGCTTGTAACATAATTAACGGTTAAGTATTTTCTCTTATTTTAATCAGCTTAATGAATAACTTCTGAACTCAGCTTTTTTTGATTAAATTATTGTAAATCACAAGGCAACAAGCCGAAGACAGTACGCGTAGTACGGCGAGGTGAAGTAACATAGTGAATTGCAATAATACAGTCAAAAATTAGCCCCATTTGAGTTTATTGCGCAACATCTCGTAATAACAATAATCTTGCGGGTGTAGCAAAGTAATCGTTTCTTCAGCCCGCGTCACCATAATCTTATCACCCACTTCTAATTCCAATTGAAACTGGCCATCAAAGCTAATCTGTGCGTCATCAATTTGGACTAAAGTAATTTCAATTTTCGAATGATTGTTCACGGCAATTGGACGATTGCTCAACGTGTGCGGACTAATCGGCACTAGGGCTATTGCTTCTAAATTTGGGTGTAAAATTGGACCGCCCGCAGATAATGAATAAGCAGTTGTGCCTGTAGGTGTGCTTACTATAAGACCATCTGCACGCTGCCGATGCACAAATTTGCCATCTACATGCACTTCTAGCTCAATTAAACGCAGACCACTTTTTAACACAACATCATTTAAGGCATAGTTTTGGTGAATAGTCTCCCCACCTCTGCTCACGCTTGCGGCTAACATCATCCGCGATTCAATTTGATATTCGCCCGATAAAATCTTATCAATAGCTTGCAACATCTCTTCTGCGCGTAAGTCAGTTAAAAAGCCAAAACGGCCACGGTTAATACCAACCAACGGTATATTGCTATCTTTAAGCTCACGTGCGACGGTGAGCATTGTGCCATCACCACCCATCACCACCACCAAATCGACTTTATTACAAATATCTTCTAAGCGAGCTGTCTTAAACCCTGTTAACCCCGAATATTGCGCTGTATTTTCTTCTAACCAAATGTCGATATCTTTTGCTTGTAAATGCCGCGCCAAATCCGCCAAATCACTCTGCATAGGTTGCAAAGCTGACTTCAGCATATATTTACCGACAATCGCGACAGATTTAAATGTTTTCTGCATCACAGAATTTAATCACAGATAAGCAATAACAACCAGCAGCAACTAATAATCTTCCCATTTTTTATGAAAATAATTTTATTTAATCTTAGCTTAATACTATAAGAATTGTGCTAAATCAGGCAAAATGATCACTTATCTAATTAAGTGAATAACTACGTTGGACCAACGCGCACAAACACTACTAAAAACGCTGATTGAACATTACATTAGCGACGGACAGCCGATAGGCTCACGCACATTATTGCAACACTCAGGCCTAGACCTCAGCCCTGCAACTATCCGTAATGTCATGAGCGATTTAGAAAACTTAGGTTTTGTTGCAAGCCCACACACTTCTGCTGGACGCGTGCCGACCCAACAAGGCTATCGATTTTTTGTAGATACTTTATTAAGCGTTAAACCCTTAGAGTCACAACAAATCCAACAACTAAAAGACACGCTTCAATCTTCTGACCAACAAGAACTCGTTTCTACTGCAGCGGGCATGTTATCTGGCTTATCACAATTTGCTGGCGTTGTGCTAATACCGAAGCGTAGCGCATTAGTATTTAAACATTTAGAGTTTATGCCGTTATCTGAAAAACGTATCTTAGTCATTATTGTGACTGCAGACGGCAATGTACAAAACCGCATTATCCTAAGCGAAACACCGTATACGGCATCCGATTTAACACAAGCTAGTAATTATTTTAATGAACATTTTATTGGCCAAACATTTGAAGAAGCACGGCAAAAACTGCACGGCGAACTCAAAAAAATGCAATCGGATATCAGCAGCTTAATGTCGGCAGCCTTAGATGCCAGCGACCAAACCATGACTAAAGGCCAAGAAGACGTGATTGTTTCTGGTGAACGTAACCTACTACAGATTGACGAACTCACGACCAATGTCATCACTTTACGCAAATTATTTAATGTATTTGAACATCGGTCATCCCTTATACAATTGTTAGACAATAGCCAGAAAGCTGAAGGCGTACAGATTTTTATCGGCGGCGAAAGTGGTTATAGCTCGCTCGATGAATGCAGCATGGTCACTTCGCCTTATGAAGTTGATGGCGAAATCGTCGGCACGCTGGGCGTCATTGGCCCGACCCGCATGGCATACGAACGTGTCATCCCTATTGTAGATGTCACTGCAAAATTATTATCTAACGCACTTTCTAATATTTAAAGCATTTATGGCTTATTACAACCCTGAACCAGCATACGAACATGGCGACCAACTGAAAGTAGGTATTCTACTGGTTAACTTAGGCACGCCAGAAGCGCCGACAGCTAAAGCACTGCGACCTTATTTAAAACAGTTCTTAATGGATAGGCGCGTTGTTGAGATTCCACGTTTTATCTGGTGCTGGATTTTATATTGTGTCATTTTATTTATTCGACCAAAAAAATCAGCCAAAAAATATGCACAAATTTGGTCAAAAGAAGGTTCGCCGCTATTAGTGCATGCACAAAAACAAACTCAGCTCTTACGCGGCTATTTAGTACAAAAAGTTAAATCACCTTTTGCGATAGAGTTGGGCATGAGCTATGGCAACCCAAGCATAAAAAATGCGATTGAAAAACTAAAAGCACAACACTGCGATAAAATTTTAGTTTTTCCACTCTATCCACAATATGCAGCCAGCAGCACCGCCGCCAGTTTAGATGCAATATGGAAAACATTACTTAAAATGCGCAACGTACCAGCTATACGTACTATTCGCCATTACCATGGTCACCCCGCCTATATAAAAGCGCTAGCAACCAGTGTAAATGAATACTGGATGACCAATGGTAGACCCGAACAATTGATCATGAGCTTTCATGGAGTACCAAAATCACACCTAACAAAAGGGGACCCCTATCATTGTGAATGCCAAAAAACAGCAAGACTACTGGCAGAAGCTTTAGGCTTAAACAAAGACCAATATCAAGTTGCCTTCCAATCACGTTTTGGCAAGCAAGAATGGCTAAAGCCCTACTTTGCCAACACACTGAAAAACTTAGGTAAAGCCAAGACTAAGCGCCTTGATGTGGTATGCCCAGGTTTTAGTAGCGATTGTTTAGAAACGCTAGAAGAAATTGCGATAGAGGGCAAACAAATTTTTCAACATAATGACGGCGGTGAATACCATTACATCCCCGCTCTCAATGAAAATGATGCATGGATACATGCAATGACAACAATTGCGCTTGAAAACTTAGGTGGTTGGGTGTCTTCTGAATGGGATAAAAATGAAGCGCTGCAAGCTGCGCAACAATCAGCAGAAAGCGCAAAAGCTTTAGGCACAAAACAATAAGCGCTATAATTGTTTTTTTATGTGGCAAAGCGCTAGGAGCACTGCTAGGAATGACGAAAAATATGCATCTCATAAACAAAGGACGAACAAGCATGCTACAACACTGCCTGTTCCCGCAATAGATTTATGATAATCATTACTGGTGGCGCAGGCATGATAGGTTCTATCGTTGCTTGGCATCTCAACACAAAACTAAATCTTGATAATCTGGTGATTGTCGACCGCATCACACACGAAACACAATGGCAAAACTTAGCCCATCGCCAATATGCCCATTATTTAGATAAAGACCAACTCCTAGACTGGTTAAAAGACCGTGATGACATTACTGGCGTTATCCATATGGGGGCAATTAGCGCTACAACCGAGCGCGACTTCAACAAACTCGTTACGGATAATATTCATTACTCTCAAGACTTATGGTCGTGGTGTGCGGAACACCAAGTACCCTTCTTTTACGCAAGCTCTGCTGCCACCTATGGCGATGGCAACCAAGGTTACGATGACGCATCAATTGACCAATTACGACCGCTAAACGGTTATGGCTATTCCAAACACTTCTTTGATCAATGGGTCTTAAGGCAAGTCGCAGAGAAAAAACCATGTCCACCACGCTGGGCTGGTTATAAGTTTTTTAATGTTTACGGCCCAAATGAATACCATAAAGAACGTATGGCAAGTGTTGCGTTTCACACATTTAATCAATTTAGCGAAACAGGCACCATGAAGTTGTTTAAAGGCACAAAAGCTGGCGTTGAGGATGGCATGCAAATGCGAGACTTTGTTTATGTAAAAGATGCAGCTGCGATCGTCTGCCATTTTTACAATACAGCCTTAACTGACACGCCAACACCAAACGGCATCTATAACATTGGAACAGGACAGGCGCGTAGCTTTAAAGATTTAGCAAATGCAGTGATGAACAGCATGGAGCAAGAGCCACACATCACCTACATTGATATGCCGCAAGACTTACAAGGAAAATATCAATACTTCACAGAAGCTAATATGGCTAAATTGCAAGCGTCTGGCTACGCAACACCGATGACGAGCCTAGAAGACGGCGTGAAAGATTATGTGCAAAACTACTTAATGCAAGAGGATCAATACTGCTAATGGATTACATCAATTACCTTAAAGGTGAACATGCAGCACATATGGCAATGTATAACGCACTTGAGCCACTATTCCCCAAGATTAGCGATGTCGGTATTGCTATGCAACATTGCGTTAAAAATGGCGGAAAAATATTACTCATGGGTAACGGTGGCAGCGCGGCCGATAGCCAACACATTGCTGCAGAAATTGTTGGTCGCTTTAAAAAAGAACGCAAGGGTCTACCGGCTATCGCACTCACGACTGATTCCTCTATCCTAACGTCAGTGGGCAACGACTACGGTTACGATTATATCTTTACACGCCAAATAGAAGCGCTTTGCAGGACAGAGGACTTAGTAATTGGTATTACCACCTCTGGCAATAGTGCTAACGTTGTCAAAGCAATGCAAGCTGCCAAAGAAACAGGTGCAACAACGATTGGTTTAACGGGTGGCACGGGTGGAAAACTCACCTCTATTTGTGATATCAACCTAGTTATCCCATCCGATGTGACGGCTCGCATTCAAGAAGCACACATATTTGTTGGGCATTGTTTATGTGAGATTTTAGAATCAGATTGACTTAACAAGATGCCTCAAAAATTACTCAATACAGTTAAAAGCTTCGGTAGTAAAAAGCAACATATACTCGTCATTGGTGACGTCATGCTTGATCGTTATTTAATCGGTGATGTAGGTCGCATTTCACCTGAAGCCCCAGTACCTATTTTACTGTTAAAAGACGAAAATGAGCGCGCTGGTGGCGCTGCAAATGTAGCAGCCAACTTGTCGCTTTTAGGGATTAAAACGCATATTATCGGCTGTGTAGGTGATGATATTGAAGCCGAAAGTTTAAAAAAACTGATGGCAGATATTAATGTTGATACAAGCGCCATGATGACGTCCAAGCATCGCCCCACCATTGCAAAAACACGCATTCTTGGTGGACACCAGCAAATGCTAAGGTTGGATCAAGAAAGTCAAGCGGCTTACAATAGTGAAGAAAACGCTCAACTCTTAAGCGCTTTTAAATCACAACTTGCCCTAAAACCAAGCATTGTTATTTTGTCTGATTATGCAAAAGGACTACTAAGTGAAGCGGTGTGTCAGCAAATCATTACGCAATGCAATGCACAAAACATCACGGTCTTAGTTGACCCTAAAGGACGTGATTATGCCAAATACCAAGGTGCCACAGCACTGACACCCAACAAAAAAGAAACAGCTGAAGCTTGTGAAACGGCGGTAGGTGATGCAAACTTAATCAGCAAAGCCAGCATCCTTAAAAACAAATTAAGCTTAAACTTTTTAGCGGTTACACGTGGCGAAGAAGGCATTACGCTAATTGATGACGACACACACCATATTGCCGCTACAGCACAAAAAGTGTTTGATGTCTCTGGTGCTGGAGACACGGTCATTTCAACATTAGCAGCAGGCTTATTGCATGCGCTAACACCACTAGAAAGCTTGCAACTAGCCAACCTTGCAGCAGGTGTTGTTGTCGGCAAGGTTGGCACTGTTCCCATTAGCCGTAAAGAATTATTAGAAACGCTTACTAACCTACAAGAGAGCGAGCAAATACATAAGGTTAGTGACTTAACCCAGCTAATGCAAAAAGTAGAAAGCTGGAAAACTACTAAGCAAAAAATTGTATTTACCAATGGTTGCTTTGATCTTTTACATGCTGGGCATGTCACCTATTTAGAAGCAGCAAAAAAACGCGGCGACAAACTGATATTAGGCTTAAATACAGACCGCTCCGTGAGTGCGATTAAAGGCCCAACAAGACCAGTCGTTAATGAGAATGATCGTGCGCGTGTGCTAGCAGCATTAGAGTCTGTCGATGCTGTCATTTTGTTTGATGAAGATACGCCAATAGCGCTAATTAATGCAATCAAACCTGATGTGATTGCAAAAGGTAGTGATTACACCGCAGATCAAGTTGTGGGCGGTAAAGAAGTTGAATCATGGGGTGGAGAAATAGCCCTCATCGATTTAGTCGCGGGCCGTAGCACGAGCAACATTATTGAAAAACTAAACCGTTAAACACTAACCATGGCATCTGAAAAAATCTTAGTGATGGGGCCTTCTTGGGTAGGCGATATGGTAATGGCACACAGTTTATTTCAATCGCTTAAACAACAAAATCCAAATAGTCAAATTGATGTTGCAGCACCCGCATGGACACTACCTTTGTTAGCGCGTATGCCTGAAATTACTGGTAAAATTGCACTACCATTTAAGCATGGTGAACTTGGCTTACTGAAGCGCATTCAATTTGGACGCAGTTTAAAAAATGAGCATTACACACAATCCATCACACTGGTTAACTCACTAAAATCGGCCATTTTGCCTTTTGCCGCAAGCATCCCTAAGCGCACTGGTTTTTTAGGTGAAATGCGTTATGGCTTGCTTAATGATATCCGCTCTCTCGATAAAAATATATTATCTAAAACAGTAGAACGGTTTGTAGCATTAGGTTTAAAAAAAGACCAACCCCTACCGACTATCCCCCAGCCGAAACTGATTGCCGATAGCCACAATGCACAACAGGCCCTTAAAAAATTAGGGATAGTCCTTACAAACCAAAAAATACTAGGCTTATGCCCAGGCGCAGAATATGGCGAAGCGAAACGTTGGCCAGCATCGCATTATGCTGAGGTCGCCAATGCGGCCATAGCCAAAAATTGGCAAGTGTTACTTTTCGGCTCAGATACAGATGTACCTGTGACCAATGCTATTAATCAATTGACAACTAATCGCTGTATAGACTTAGGTGGAAAAACCAAACTCGGTGATGCCATCGATATTATGTCGCTGTGCCATACCATTATCAGCAATGACTCTGGCTTGATGCACATTGCCGCGGCTTTAGACAAACAACTCATTGCTATTTATGGTTCTAGCGACCCACACCACACTCCCCCTATGCACCCAGATGCAGTTATTGAATATTTGGGTATAGCATGTAGTCCATGCTTTAAGCGGAAATGCCCACTTAAAGATCCAAAGCAACATTTAAATTGTTTAAAAAATATTTCTCCAACAGTCGTTATTAGCAAACTTAAAATATAATGGATAAATGGCTTAATAAAATTGATCAATTAGACCCAAACAACTTGTTTGGGTGGATTGTGGCCGCCAGTATATTATTGGCAGCTTGGATGCAATACATCCAACATGGCTGGATTAACCCTGATAGCGTATTGTACTTTGAGCAAGCGCGCTTATTTTCACTAGGTGATTTGCATGGCGTTGTAAACGTGTTTAACTGGCCGCTCTATGGTATTTGTATTGGCATCATACACAAGCTAACACCCCTTAGCATTCACGTATCAGCTCAATTATTAAATATGTTATTTTTTGGCATGGCCGTTGCCAGTTTCTTACAGCTCATTAAATTAGCAGGCGGCTGCAACCGCACCTTAGTTGCTGGTGCGTTATTATTGTTTGGCTCTCAGTATATTGTTGGTGACGTGCTAGAAATGCTCTTACGAGACATAGGCTTCTGGGCCTTTTATCTAACGGCCTTAGTTTTCTTTATTCGTTACGACCAACGACTAAGGCTACACGATGCAGTGTTATGGCAAATATGTATTATGTTTGCCACGCTATTTAGAATAGAAGCTATTTTATTCCTATTACTATTACCGCTCATTTATTTATTTGGCAAACCCAAACCTACGGTGTGGCGGTTTAAAAAAGTGTTTCATATTTATTCTCTATCCATACTCGCTACTATCATTATTGGTGTTACTTTAGCGACTCAACCACAACTAAGCATGGCACAGTTTGGTCGTTTGCAAGAGATATTTACGCTCAACTTATATCAAGAATTCACGCAACAGATTTTTACAAAAGCAGATATTATGTCTAACCAAGTATTAGGTAAATATCTAGAAGAATTTGCCATTCCCGGATTACTGCTTACCTTTTTATATGTAATGGGATCTAAAATCATCACGGCTACTGGCCTTATTGGTAGCGGACTCGCGGCACTTGGTCTAAAGCATCAATGTTTAAAACAAGTGTCACCCACTATGCAACCTGCTGTCAGCCGCATCCTGATTGCAATTAGTGTAGTCGCCCTCATTTCAATGGCGCTGATTATCACCAAGGTTTTTGTATTATCAAGCCGTTATGTTGTTGCGCTAGCATGGGTACTGTTCATATTTGCGGCCTTTTACTTAGCTGCGCTTAGTTCAAGCCAGCACAAAAAAACCCACATTTATTTTATAATAATTTGCTTATTGCTATGTCTAGGATTAATTAAAAACATACTACCGAAACGCGCTGGTTATAATTACCAACAAGAAGCTGTGGCGTGGCTAAAAAAGAATAACCTAGAAAATCAACCCGTTTTTTATAATGATTCAAGATCTAGGTATTATGCTAAAGAAGCCTTTGATGAGAGCTATGAAAAAGACTGGTTAATAATAACGCAAGACCCATCTATTCAAGAGTATAATTTTTTAGTTATCAAAGTGGGTCGCCCTCATTTGGAACAAAAAGAAAAACTAATCGATGGTTTGCCTAAGCATAGACTCATTAAAGAATTTAAAAATACTAAAGATAGTAAAAGAATGTTGATATTCTCTACTAACCATAAGCCACCTAATGATTAATGCCACATATGCAACATAATTTAAAAAAGTTGAGCGCTAAAATAAAATTTTATCTAGAGTACCTATTCGTATGAGTCAATCACAATGTCCTATCTGCGACCAATTTTCTGCCTATAGCTTTAGTGGTAGAGACCTCATGTTTAACAAACATAAAAGATATGACTACCACCAGTGTGGTAACTGTAACTTAGTGTTTCAATTTCCGCCACCAACAACTGAAGAAATCAGTGATTTTTACCCAGACACTTACGAAATCTATGAAGAACAATCTCGATTAAAAAAAATTAGCACCATCAGAAAATCCACTCTAAAGAGATATTATGGTTACTCACACTTAGCAACATCGACTCTTGCTGATAACTTGTGTTTTATATCGAATCTATTTAGCCGTAATTTTGAAATTCCATTTGTTAAAAATGGCCAGGTATTAGATGTGGGTTGCGGCAATGGACGTTACTTAGATGGCATGAAAAAACTTGGGTGGAATGTGAAAGGTGTAGAGTTTAATGCAAGTGCTGTTGCTGTTTGCAAACTCTCAGAGTTGGACGTTCATCATGGCGACTTAATCTCAGCCAAGCTCCCTGAAAATACTTTTGATGTCATTAATGTTAGTCATGTCATAGAGCATGTACCTAACCCAAAAGAATTCTTTGCAGAGTTAGCACGTGTTCTTAAAAAAAATGGCTTACTTATCATAAAAACACCTAATAGTGAGGCCCTTGGCAGAGCCTGGTTAGGTACCAACTGGTTCCCGAATGAGGTGCCACGCCACTTATTTCTATTCTCCATAAAGAATTTAACCGCACTTGCCAATAGTTTCGACTTAAAAACAAACTTAGTCGCCACAAGAAGCACCCCGAAATTCATTTTAAATAGCATTGATTACGTTTTACAAAACCAAGGAAAACCTTCAAAAAAAATCGCTTGGAAAAGATGGCTTGCTAAAACATACGTCCTCATCGCCAAAGTAAAACGACGAGGCGATGAAATACTTATAGTATTTACTAATAAATAATGCCAAAAACCATTCTAATTGTATCAAAAGGTGCTGCAGCCTCCTCTACTCGCTATCGTGCTTTACAGTATTTCCCTAACTTCATTAAAGCAGGATGGGCTCCCAAACACCTTACGATTTCAGGTGGGCTAATATCTATTGCCAAAGTATTAATGACCGCAAAAAAATCTGATACTGTTCTATTACTCAGAAAAACTTTTCCGTACCCTATATTTTGGTTACTTAGACACGCATCAAAAAAATTAATCTTTGATTATGATGACGCCATTTTTAGCAATACTGACGGCACGCCTTCTAAAACGAGAATGAAGCGTTTTAAAGAAACGATTAAAGCAAGCGACTTCATTTTTTCTGGCAACCAATATTTACTAGATCAGGCTCTCATAGACAATAGCAACGCCATCATTGTACCAACCTCAATTGACATGGAAAAATATAATATCAAAGTTAGAAAACCATCTCGATTTATTGATATTGTATGGATCGGCAGCCAATCCACATCAAAATATATCAAAGATATTTTGCCAGCACTTGAAATGGCCGCAGCTAAAATACCCAATTTAAGACTTAAAATTATTGCTGATTTCAACTTAAGTAGTAGCACATTAAACATCTTGCCTATACCTTGGTCTTCGGAAACCGAAGCTGCTGAACTTGCCTCATCACATATAGCAATCGCCCCATTAAGAAACGATAATTGGTCAAAAGGAAAATGTGCATTAAAAGTACTGCAATATATGGCAGCCTCTCTACCTGTAATATCATCCAAATCAGGGATGAATACGGATGTCATAGTCGATGGGGAAACTGGTTATTTTGCTGACACACATGAAGAATGGTCAACTAAAGTTCAACACCTAGTAACAAACCAAAAACTTATAGAAAAAATGGGGGATGCTGGGAAAAGGGCTGTCTCCGCCTATGACTTAAACGCTATATTTTCATCCAAAATTAGTAAAATATTAGACCTATAAACCAATACGCCATGCGTTAAACCCTACTGTATGCGTTATTTTTTTAAAACAATTTCAATCGATTTACCACTTGTCTAATCTTATTTTCACAAGATTTCTTTAAGCAACTTTCATTAAAATACCGGTCTAGAAATATATTCAAAAATTCTTGACCAAATTTTTGAATATCATCTTGATACTTACAAAGTCGCCTAAAACTTCTTACCCTAGTATTACAAAACAAAGGCCAAGCATAAGCGCTTAAGTCTGATATATCGATTAAGCCTAATTTCCCACTCGGCATTTGCACTACATTACCCGTATGCAAAGAATGAAAATGGATGCCTTTTTGATGTAATTCAGCTAAAAATACACCTAAAATATTTGCTAATGTAAGGCTAAATTCATTTTTCTGAATAAGCTGCCGCAATGTCTTACCTTCAAGTGGAATATACAATACAGCCGTATTTGTATTATTTTCAAAGTGGTACAGTGTTTTGATACTAACTGTGGGAATACCGCGCTGATGCAGCCGCTGCGCATTACGACAAAACCTTCTTGCATAAGAATAAATATTCGTTCCACTAATCAAACGCTTTACTCTAAAAATTTTAAGAATATTGCCGTCAGTAAGCTGGATCACCTTAACGCCACGTTCGTCATGCTCAAGCACTGTGCCATCAGCACACATGGCATCATAATCATCAATGGTTAATAAATGGCTACGCATAGTTAAAGACTGATAAGAAATAAATATGCTCTAGATAAGTGATTGTATGTTGTTACAGCTTTGGATGTTATTTTCCGTACAGAACACCTGCCAATCTTGAACTTCAGTCCAATCACTTAAAAATACAAAATCCAGCCCTGCATTAGTTGATGATGCATAATCATATTTACTATCCCCTATAAATAACGCTGGAAACTGAATATTGCCGTTCAACTTTTCTCTCGCAAGAACAATATCTTTCGTATCAGGCCCACCAAAAATATCTGCCTCAAATAGCGATGTTAGGTTGCGTCGTGCTAAAATTTCTCTTAACCCAATTTGATCGCCACCAGATAGCACCATCCACCTTGCCTGAGGCGTCTGCTTCTTTAATGCATCCAAGCCAGATGCAATTTCACATTGCATTAACGTTTCAGCTAAAACATCGTCAAAGGCACGCAAGTATTGTTGCATTAACTCTGGTGTATTAGGCTGTTTTACAATTTCCTTTAAATAATATTCTATTTTGCCATTACGTGGAAAGCTACCTAATTTAACGTGGTAATCCACAAAGGCTTGCGCTTCTGTATCCGTGCCACCCATTCGTTTTGCAACAGTAAAATAAGCCTCTATTTTTGTTCGGTTGCTATTGAGTATGACGCCGTCACAATCAAAAACAATGGACTTGTATTTACTTAGATCAATTCTCAATTAAAGTTTCTCAACAATGTTTTTTTAGAGGCAAAGGTTTTGTGCCTAAACACAAAACCTTACATACATAGCAAACCAACTAAGCTGGCTTAATAGCACTAGCCTCTTTAGCTAATTTTGTGATGTGTGCCCAATCTTTATTAGCAACCGCATCTGCAGGTGTTAACCATGTGCCACCACAAACAACCACATTAGGTAAAGCCAAAAAGTCTGGTGCCGAATCTACTTTCACACCGCCTGTTGGGCAAAATTTTACGTCAGTAAATGGCCCTGCAAAACCTTTAAGCAAATTAATACCACCCACTGCTACTGCAGGGAATAATTTCAAAAAGTAGTAATCATCCGCATTCGCCATCATAATTTCTGAGCCTGTTGAAATACCTGGTAGCAATGGCAAGCCGATTTTACGAGAAAACCGCCCTAATTCTGTAGTGTAGCCAGGACTCACTGCAAATTGACAACCGACATCTAACGAAGCTTGCGCATCTTTTAAATTACGAACAGTACCTGAACCCAAAATTGCATCAGGCACATGTTTAGCGATTTGCTCCATGGCTTCTAATGCACATGAAGAACGTAACGTCACTTCTAAAACTTTAACACCACCTTCAAGTAGCGCTTCTGCCATAGGCACAGCATCTTCTACTTTGTTAATGACAATCACTGGAATGACTGGCCCCTCTTTTGCTAAATCTAATGTATTCATATTTCTCTCTTATCTTTAAATTAAAATTTATTTTCTGAATTTTTGTTATGCCTGTATACAGCCTTCAAACTAAGAAGTGGCTTCAAAATCAATTTATGCAAGGCACTTGAGCGCTGATAGTGCGATTTAGCACGGCAAGCGAAAGAACACCGCATCAATTGTATTTTCAAGCTAATTATAGCCAGGTAATGGCGCCTTCTTCGGCTGACAACACATTCTTACGCATGCCACCAAACAATTCTCGCCCAAAATCATGCTCATTATGATGGCGCTTGTCATCAGTAAGCGCTTCAGGCTTACGCTCTTCCCATTCATCTTCATCGACCAGCACATTCACCATGCCTACTTTCGCATTTATACGAACAATGTCACCTGTTCTTACTTTCGCTAATGGACCGCCAGCAGAGGCTTCAGGACTCACGTGAATTGCTGCAGGAATTTTGCCAGAAGCGCCGCTCATACGACCATCTGTCACAATCGCAACTTTGAAGCCTTTATTCTGCAGGACGGCTAATGGTGGTGTTAATTTATGCAACTCTGGCATTCCGTTAGCTTTTGGACCTTGAAAACGTACAACGGCAATAAAATCTTTTTCTAACTCACCACGATCGAACGCTGCCAGCAGCTCCTCTTGCGCATCAAATACAATGGCTGGGGCTTCTATAATATGGCGATCTTCAGGTACTGCAGAAATTTTAATCACACTACGACCTAAATTACCTTTAAGTAAGCGTAGGCCACCTGTCTCGCTAAAGGGATGTCCTGCGGTGCGCACAATTGTTTCATCCAAACTTTCTTTAGGTAAATCGTTCCATACCAACTTGTTATCTTTCTTAGTTGGCAACTTGCCATAATCACGTAACCCGCCATAAGCAACTGTATAGACATCTGGATACATATAACCCGCATCAATCAACTCACGAATCACAAAAGCAGGGCCACCTGCCGCCTGGAACTGATTAACATCAGCTTTACCATTTGGATACACACTTGTTAATAACGGCGTTGTTTTAGCCAAATGGTAAAAATCTGTCCAGTCAATAATAATACCTGCGGAACGGGCAATCGCCACCCAATGAATTAAGTGGTTTGTAGAGCCACCAGTAGCTAATAGAGCCACCATCGCATTCACAATAACATGTTCATCAACCAGTCGCCCTATCGGCGTATAGTGATCTTTTTTCGTGTTCTCCAAAACCATTTGCACAGCTTCACGCGTAAGCAGTTCGCGCATGCCATCATGTGGATGCACAAAAGCCGAACCCGGTACATGCAGGCCCATCGCCTCCATCAACATTTGATTAGTATTAGCCGTACCGTAAAAAGTACAAGTACCTGCACCGTGATAAGCTTGCGATTCTGACGCCAACAACTCCTCACGGCCAACAAGCCCTTGCGCATATTGTTCGCGTACTTTCGATTTTGCGGTGTTATCTAAGCCTGTGCTCATCGGGCCAGCCGGCACAAATACGCAGGGTAAATGACCAAAATGTAATGCACCAATAAGCAACCCTGGCACAATTTTGTCACACACGCCTAAAAGCAATACTGCATCAAACACATCATGTGAAAGTGCAATGGCTGTACTCATCGCAATAGTATCGCGACTGAAGAGCGATAGCTCCATACCAGGCTCACCTTGCGTAATGCCGTCGCACATGGCGGGCACACCCCCAGCCACTTGTGCAGTCGCACCGTGTTTAGCCGCTTCATCTCGAATAATATCAGGATAACTGCCATATGGCTGATGCGCTGAAAGCATCTCGTTATAGGCCGTCACCACCCCAATATTAGGTGCTTTTTCTTGCACAATGCGTAATTTATCATTGGCTGGCATTGCAGCGAAAGCATGTGCCACATTGGCACAACCTAAACGGTCGGCGCCACGTTGCCTATTCGCAATTGCATCCACACGCTGTAAGTATGCTTTACGCGTCGGACGACTCACTTCAATAATACGTTCTGTAACTTCTACATGAGATTGTTTCATAATTGTGCTCAACTTTATTAGGAATTAGGTGCTACTGCTTAAAAAATCACTACTTTGATTATCGCTAATTGAGGCATGCTCGTCAAACAAACTCTACATAGAGTTGCGCTATATCAAATAACGTTTTAACTAAATTAATTTTTTAGTTAAGCGCTATTCTTTAGTCACCAATACATCTTCTAACATTAGATATTCCAAATCACAGCCGTAAAACATATTAAGTGCATCGGTAGGGCTGCAAATCATGGGTTCACCCCTGCGATTTAATGAAGTATTTAATACCACGCCACTACCACGCAGCTTTTCTAAATGCTCAATCAATTCGTAATACCGTGGGTTGGTATCACGTGATACAACTTGCGCCCGTGCTGTGCCATCTTCATGCACCACTTCAGGAATGCGCGATTTCCAATGCTCAGCCACATCAAAGGTAAACGTCATATAAGGCGAAGGATGACTGGTTTGTAAAATATCTTCAGCAACGCGATCTAATATACTTGGGCAAAATGGGCGCCAACGCTCACGATATTTAATTTGCGCATTGATGCGATCTGCAACACCTGAATAGCTAGGGTCACCCAAAATGCTACGGCAACCTAAAGAGCGCGGGCCAAATTCCATACGCCCCTGAAACCAGGCCAATGGATTACCTGCCGCTAATAATTCTGCCGCTTTCTGCGGAAAGTTTTCTACTTTTTTAAATACTGGCTTTTTAGGATGCGCTTCACAAGCGGCAATGCATTCTTCAGTGCTAAATGATGGGCCTAAATAGGCATGTTCCATTTTCTGAATCGTTTCGCCTGCAATGTTAGCAGCATAAGTTGCTGCGCCCAGTGACGTGCCGTTATCACCAGAGGCTGGCTGTACAAATAATTCTTTCACATGCGGCAAACTGATAATGCGCTGATTTAGCTTCACGTTTAACGCCACACCACCCGCCATTGCGATACGTCCAGTTTCGCGAATAATGTCACCCAAATAATATTCAATCATTTCTAGCGCGATAGTTTCTAACAAGTGTTGAATAGATGCCGCATAATGGATATAGGGATCATCAATCTCATCACCTTGTCGCCTTGGCCCTAACTTTTCAATCAACTCAGGGGTAAAGTAATAGCCTTTGCCATTCTCTTTATAACGTCGCAAACCAACGACATTGGCCAATTGTGTATTAACAATTAATTCACCATTTTCAAATTTGGCTAAATCAGATAAATCATATTTAGTTGGGTCACCATAAGGCGCCATGCCCATCACTTTAAACTCGCCATCGAGCATATCAAAACCTAAATACTCCGTGATTGCACCGTACACGCCACCTAACGAATCTGGATCATAAAATTCTTTAATTTTATGAATTTTTCCGTTCTCACCATACCCAAAAAAAGTAGTCGCGTACTCGCCCTTACCATCGATACCAACAATCGCTGTTTTTTCTTTAAATCCACTAAGATGATAGGCGCTAGAAGCATGTGCCAGATGATGTTCTACCGGCACAAATTTAGCGTTATTTAACCCAAGCGCTTTCATCAGCGTAAGCGATTTATCACGATTACGTCTAAAACGACGATTACCATTAAAGATAGCGTCTAACGCACGGTCAGGTGCATACCAATGCCGTTTAGCGTAGTGCCAACGCGCCTTGGTGCTTAGTGGAATCTCTGCGTATGGAAAAGCAACAAGCTCAACATCTTCAGGTTTAATACCCGCTTGCTTCAAGCAAAATTTTGCCGCCTCATAAGGAAATTGATTTTTCGCATGCTTATCACGTAAAAAACGCTCTTCTTCTGCTGCTGCTATTATTTTGCCATCTACCAAAATAGCGGCAGATGCATCGTGACCTAAAGCCCCGGACAAACCCAATACAATCATCTAATTAACTCTACTCAATTATTTTAAGATATTTGCAGCCACCAAAGGTGCATGATCAGCATATATCACTTTAAATGCTTTAATAAAACCATTATACAGGGATGGCTCATCTTTCCAATTTCGCATAAACCGACGCAAGTCCCTAGCATGTGCTTTGTTTGCAAAATATTTACAGCGATGTTGCTGCATACTGTCTAAATCAATCAACATAGGGTTAGTTACCAGCACTTTAATATTGTTAGCTTTCATATCGCCATGCGAAATGTTAAGTAAATGTAATCGATAGAATAATTGTGCCGCCTCTTTTATTGCTTGAGCACGTAAACCTTTATCTGACGTTTGTTTAAAAAATTCAATCATATCGGGCGCATCAATATATTCAGTCATGAAATATGCCTTGCCTTTCAAACCATAGCGACGAGATTCGATAAGCGCAACAGGATTGGCTGTCGCTATCCCAAGCAACTGTAGGCGGTGTGCATTGGCCCATGAAACAGATGCACGCGTTTTCCGTAAAGCACGTCCAAGCCCATGCCAAAAACCTTTAATGTTATAGCGTTTAATCACGACACTTAAGCCATCAATCTTAGCAAGCGCCACTGTACATGTGTTGCCATTTTTCAAGATATTGTCTGGCTGAAAACAATCCTCGGCTTCTGTCTCTGTTTGTGGGATTGCAACATTCGAAAAAGCGCTTCTAATCGCTAACCATACACCTGCCTTTTCAATAACATTGACATCTGTGCATTGCCTAAATACTTTTTTATCCGCATAAGCACGTGTTGCTTTGCGTCTAGCAGCATCTATGTCAGCTTTTATCTTAGCGAGATTCGGCGACGTGCGCCAACCCCTCGCTTCAGCATAAGTATTGAGCAATGCAGGCAAATGTCGCTCTAGCATTAACACATCAAACTTAGAAAGTAGTTTACCTAAATTTGCTAACGCCTTCTGTCTTGTTAACCTATTAATTTTACGTATACCATCACCATCAATAGTAAAAATGGTATCGTCTTTAACTAAAAAGTTTTTAAGGTATAAGTCCGTCTGCAACAGGTCTGCCGCATGATGTTGTGCAACCACTTGCACCAATTGTTTTGCTAGCTCAAAACGTTGTGTCTCTTTTAAAAATATCCAAACATTTTCAGCATTATCTGCAGAAACAATCCCTTCAAATATGACGGCATAACATTGGGGGCTTAATGGCTTGCCTTGATAAAGTATATTAGGTGTCGTGATCTTTGCCTGTTTTAAATAAGCGATACCTTCAGCATCACGAAAAGCATATTTCTCAGCTTTTTCACCGAAATAAATTTTGGCATACACCGGCTGTCCCTGCCAAGTAGCACGGCAAACACATCGGCGTTTGGGTACATAACGAACAACTTCCAACTGCTGCAGACGCTTGCCGTTATCAAACTTAACCTCGTTAGCATCCAAAGCAAAATCTGCTAATAACTTAGCATTATCTTGTCGCATTGTTTTTTTCGCTGTGCTTAGCATACAATTAACGCCGCATCGCACGGCGCAGAATAAATCGGCATATCCGTTTTAGTGCTGGCGTCATCCGCTGCACCTGAAAATACTTCAAAAAGAAATATAAGCGTTCGCTACGCGTCCAACTCTCGGCATGACGACTTAACGCGGATAAATCAAAATAGGCGCGATACAAAAAAAATTGACTAAAACGCGCCTTCTCAAGATCAATAAAAGCAACTTCAGGCGCGCTAGCTGCATTTTTTACAAAAATGTGCTTTGGATACAAAGCACGGTGCACCAAGCCCGTTTTATGAAAGTGGCGTACTGAAGATGCTACCGTTTGAAGCAATCGCTGTTTTTGTTGACGTGTAACTTCTCCAGACGCGCGCCATTGGCGAGTTACTTCATCTAGAGGCTCAAAGTTTGCCAATGTCACGGTGGTTAAAATAGCACACGCCTTATTTTCTATCTGTTTCTCACCATAGAAAACCACTTTAGGTGCATTGATATTTTTTTCTTCTAGAAACTTTAACCGCTTAAACTCACGCCGAAAGGTAGGCTCACCTTTAAGTGGATGACACAATGTCTGCCGGCCATGATTTTGCTGCTTCTTAACAAATACACTTAAAACATTATCATTCTTAGAAACCAATTCTAATTGGCCGACGCCACTCCAACCGCCTCGACGATGATTAGGTGGCTCAAACCAATCAATCTGTTTTAGCCATAATTGATCAAACCCATCTAATTGGTGCTGCGCAAAAATTTGTTGGTAATGTTTAGTTTGAAACAAAATGAGAATGGTCACATATGTTATTTAATAGCCAAATTATATCAGCCATTACTGACCTCCGTCATTGTAAGACTTCGCTTTTACCTCATACCCACACTTTTAAAACCAGGTCTCATTAAAGCCTTTTTCTTTTAATACAAATAACCCCTTTTTAATTACTGTGACGTTTAAGTCACCAAGCGTATAAATAATATTTTGGAGGATTCATCATGACAGATTTCACTATTCATAGTAGCGCACCTGTAATACCTGCAAATCAACGAGAAACAGCTGCTGCTGCACTAACTACATATTTCACTACACCTAATGACAAAGCCCAACATGCAATCGTAAGCCAGCATCCAGAAATAAATAATGCTGTCGTGGTTTACCAAAACATGACTCAAATAAATGGTATTAACGAAATGCCTGATGCGCAAAAAACAGCAATACTCTCTGCAATACAAAACAATCTAATCAATGAGGTAAGAACGACTGGCGATGTGGACTTCAATAAGGATAATGAAGGCGCTATTGAACTTATTCAAAACACTAATGACAGCCTTGATCGATAAACCATTATGAGCTTACTTTAAAAAAGAACTCTAGCAATCCAAAAGAACAGCTATAGATCTATGCTCATCGCAAAGTTGATGAGCTTACCTTAAAAAGATTTGCAGCGATCCAAAAGAGCAATTGCGAACCTATGCTCATGGGTAAAGTTTAGTATTTAATAATATAGGCTAAAACCTAGTTAGCAGTCATATTTCAATATGACGTCATCCAGTACACTTAATGTTAGTAATCTCACAATAAAATACCAAAATCAAATAAATAACAGCATAAATTACAACAGTTAACAACTTTAACTATAAAATAGCTTCATTCAA